>Ga0160427_10001997_pt1 | contig 12419 bp, 9 predicted proteins | sample SolpanmetagenomL_FD_108194 | JGI IMG/M metagenome (GOLD analysis project Ga0160427, IMG submission 108194) | Solar panel surface microbial communities from Lawrence Berkeley National Laboratory, California, USA - L | ecosystem: Engineered > Built environment > Solar panel > Unclassified ...
CTTTGTCGCTGTAGTGCCTGTCAAGCCAGTCAAGTCGCTCCTCTACCGACGCATTTCATGCATTAGCTTGGTCGTCCTCGCTCCACCACGCCATTGTGTACCTGATCGAGCTGTGGCTGGTGTGTGTGTATGTCTGGCGACTATGCATATGATCGTCGCAATAAGTGCAACATTGGAGTGACCGTCTCCTCATACATCGACCGTGTGATTGCTTTAGCGCGAAGCGAACGGCGAAGGGAAATCTCGGATGCGCGGCATACTGCAAATGCCGCGTTACAGTATGCCGGCCTCCAATTCAGCTGGCCGTACGAGATGACTTCAGAATTCTCGATCGAGCGTGCACACCCTGCGATCTGGCTCTTAGAGACTTCGTGATAGCGCTTAGATATCATTTAAGGAGTAGAATCAGGCTGTTTTTTTTGGTAAGCTCGCTCTGTCAAGAGGAAAGGGGTCCATCATGTGAGCATTCGCATGATAATGTTCCTGACATATGGGCAAGGGACTCGAGCATCTTGGGGCTCTTTACCTAGCTATCATGGCTCTGCTTCTTGGTCAGGCTCTCACAGTACTAGCTAATCTTTTTCCCTCTTTGTTCCTATCTGGCGGTCTCCAATCAAACAGATCAAAAGCCTCTGTACTCCAGGGCCCGACATCCCTATCCTCCTTCAATTCAACCTCGGGCCATGACGTCCCCATTCCCCCGCCCTCCGTGGTGGCGCTCGCTGAACGATGTAGAGGCTTCCTTCCAAGCGTCATGTCTCTGGCTGCCACCATCGAAGGCTCTGTCGCATCGTTGGCAAAAGCTATACCGACGCTTGCTTCAGACTGTACGCGAGTAAACTGGCGAATTTTGCTCCTTGATAGGTGACTCTCTGCGACTAGCTGCCGATCCATGCGACCGTGATCCAACGCCATCTCGTTCGACATTCCGGCGGGATTAATTGCCGAGCATCGACCTTCGACAGGACTCTTGCCAGGCAAATACTTCTCCTGGGGCACCCCTGTACGTTCCAAGCGTTTGTTATTCTTAGCTCCTCCCTTGACTGTCGAAGCTTTCCGTTTCCGTGGCGGTTGTACAGGCTTCAATGCACTCTCAAACATCATTTCTAGGGAAGACGGTGGTAGCCCAACTTCTTCATCTTTGCTTGCCTTGTTTTCGGCACAGGTCTCGTCGAGAACTACTGGTTTGTCGTTAGGCTCCGACGACGATTGCGTAAAAGTGTTATTTGCCTTTCTAATCCTCTGATAGGTGCTGTTCGCTTTTGGACCAACACGCTGACAGAGCAACATCTTCCTTGGTGCGGACGATGCCAACCGCAATGGCTTTGTCGTTGAGGTTCGAGGAGTGCGAACCTGATCGTGTGCAATTGGTGGTTGAGGATTCACTGCCGAGTTTGGATCCGTCGCGGCGTCACGGGCTGCAACACTCTTTATCTTGTTCGTCGTGCTGACAGGAGGCGATCCTGCAGGTAGATGAACCTTCGTCAAAGAAGTTTTAAGAGGGGTCCGCGGCCTTAACGCTGTGGGTCCATTAGTCCGCTTATCGGGAAGGGGAATCTGAAACGCTCGCATCGTCCCTGTTATACCGGGCGGCGTGGATGGAACAGTGATGTCTGAGGAGATATTTTCGGTATTGGAAGCTACATTAATCAGCTCATTCACCGTGAGCGTTTCCCGGCCACTGTTGAGACACCTCGGCGATCCTATAGGCTGTGACATGCGTCTGGAGCTTGTGTCCGCCGTCCTTGCCCACAAAGGTGTGTCTTTCGTAGCTTTAGACTTTGGAGACGTTGACTCTTGCACGGCTGTCGGAGCAGGCGAAGGAGCGGCGACTTTGAGCCTTTTAGGCTCTCGGCAATCTTCCCATTTCTTGTCCATACCCTCATGCCTCAGTTCGTATGGTGACTTTGCTGAGATAACCGCCCAACCATGTTGTCTCCTCGGCGTTCCTAGCAACTCATTTAGAGACTTGTGTCGAAGCTGAGACGGTGCTACTGGAGTGGCTTGTCCATCTCCAGTGGCCCGGCCAACAGTTCGAGGCGCTGGTGTACCCGCCACTCTTTCTAGAGGCTCCTTCTCACGTTGGAACAGAGGCGTAATGTCTGTTTCGCTCGTCGCAAGAGCTTCGCCCACCTGCACCAGCACGCCCTTCTCTAGCGTGAGTTCATCGCCTTCTTGTACGCTTGTGTCTTCCTTCCAGTGTGTGTCTCCTACCAGATTCCGACTGTCGTCGTACACCATTACACGTTTGTTGAATGTGTGGTAGCGTAAGAAGCCATCTTGCCATCGTTTCGACTTCCGCCGCACGTCGTGTGTAAAAAGGCAGCGGAATTCGAGTACAAGCGCGGTGTTCTGTGTGACTGGTACCGTGGAGCCGACGGTCGCTCGCGCGACGGCGGCACTCATGATTCTGCGTGGTCCAAGAGCATGGTATTGAAAGAATGAAGTGCCCAGGTCTCAAGCTATGGCTTGACGCGTGACGTCTTCGCGTCAACGCGAAAGCACGTGATCTATTGCACAGCAACCGACTTTTTTCATCTGCAGGCTTACACCGGCCATATGCAAGCATCTGAAATCTTGTGGAGCCAGCGTGAATCAACACGGTCCGACTTGCAGATCGACTTGCAGATCGACTGCTCCATGAAGATGTTTGACAGGGCATCTTCCTCCTCAGGAGCGTATTCATTTCTGCTGAGCTAGAATTCGAATGCGATATCCCCAAGTAAGAGTATTGCGCTACCCAATCATGTAGCAAATGGCGCGAGCGAAACATAAGGTACGATGGCGTGTGAGCGGGCCTGGAAAGATGAAACAACTCTACGTCGCCCACCTTTCTCTCCAACAAAACGCCGTGCAAAGACTAACTGTCTTGGGGTATCGAGAAGGTTTGACCGAACAGCACCTGTACACACTCACCCTCCAAAGCCAAAACTTGCAGACTGCGAAGATTTGCATCGATCAGCCATGGCGATTAGCCATGACCGTCAACCGTACCAGCCACGTGCTCCAACCTGAGTCTGCTGTTCTTCTGCACGATGAGGGATGAGCGGATGTCTGATATCAAGAAGATCAACCAGCTCCTCCCAAGATTGGTAGTCCATGCTGACAATGGCTTGATTCTTTGAAACGTGCTGTTGGCGCTGTTCTTCAATACTTCGCGGTGTTTGGTAGGCTTTCATCAAGTATATTAGCTTGGGCCTGCGAACTACACCAAGCATGAATGACTCACATAGCGTAGGTAATCCGTATTGATCCTTGCCGATTTCAGCCTGGCCCTCTTTGACCAAGAAGCTGACATAAAAGATATTTTCGACCGTCTGTCCAAAGCTGTTCGGATTGATCACAAATTGGAAGTATGACAGCTCACCGGGTGCGGCAAGTGCACGCTGTTTAAGAATGCTGTGCAGGTCCTCCTCCGTTGGTACCCTTCCCAAAACCTCCACATCGGCGTCGGCGGCCTGTACCCTGTCGTTGAGTGTTTGTACCAGGACTTTCCTGATATTCGTGCAGAGATGCGTCAAATTGCTCTGCTCGTTCCGCTCAAGGTCGGCAGCTTGAAGTTCTTGAGGGCGCGTCTTCTCTGTCTGAGTATTTTGCAAACGTTCCCGGCGTGGTTGCGTAGCTCTGACACGTTTGTGGACCGATAGGGGACCGAGGAGGAACCCAGATACAGCTGGTCGCTTGTTGTTCGGGAAACACGCCAGCCTGCCCAGGACGTCCCATCTTAACGCATCGCCATCGTCAACTTCTTCGTCCTCATCATCGGTATCGAAGTGTTGTTGTCTTTGGGTCCTTGTCTCAACCAATTGTTGCTCGGCCTCTGTTGCGTCCAGAGGAGGACCTCCCCTATTCATGAAGAGTCTACACATTGTGGCAAATTCCTCAACATCTACGCCAATGCTGGAGTCGCCGAACGCAAGTTCTGAAGCCTTACGAAGGGCGACATCACTCGCAACGACAAGAAGGGCGGAATCGAGTGTCGCATCAGAAGTTTGCTTCACTTTGCTCATATGCTTGTTTGCCTTCAGCACAACGCGCTTTAGCTCTTCAGGAGAAAGGTCGTTTTGTTTGTCTGCCCGTGTGATCAGAGATATTCCTCTACTAAGGAGTGCAATCCTTACCTGTCAGATTCCGAAAGTTCTCTCGTATATTCATCTTATTCTGCCTCCTCACAGTAGGATCTTCATCTGGATCATACCAGTCTGAGCCAGGGACTCCATCTCCTCCCGCACGCACGTCGTGGATCCGTCGCTCCCCATCTTGGTCACCCAAAGGCAGCGGGCCATCATTCGTGCGCCGTCTCTTGTTCGATCTGGCGCCATCAGATTCTGGGGTCGGAAGGGTCGGTGGGGCCATCGTTCTTTTTTCCATGCTCCGCCCACCAGAAGCCCTGCCACGCTGGCCTTGGTTCTCTTTATCAGAGGATGGCGAGAGCGAAGGCGAGACCGCAGTGCCTTGGCGCGTCTCGTGCGCAGGCGTTCGGTCCCGATATATCGAGGGCTCTCGTGATACGCTCGAAGATACACGTGTATTTAGACGTGCCATATTCGATTATTGGTGGTGAGGTTGCGTTGTGACTGTTAAGGTTCTCGAAGTTTATCATGTGAATAGAGTAGAAGACTTGTCGCGTGGCAGTAAAGTCGCAGTCAAAAACAGCCTCTAGTCACCGAGTCGAGGCACAGTGACCGCGCAAGCGCTTCCCAGTGCGACGCAAAGAATGCCCGAAGTGTCTGCTCAATGGGGAGTTGTAGTTGGGATGCGCGGACGACATGGGGAGTTAGACGCGTTCGAGGTCTGTGCGCGTGCTGACGTGAAGGTCTTATTTTAAATACATAGTTCGCTTGGGATCACGTGCTGAACTGTAGTCCGTCGACGTTACTGCCATTACCAAGATACATTATGGAACCCTTCTCGTTTGCGAGCTCTTCAGTCTTGGAGCTGCCAGTCGCGGTTAGAATGTATGTAGAACAGCCCAAGCCGAAGGTCCTGTTTGGACTCTGACTTCAGGCTAGAAACAACCTCGATGGCTATCAAAAACCGATACCTTACTCTACGTTGTTGAAGAGACCGGATCTTAAGCATCGGGGGTCAAACCTTAGGTAGACAATTTTGCCCCGACTCCTCTCGGAGTAATCCTCTAAACCGCCTTCAGCCCTCACTCAGAACTGTATGTCACTGCACAATTGTGGGCAGACAGCAAACCCCTTACGGTCGCTGCTCAGACAGCCTACAAAGTCTTCAAATCCGGACGAACGTGGAATGAGTGGCTTCAACTACCGATCAGATACTCTCAAGTTCCCTTGTCTTCCCAGCTTGCGATCACAGTCTGGGACCTGTCGCCGGTTGGAGGAGAAGGCTCCCATTTCCACGCTATACCATTTGGTGGGACTACGATATCGCTCTTTGACAAAGACAACACTCTCCAGAAAGGGCGTCAAAGATGTCGATTGCATCGAAATAAAGCTGCCGATGGCTTGTCATCGACAACTACTCCGCATGTGGAAACGCCTACGCGTGGCCGACGGACAAATGGCAAGCTCCTTGACGGTCCAGACGGCAACGTGACTGAGATGGAGAGGTTGGAAGCTCTGATGAAGAAGCATGAAATGGGCGAGATAGCGGAAAACAAGTGGCTAGATAACTTGGTGTTTCGCCAGATTGAGAAGCTTGAAAGGCAAAGCTTCAGAAAGGGCGTCCAGACGAGGACTAACAATGCCATCAACGATCACTCTGCAGAACACAGTAACGATGAACACGGGGATAGTGACGAGGGGGTCTTCTATTTGTACATTGAATTACCGCGGTTTGATCATCCCATCGTTTTTACTGATCAGGAGTATCCGGCGCCCCCCATATCGACCGTCTCCATTCCACCATCAGCAGATCTGCGAAGCCGTACTGCGCCAGAAATGACACCTGGTCCCGGCATTGCGGCCAATCTAGATGGATTTGGCGACGAAACGGCTGGCAGACTCATTCGCATCTATGACCCCGAGGTGGCCATCAGAGACAATCCAGCAGAGAACAAGCATCGGCGCATTGTCCGAAGTCATCGTACTGGAGTAATGGATCGAGATCTAAAGCCTAATGCGAAGATCAGGGATGAGCTGAATGCAATCATGGCGTATGGGCCACAGCACGATCTTACACCTGAGGAGAAAGATCTGGTTTGGAAGTTCAGACATCATCTTACCCGGGACAAACGAGCCTTGACCAAGCTTGTTAAATCAGTTGCATGGAATGACCAAGCGGAAGCTCGAATAGCAATACAGATACTGCCAAAATGGACGCAGATCGACGTTGATGACGCTTTGGAACTGCTCGGTCCAACCTTCGATAATGCTTCAGTCCGAGCTTACGCTGTTGAACGATTAAGGAAATCGGATGACGAGGAATTGCTTGGCTACCTTCTTCAACTTGTTCAAGCATTGAAATTCGAGATCGATCGACCAGCTTCAGATGATGAAGAGGGACCACAAGATTCTTCCCTTGCGAAGTTCCTCATACAAAGAGCCGCGAATAGTTTCCTGCTAGGCAACTATCTGCACTGGTATCTCATGGTCGAATGCAGCGACAATAGCCCACAACAGGAACCTGAGCATAGAAAACTCTTTGCGAGAGTGGAATACGACTTCATGGTCGAGCTCGAGAACAGTCCTGATGGCGGTAAACGTCGGAAAGCGCTGCGGCGTCAGGGAGAGCTCGTTACAGTTCTATCGAAAGTTTCCAAAGATATCCGAGACTCAAGAGAGGACCGACCGCGCAAGATTGAGCGCCTGAAAAAGTTCTTAGCAGACCCAAAGAACGAGATGGCCGCATTCGAAGCTCTCCCTCTGCCTCTCGACCCGAAAGTGGAGGTAGTTGGCGTATTCCCCGAAAATACCAACATCTTCAAATCCAGCCTCTCACCACTCTTCATCACCTTCAAGACGTCGACTGGCGACAAGTATCCCATAATCTTCAAGACTGGCGACGACCTTCGGCAAGACCAACTGGTCATCCAGATCATTACGTTAATGAACCGTCTCCTTCTCAAAGAGAACCTCGACCTGAAACTGACACCCTATCGCGTTCTCGCCACGGCTCCCGCTGCTGGGGCCGTACAATTTATCGACAGCCTTCCTCTCTCCGCCATTGTGACGAAGTACAAGGGCAGCCTTCTCGCCTACCTCAAAGCCAACAGTCCATCGCCCTCCGACGCCCTTGGTATCCGCAGGGAAGTAATGGAAAACTACGTCAAATCTTGCGCCGGCTACTGCGTGATTACTTACCTTCTCGGCGTCGGTGACCGGCATCTGGACAATCTGCTACTCTCGCCATCAGGACGCTTCTTTCACATTGACTTTGGATACATTCTTGGCCGAGATCCAAAGCCTTTCGCTCCGCTGATGAAGCTCTCCCGCGAGATGGTCGAAGGCATGGGCGGGCCAAACCACGCTTATTACACTCAATTCAAGCAATACTGTTTCACGGCTTACACTGCGCTGCGTAAAAGCGCAAACTTGATCTTGAACCTTTTTGCGCTAATGAGGGAGGCAAATGTGCCAGATATCAGACTGGAACCGGATAAGGTGGTAGGGAAAGTGCAAGAACGTTTTCATTTGGAGATGAACGATGAAGAGGCTATAAGGCACTTTGAGACGCTGATTGGTGATTCTGTTGGCGCGGTAATGCCGGTGGTCATTGATCGATTACACGGCTTCGTGCAGAACTGGAGGGCATGATCTGGTGCGCGCCGTGCTCTTCTAGCATGGGCGCAAGGCGCTTTATACCTTGGTCAACTTTCTTTATCCTGATACCGCGAGGCGCCTAAGTAGAGCCACTCTCCGGCTTCTTGCTACCTTCGAGCCGCTGGATCTCCTGCTCAAAGTCATTCGCACGATCAAGCAAGTCCTCTCTTGCTTCCCGCATGTCTTTGATGAGCGCCATAATCGCCTCCTCTGACAAGCTTTCCAGTTCTTCCCTCTTTACGTCCATCAGCTTCGCGATACCCTGATGGTCAGACCAATCCCACGTGAGCTTAAGCACAATTTCCGTGCCACCAAGACTCCCCACTTTGCCAGCAAGTTCCATATTCTCTTTCACGAGGTACTCTACAACCCTCTTCATCCTCCCGAAAGCACCTAGACCGGTCCCCCGTCGGTCATGCTCGGTGCCGATAAGACGGATCTTGTCAAAAGTTTCGAGTTGCTCGTCAGGTACCTGGCGTCGGCGTGGAGGATTGCGGAAATATCCTCGGATTAGCTCTTTGGCATCTGTAGTGGTATCGGCGGGCTTATGCTCAACTATCGTGGTATGAGGCGCGAGCTCGCTGTAGGTCTTACGGACCTGGACCTCCGGCCTCTCCCTTCTGGCCTTCTTCTTCTGATCATGCCATGCTTTCCATTCTCCTTGAGTCTCATCCGGCCCCCATTTCTCGTCGTAGTCTGCGTTTGTGGTTGGAGCCCATTCCTGCTGCACCGATTCTACGCAATGTCAGTGACTTCTCGGATAATAGACGAGAGACGGTTGTCAATCGACTATACACGTACCTTTGGTATGCTCGTTGGCAGGCGGAACAGAAACAGTGGGTCGATCTTCCGATATGTCAATAAGCAGCTCTTGTGCATCAGAAGGCTTGGACCGGTCGCCGGCCATCACTCGGTCGTAAAGCGATCTTATTCTAGCCGGTCAAGGACGTGATTTTCCGACTGGGAGCTTAGTCAAATTCTGCTATGCCTACGGAGTTGGCTCGACCGATGCCGTGGGAATATACGTTTCTGGAAATTAGTTCTTTGGTGTGCGTGCTCACTGCTTCTTTTGACAGATGCGGAAGACTTGGCGCGTCAGGTGATATTATTCGCTTCACCACGGGCAGGTGCCGATGAACTTTCGATGTGCTTCTGCTTTCAAGTCAGCACGTGTTTACTCCAATCACCAGTTTCTCCTGTTTGTTGACATCTTGAGCAATCAGCATCAGAAGGAAATTGTCAGTCCAGACAAGCATAGACATGAACAAAAGTTTCAACGTACCCGCAAAAGATCTGACAGTGTTGCCCTTGCCTCTGGATCCAACCAAAGGAACCTATCTGCGCCTTAGCAAAGCTCAGGGAGCTTTCCCCAAGATCCAAAGCAACCTGCTTGTGACATACCTTGGCAACACCTCACCAACGTAACTTTTACCCCTCGCTGGGCGATATCAGCGCGTCTCCCAAAGGCCCACGGGCGTCGAAGAACGTGCGCAGTAACTCCTAATCATGGCTACTGTTGGCTGCAATACTCCGGCAATTGTGCGGGCTGATCATAAGGAACCCGGCCTCTGTTTAGTCGACAACCACGGAAGTGAAAAGGCTGGCGAAGCCGGCCAAAGATTAGTCGAAGCAAGCGTCAGGTTTGGTGTTCCTGAGACCGGGCAAGTAGCGATAGGGGAAATTAACGGCTTGACTGAATGGTAGAGGTGCGCTTGTTAAAACGGGGAAATTCGAGGGCGCGGGGCCGCAGATAGGGCTCAAGCAGCTGCAGTTGATATTGACCGCAGACGCCCTTTCGTAGACGTCTGCGGCATGTTGGCATGACATGGACGAGCGTCTTACGAACTCGTTCCTAGATATCTACTCAATCTTCTTGGGCACGTGATTATCCACTGATGGTGCGGCTGCGAGGCTGTCAGTCATCGTACCGCCATTATCCAGTCAAGCCGGCAACCTGAGGTCGCTTCTCGTGACCTTACTCGTGATGAAGACAAGCCAGATTTTCTTTGAGCATCTTTCCCTTCCTTCCTGCCGATTCCTGTGGTAATATTAGCCGCATTAGCCTCTACGAGCGATTGCGTCAGAATTGTACACCTCGTGAGAACGAGTCTGTTACTCTTGTCACAACGAAGATGGCTTCGGGCGGCGCAGCACCGTATATTTCACTTGAGAGTCTGTAGGCTCGGTGAGAAGTGGTGAGCTCAGACTTGCTGACTCCGTGACGCTCCTCTACCTTCAAGTCTTCGCACCAAAACATTAGCAACACAAGTCAAACCCTGCATCTCTGCCTGTTCACCACAACTACAGCAAATCGAGGTATCGGTGTCGCACGCCTTTTCCATTGGAGATCTTCAAGTTGTATCGATGCAGCAAGACACAATGTTGCTCAGCTGAGAATCTATTAGCTGAAGGTGTTACAGATGCACAACCACAAAAACGTCACCTCAAAACAATCTATCCAGCCAGTGAACGGTCCGCCAGTGCACGCCGTGCGTATACCGGGAACACGGCTTTACACCACCGCGGCCTCCCTCACTCATGCTTCTGCGATCCATCTCACCTCTCATCCTACGGCAGACACTCTAACAGCAATGGCTGCACGGGCTCAAGCTGTCAATGAACATGTTGCTGTCACGGAGCAGGAAGCCTTACAGGAACCAGTTCCTGTGTCGCAGGAGACCGCTGCAAAGTTGGTGCCTAAGAAGCGCCCACTGGAAGAGGAATCTGCAATGCCACCACCAAAGCGCAAGCGCAACCCGACCAGAACTGCGACGGGCACGAAGCAAGACGTCTCTGTTGAAGAGAAGGAAGACAGCCGCGACATGAGAGGACCAGCACTCAACGACGACAACCCAGATCTACGCCCAGACGGCACGGATCCGAAGTATGACAGCTCGCGACTCGTGAGCTGGGCGTTCAATGTCAGTTACACGCGGTCCGAAAAGCCTCGTGACCTGAAATACATCCAAGACGAGGTGTTTCAAGTTCGCGACTTTCAGATTGCGGTCAAGCACCTAGAGCGATCCATCAATATCCAGGAGACGCGCGCGGTGGAATTAAAGGAAGAGCTGGAGGAGCTGGGAGGCACAACACCCAAGAAGGCTGGCAGCAAGAAGGTGAGGGTCAGCACTAACACCATAGTCAATGCCTTCACTGCTTACCATCAAACAGACACCTTGGAGCCCTTCTGACGGCAGGACCATGGCCGAGCTTGACTCTTGGAGGTCCAAGCTGTTGGACAAGGCCAATGATTGGGATCGTGTGTGGGCTCTAAACACAGAGCTTAGTCGCATGATCAAGGACAAGCGCGAGGGGTGAGCCTTGCAAAAAAGCGAACGTGGCGACTTGACAATTGGCATGTTCATCAAAGTCTGCGTAGACGAAGAAGTCTCCAGATAGTGAGTTTCAGAGGACTGGCATATCGCCGAGGCAGTGACAGAGAGTTGAGACAGCGTGGAGATATCTTTGCAACGGAAATGGACCTAGGCACAGGAAGACTAGTGCCTGCCAGAATAAAGGAAAGTCCGCCAAGCTACGAATAGTCCTATAGCTTGCCGTGATCGGTACCTTTTCCTACAAACTTTGGCATGTATCTGCAAGAGCATACCTTGACTTGACGGGCATATTACAGAGAATTGTATGGTTCGCAGAATACCGATAGCGTGACCGACTGGAAGTTGTCTAAACGCAAGCCACAGCGGTGTCCACCGTGGGCCATGATGTCAAAGCTCTTCATAGTCTGGCGCACCACAGCAATACAAGACCTCTCTTTCGCCGTCGTATCTGTCTGAGCAGAGCTCCGGAATCTTAGGATCGAGGCAGTGAAGGAAGTGCCGCCTGTCCATGTACCGCGCCCTTCCAACGATCTCCCAAAGAGCAGATATACCCATTCTTCAGCGCATGTGATCCGGCTCTTCGAGTCTTTCTTGATCGCATGAGCAGTATACCTGCGTCCGATACGCGTTCTCGATGCAAGTCTCGCTAAGGCTTAACCGAAATGCTATTTATTGCGGAGGATCGCTGCTCGCGTATGCGCCTGTAGAGCGGGAATGGAGATAGGGCAGCGGATTCATAGGTAGGGCTTCGGCGGGTCGGCGGGTATGTATGCTCGCGATATGCGTTGGCTACACTTCGAAAACGCGCGAGGACGCGCTTTTGATGTGGGTGGGCGCATTGCGTTCGTGGTTGTGAGACTGCATGTACTGCGGAAGCATCGAGCTAAGCCCTAGAGGGCAGATTGCCCGGTGTAAGGTAATGCCGGCACAGACACGTGAGTTTATTATCACAAAGTAACATTCTCCATATCATCTTCACGAGGGGTTGTATGATAAACCCATGAAATGCAATTAGAGGTTTCGTTAGTGAGGAGATCTGCAGTCAAAAAACATGCATATGTCAGAATTCAACTCGCCGCACCATCGACGAATACATACACTGATATTGCACAAGCATTAAAGCAACCTCTATCAGAACAAGTCAACGAATTGAAATAAATTCACACGTGGTGAGGCTCATAGGGATTAATGCCTTGTACCTCCCAGAGAGTCTCATCCCACAGACTCCTTTTCCTTGCCCCTTGCAATGGATTCCCGGCTCCAATCTGCTCCAAGAAATTCACTGCCGTCAAGCATTGCGGTTCATAAACGCTCGATGTCGGAGACCGGATTGGAGGCGCCACTGTCACAACCA
>Ga0160427_10001998_pt1 | contig 12412 bp, 11 predicted proteins | sample SolpanmetagenomL_FD_108194 | JGI IMG/M metagenome (GOLD analysis project Ga0160427, IMG submission 108194) | Solar panel surface microbial communities from Lawrence Berkeley National Laboratory, California, USA - L | ecosystem: Engineered > Built environment > Solar panel > Unclassified ...
CAATATTTCCCCTGCGCCACTTTTACTTTCATTCTTGGGGTGGGCCCCCCCCCCCCCCCTAAAGGCACAATCTATTTATTCACCTTTACCAACTATTATTTGTGAGTAAGAAAAGCATTTGAAAGGATTATTGATCTTGTGCGCAAGTTTAATTCACATTTTATGATGTTGGGCACTCTCTTGTTTTCAGATGAAAGACCATGAGACGTTCCGACACCGATTGCCATGCTTCAAAGTAGGGCATCTTTCCAAGTTAGAACATTCAACATAACTACAGTATTCCGTTGAATACTAGATGTAAGCTATCGAAACGGTATGCGTGTACCAGCTAAATGGCAGTGCTTGAAAGAAACAATATCACATTGATTTGTTGCAGATCAGGCTGAACTTGATGCAAATTTTATGGGGGAAAAAAAGGGACCGAGTTATGCTAAAAAACGAAATACGCTTTACATGATCCAAAAATGGTTTTACAATACAGCACTACACAAACGAATTTGATATTCACAAACTGAGATTGAACCAAGGTGGATCAGGAAGATAAGACCTTTGGTGACGCCGCAGCGTGACAAATTGCAGGATTTAGTGAGCTTACGCAGGCGATATTCCAGTCTTTTTATCGCCTGATGATGAATTTGTCATACTGCCCATCATATTGCGGTATAAGGTATTAGCTCATCGCATCAACTTACTGAAGACACTCGTTATATCTTCCCGCGTCCACGACATATCGAGTCCAGCATCACGATACACTTTAGTCAACAGTATCTGTACTCGATTCGTCAGACGTAAATAGTCGGTCTCGACGCCTCGCAGAACTTTGTTGATTAGCTTGTTGGACAAGTTGAGATCATCACTATCAGCAAAGTGCTTGTCCACTCTTTTGCCAAGGGTCTTTATGCCCTCTTTGAGCTCTTTGGCATCGTACAAACTAAGAACTTTTTTGAATGCAGATTTGCCATGTGAAGCTTGCAAAATGATACTTTCTGGTGCAGTTGTTTGTTCCGCAGCTTCAACAGATTCGACAAAGTCCTATTGTCGGAAAAAATTGGAACATTAGCTTAATTTATGTGCGCATTTGTAGAACTAATTACTAGTATGGACGTACCAATAGTTTGCCCAGTGGCCGACGGATGACAGCACCGATGTAGAGACCCAAATGTTCTTTGTATTCTGTTTCTGCCTTGCGCTTGAAGTCGAAGAGAACTGAGTTGCCACGTGGATCGACCTCTTCAACATAGTGATTCATATTCTCAATCATCATGATGTGATAGTTCAATTGCTCTTTATCTTCCGGATCCATAGATTGCGACGCAACTTGAGGCGATAGTTTAGCGATGGCTTGGAGAGCATCAAACATAGCTCTGTTGAGTATGCTATATCCGTTGTTTACCATCTCTCGAATTTCTAAGAACTCAGTCGTCGATTGCTCGGAAGGAAGCTGATCTTCGATCTTATTTGCAAAATGCTAAGACAACATGAGAATATGTAACCAAAGTGTGACGTAAAACAGTACTTACAGGGAAAGTTCTCATAAAATCAATCACGCCCTTCCGCTTTTTGATCTTGACTTTGGTCACTTCAATGGCCCGAACTTGCTCTTTTAAGAAATTGACAAACATCCCTCGCAACTGATCCGAGCACTTTGTCAAGATTTTGACGATGAACTCCTGATTAGTACTTTCCCGATACAAATTGGCTTTACGTTCGAGAGAAAGAAGGATGCCGACCCCTTGCCTGTTCATCTCACAATTAGCCAGGGTTGGGTCTCAACATGCGGGGATTCACTTACATAGGGTCGGCTCGAGTAGATGTGTCGATGAAACTTTGTAGTTCATTTGCTACAAACCCAAAAACATCTACCATGTTTTCTAGCAAGGCTATAGCCACACTCTTGTCACTCTCAGGAACCCTCCTGCGATTCAGATCTTCCGGCTCTCTGTCATCTGGGTTGCTGTTTTGTGCAAACTCAAGAAAAGAAGCAGCTGGTGGGAAGGAACTCATGAGGAAGAATTCTGAGATGAAATTTTGTTCCAGTGCTATGATGGGTATAATATCGTCCAAGAAGCCACCAAATGCCTCATAAGCGTTTACCTTTCCATCGGGTTGAGTTTGTCCCGTTCTGTTGGCTACATCAGACCTTAAAGACTTTGCAAGCGTTTGTGAACGTTTAACAGTCAAAGTTCTAACAGCCATTGAAGCAACACCATCAGAGTTGCTATCGGTGTGTGTGAATACTAAGATTCTTTTAGAACCCCGGCTTGTAGAGACGAAAGGGTCAATCACTTACAGATTTCTTGGTCTTCTTGTGTCGCCTTTTTAATAAGTCTCTTCCAGCTGAAAGAGTAGGCCTTGAATTCTTCCTGGAACGTCTCGCGTACGGGCGTTGTGTAACTTTTGACCAGTAAATTGTAGCTATTAATGTCAACGTCTTTTGCGAAAAAGATCAGCCCAGAGAATTGGAACAGTGATTTGTATGTTGGTATATGCGACCGTACAATGGGCCTCTCCGGAATCGTTTTCTTCATAGCTTCTTTAAGATCGTTGCCACCACCTAACAACATGAGGTCTTGCTAGGACAAAATCAGTACTGGTAAAGCGGCGTGTCATCGGTACTATGTATCTTACACGATATTTGATTTTTAAGTACTCCACAAGTCGCCCAAGGAATGATTGACTATCTCTATCATACCTCTCTTTCTTATCCTTCAAAGCAAGCATTTTACCCATCCCCCCATTGACGATAGGTATGTCGTCACCAGTGGCTAGTACAGGCGCCCTTCCTAGGTTTGGATCGATTGTAAGCATCGCCTTGTAAAGCACAATCAGAGCAGTCTCTATGGCCACAAGTCCTTCGCCTTGAATTTTTGCTCCTTGTAGCGTTACAATTTCACTAGGATCAATTGATATTGTGGCTAACAATATCTCGAGCTCCCTCTGCAGAGTCCTCTGATTCGCTGTTTGTACTTGTAGACCTTGCGATTGATTCTCTATGTATGCTACGTCGTCGTTTAAACTCTGTCGAGTCGTTAGCGGAGTTTCATGTTGTTAAGGCATGTGAGGATATCTTGCCGTTAATTCTACTGCATACAATGTGAGCAGTCCGTCCAACTCTTCACAATCCTTCACTGCTCTATCCAGTAGCCTACTTAGCTCTTGTACTCGCTCCTCGCCTGCAGTTTTGTCTTCGTCTTCATTTAGCCAGATGTTTCCGCTCTCAACTTTGGCAAGCTCTTTTTTGACGTCAGCTTCCAGTGCATCAATCCTTTTTTTGCGACCATCCCACTCGAATTCTTCCAACATTGCTTCGATGTCGACATTTAAATTAGTAAGGTCTACACTAGCTGTGTATTTATTACGAGCTGTGACAGCTGCTGTAGATCTTCTCCGTGACGTTTTGGCTGCAGAAGACGTTCTTGCTAGACTCTTTGGGTCAATAGTAGAGACTCTGTGGTCTCGAGCACTTAGAACACCCAATGCGCTTTGCTCTTTGTGTTTGTTGAAGTTTGGAATCGATAGATTGTGTGTATGAGAAGATGTTCGTGGTTCAGGAACCACTGGGACCTCTGCAGAAGTCGGTATAACAGGCGATTCTGGTCGTCGGATAGATTTGTCTGGGAAAGGGTCACGAAGTAAAACAGGTGCTCCCGCGGCTTTTTGAGACGAAACGCTCTCTTGAGAATCTGTCGTGACAAGCTTTGGTATGCTATCGTGCCTCGGCTCTCCACCAACTCTCACAGGTCCCCGACTACTATCTACTGGTCGTCTTAAAGAATCAGGTGTGGCTGATCGCCCATCCGTCGTTCCTATCTGTTCCCCAGAAGGACTCGGTAGGGGAGATCTTGCACGAGTAGCCTGAGAAAGTGCTCCTCCGGCTGCATAAGCAGAAGCCGCAAGTTTAAACTGGGCCGCGATTTCCTTACTTGACTTCTTGTTTGGTAGACCAGGTCGTGCTGGTAGTGTGGTGGCTTGGGGTAGAGACTGGGATACTGTCAGTGGTGGTGTGACAGATGAAACAATAGGCTCATGGTCTATTCGTCCATTTGGCGTGATATTATCTGTAGGAGCGGCAGTTTTGAGAGGTGAGCTTTTCTGTGGGCTCTCATTACGAGGTCTAAGGGCATCTAGAGAGGGTCGCTGTTGTATTTGTGTACTGGTCTCAGAAACTCTCCTACCAGGGATGGATGCAGCTATGGCGTCAGACAAACCACCAATAGGTGTGAAAGGCGAAAGCGGCCCGGCTTGTGAGCTCAAGATAGGCTTATCTTGAATTATTGTTGTGATGGGAGGAGGGTTGTTTGGCGATGAAGTTACTTGGTATAATGTAGGAGCTGAACTGGTAGACTTGAAGGTGTCAAAGGAATTGATGGTCCCTGTTGTAGCAGACTGCGTTGACATCCTCACAGTTCCACTTGGTGTCGACATACCAGATACGTCGGGTCCGGAGACTCTTCTAGAACTGATCGAATCATAAGAAGGTGCAGATACTAGCTGGTGTCGAGGGGGTTCTAAGCCTGGCTGAGAGGAGAATGGTTGTGTGAAGGCTGGCGATGATGAAAGTAAGGACTGGGAGGAGGCCTGACGCTGTTGAGTGCTAGAGAAATCTTTTTGTCCCAGATCTGAGCTACTCGTGTTTGGTCTGGGTTCTCCATTGATGGTAGGTATTCCCTCGAATCCTATCATAATAGGACTTCGACCATTTGTATATTTTCGAAAGATTCGTAATAACGTCGCTACAAAAGCCTCCTTCTCCCGAACAGACTGTGCCTCCCAATAGTATGGTTTCACCAATGTCACCGTGAACCCGTTACTTTCGTTTCCACTATTCTCCATCTGTGTCAGCTCCTCCATGTGCCATGTTTTTCCAATACTGAATGTCCCATTGCTATTCTCCCGAGCTTTATGAACTCGCACCCGGCCGGACTTGCGTACAGCAATAATGATTACACGGCTCTTCCGTGTATCTTGAGTTCGAACATGGTTTGGTGGTGGGGGTGCTGACGGAAATGCTGCATCTTCATTGACCTTGACGTGTGTGATGTAGCATTCCAATACTGCCTACAATTAGCCATAAGTTTTCCTCGAATGAGACTGGCTTGCCAAACAAATGAATCTTTACATTGTCCATCTTGATCAGTTCTCGAGAAGCAAGACTGTACTATCCTCTGTTTCTCATTCTCAAATATTTCACGATTATTCCCAGTCGAGGGCCTCGGTGAACCTTGGGTGGCATTTGCCCTTCCAAAGGACCCGGTGTTCGATGCCTGATTCATTATGGCGACATGAAGAGAGACTTATCAGCTCTTCAAGATCTCTCAACGACAAGGTCCTGGGATGACGACAAGTTTGTTTGTCCTTGCTGATTCTTGCTTTGCCTTCTAATGGTTGTATAAACTTAATACTAATAGTAGTCGGAATGATCTCTTAGAGCCATGTATAGCACAGTGTTTTGGAAGCTCGACTAATATACAGATTGGTGAATGAATCTATGCGGTTGTCGAAAACGAACGTCCTCGATGGAACTTGAGCTCAAATATCTAAGTCGGCTGGTGTAAAGCTATCGAGACTGTCATACCATAATCATAATATTATGTTGTTGTTGTTGTTATGGTGGTAGAAGTAGTGTTTCACGAGAGACATAGGGAAAGAGAGAGAGAGAGGGATGACCGGATCAACGATGGATGTCCACACGCTTCTCGGTCGACGAACAGAGCAAGTACTTAAGTAAGTAAGTAAGTAAGTAAGTACTTAAGTACTCAAGCCAGCACTGTAAGCAAATCACTCAAATGATGAAGAGTCGCAAGCGCAATGGTAGTAAGAACAACATTTTCGAGCTAAAATTATAGCAACAAATATCTTAAAACCATGAAATAATGTAATATTCATTTGAAAGCAGGATTATTATCTATCCTAACTAGGACTCAAATAGGTAAAGTTGTCAATTCCAATGCTTTGGCAGATTTTAGTTGAGCTCTGTACCCAACTGCTTGTGATTGAAAATGGAGAGCCCGCGGGTTCCGAAAATTTATGATGCAATAAAATACTTAGCACTTATGCAAACGCAGATATGATGGTTGGGTGATTATGAAGAGAAAAGAGCAAGTACAAGAAAACAACGCTAAAACTCCAGTAAGCAGACATGTAATCGCAGAATCTATAGACAAATCCCCACTGAGCTTATGCTTTTTTAGGTACAATTTATACTCCGCAACAATTGACCAACCAACTATGATAAAGGTGATGTAGGAAACGGGGCTAATCAACAATGCCCAACACAAACGATGACAGTATGCAGATCACAAAGATATTTAGGTATCTTTCTTGATTTTGGGCACATCCCAACCTTTGGTCCAGCTACTAGGAGCAAACATTGGCTTCCTTCTCTGTTCGTTCTCGTGAGATTCTTGAAGAAACTTTTTGCGCTTGAGGCCCCAGTTTAGGAGAATGGGCAGAAAGTGCCAGATATCAAACTCAGGCCACATACAGTCAACAAATTCAATATCTGTGTCTTGGTGTGCTTGCCATAGCATGAAGTCAGACATTCTTTCGACACCAGAAGTCCTGACGAGCAGATCTAGTGGTGGGTTGTCCGAGGTGAATAGGTGATCAGTGATGGTTTGCTCAGTAATTGATTCGACGTCCAACAATTTAGAAACAACTACATCACCCTCTAGAATGGAATGTGTGATTGGTTTTGTCGGCAAAAGCATATCTGTAGGGAGTGACGATGGTGACGATGGGGTTGTGCCACTAACGACAGTCGATGAGGATGTTGTGTTGGACAAGGATGAATCAGATACTGACGGAGATGCGGACCGCGAGCTGTGGTTATTTTCGTGTAGTTCCGTAGATGGAATCTCAATCATTTCTTCAGAGAGAGGCTCAAGAGCATGTTGTGTGTGCTTAGTGGCTGGAATTGGTGGTGGTGTGGCCAGAGACACAATTGATTTGATAGATGTCGTTATCTCATCCCGAGATGTGTAGGGAAAACAGACATTAAGTATCGCCCTAAATTTTAGCATAAATACTGTCAGTACAAGGTCGATGAAGGAGTTCAATGAATCGAAATGGTATACTTTTTGTTATGTTTGGTCATCTCCGTAGCTTTATCAATAGCCTCAAGGACATCGGGACTAACTAATGAGCGATGACCCAATATCCTTATACTTGCTCCGTATCTATCCAATAAGTCACCGTGTTGAGCCAATTGCGAAAGCTTTATTTTGGCAATATCCATTAGAGCGTCGACTTCGTACTTGGAGCGTTTGAAGTTTTCGATGGAGAAGGCATATATCGTTACTACCTTGACACCTGATTTATAGCAAACTTCTAGTATCTACCCAGGCTGTCAGCGTATGTTCCTTCTAGAGATTACATGCGCGGCTCGTACTCTTGCTAAGGCTTCAAATCCCATATTGTGTCCCTCGGTTGTTTCTATGTGACATTGTCTAGCAAAGCGCCTATTACCATCCATAACGAAAGCAACGTGTTGGGGGATAGGCCCTTGTCTCAGGGCGGCAATCAAAGTCTCTTGCACCTTGACGATCAGCCACTCGACAGGTGGAGAGGATGTTATCCATTGTCGTGCATTGAACGACCCGCGAAGGCCGGCAGTTGGCATGTCTGGGAATAAAACTCCTAAGGTTGTTGTGGGTGCTGTATGAATAGAGGATTAGTCCAGGAGAAATACTAGAATTTGGCTCCGGTTATTGTATGTAAATAGCGCAGGAGATTTTGCGATACGGTCGATTGGGTGCTTGTAAGAGAAGCAACTGCAGTTTGTAAATGCTGACGTTTATCTGGGTATCTAAATAGAAACGGAAGACGAAGATGGAGAGTGAGTGTGTATTCCAAGATGCCACTTACACAAATAAGAAGTTGAGATGACTGCGTGGGTGCAGGACTGACTGGCTGGCTAACTTGATTTCAACTTGCTTCCAAAAGCGACCCTTAAACTTTCTTGTTTTTGTTTCTTTTTCTTGTTGGGAGCTTGGACCGGCAGGGTAGACACAGGTACACACAACAAGTATGCAGCACATGCAAAAAAAAGAACAACAGGGTGCCACAAGGTCTGGTAAGCACCAAGTACTTGATACGGCAGAGTAGGTAGTCGACAACGTCAGCCAATGATTTAAGTACTTGATAAACCACTCCTAGTAGTCAGAGAATGCCTTCAGATGTCACGAATGCGAAGGGAAATGGCAATGGGTGGTGGGAAAATGATCATCGATATCCATCACATACAGTCGATAGCTTTCCCAAGAAGGAAACAAACCAATCACGATATCACACTTATTTCGTTTGAAAATAAAAGGGCGGTGAGTGAATGAGTCGATTTCAACTTTGTTTATTGAAATAGACCATCTACTAAGTAAGCATGATGAAACAATTGGATCAATACAAGAGAAAATTGATCTAGAGATATTAAGGCAAAAAAGCAGGTCTGCGTTAACAGGAGAAAGAGAACAATCACCTCATTTCTATAAGGTACGGTTGTAGCATATATCAGTTTGAATTGAAAAATGGCATGATAGTTTTAGTTTGCCATCACAGCCAGATTATCAATATCGTTGCAAACCGACGAACGAATAAATAATGCTTTTCTTCAAATATCAACACTAGTATGTATCGGATCTCGAACATCACTCATTCTCCATTGAGAGCGTGGTACTGAGTTGTACTGTGTCTCACTCACACTTGCGTTGTCGTTATCCTCTTCATCCGTGACAGTAGCAAGAGACTCTTCAGCTTCTGTATGCTCAGAAGTTCTATGCATTGGATCGTGAGTAGTTGGTTTATCCATGGAAAGACGTCCATCAACTTGGCCCGAAGACTTCCCAATACAATTATCCCACACGTCATGTCCAAGATTTCCTTCGTATATATTGTACTCTTTAGATTCAAGCACAAAAGACTTATATCCCGAAGTTGACAGGTTGCTTCCTGAGACATATGGCGAGGATTGACAGGTGGCTAGAACAAAAGGTAGCTTTGACAAAGACAATGAACGTGAAATTGGTTCTAATAGAGAGGATTTCTCGATCAAAGACTCGTGAATATTGATATTTTGGTGAGGATCATCATCTAGAGGCATCTCATGACGCACTGTTTCAGGTAGCGAATACTTTGAAAGCTTAGTAAACGCTGAAGGAATAGCATCATCTGTGACAGACTTACGTGATGCTCAATATTCAACAAGGGGTTGAAAAACATTGTTCTGGTTTTCTCCTTGGATTCATCAGACCTAACGATCTTGTATACTTCTGCGCGAGCCTTTGAAGTACGTGTCCGTGTCGAGGCCTCAGTATATGAAGCTTTATGAAGAAATCCCTCTTTTATTAGAAACTCTCTCATGTAAATGACACGTTTGACATCGCATCCTTGACTCAATTAGTAATGACATGCATGTTTTAGATCAGTTTTGAAACGTAAACGTACCTAGTTTCTCGGATATATTCTGGTCGGTGCTAAAAGTCTTAGCGCGAGACTTGTCTATCATATGTATTCCGTGCCTGAGGAACGCTAAGTTTGCCATCGTGTTCAACAATTTGGGCTCGTTTTCAGATAGCAAACAAGAATAACATGCATGGTCTCTTGGCAGACGTGTATCCTCTTTGTCGTAGTATCCATAGCAGTGTAGATGTTGCCAAGCATTACAGACGAAACAACAGACCTTAACCATATATGTGAGTTTTTGTGTATTTCATAACGTATTATGACTTACCATCTCGCCGATTTCCTTCTTCACACCACACTCGCATCTGATGAGCTCATCTCCATCTCCAGGGGACTTGGCGTTGTTTCCTTTACTTATTCGACGCTGGTGCAGTTTTAGCTCTTGTAATTTGAGCTCGTTGAGCTCTGCACGATCATTTAAAGCAACTTCATTCTGTGTATGCAAGATCGTGATGTTGTTTGACGTCTGCCCCTCTGGATATTTGAAGCTCGAGTCAGCCACTACTTTATGTGTACTAGGACATTTAATATTGTTTTGGGAACGCGTAAACTCGTTGCTAACGACGGATATATCAGGCTGTGTCAAGTGCTTGCTTTTGCTCGTCTCAACAACAGTCCTTTCAGTGAAAGGAGCCAAAGACACAGGGGCCATGGTATAGCTGAGAACTCGTTCTCTGTGGACAATTTCTTGTGTTGGTATAATATCCGTTGATTGTCTTTGAGTAGCGTTCTGAAATAGTTCAGTACGTGTGTTAGATGACTTGCTTGTATTGAGATACATACCATCCCCTGCAACAGTGCTACCTCTTTTTGTACCCGGTTAATTTGGTAAGGTTTATTTGAGGCATCACTATGTTCCTGTCCGTTGTAAACACTCTGCGAATTACCTTTGCTGTGATGTTGCACTCGAGCTGCGTTCATAACTTGGCCGATATTGTTTGTTGGCAGGGTACCCAAAGTAGCCTCATTCGTGGATTCACAAGCACTCGAAATAGTACCAGAACAGGAACGGTCTAGTGACGACTCAATTATGAGCTTATCCGCTCTCACGTAGTGAAGTCGGGACCGTTTGTAAGACATATGATCCACCTCGGTAGGATCAGCACGTTTTTCGGATGTGGCCACGTTCACGTTCATCCTATTCAGATAAGCTCAGCGATTCGATCCTTGTTACATTGCGACTTACGAATGGAGTCCAGTATCTAGCTTTCCAAAATTATACGACCCAACACTAGTCTTGAGTGTCTCGAGAAACTTGAGGTTCTTACCAGACGAAGACTCAAACATAGGAGGAGAGTAGTCTGCTGGTGTATTCTTTGTATGGTAAAGACGGACAGTAAGGTATTTGACTTCTATATTTCACTAGGGTGTCAGCACCTACGCATAAGAAACTTGAAGCAAACGAACCAGGAAGAGCATCCAAGTTTTGAGTCATTGCTATGAGGCGACGCATGATGATTTGTAGCGTCTTTCTTGATTCTGGCAAGCTGAAGTCATATTGCTCATTTGTCTCTTTACCGAACGAAGTGATGTTGCCCACGCTCATTCCATCAACGCCTAGAATTGTCCCATCTAGCAATGTTTGATAGTTGATAGAGAACGTATAGGCTTCATATACAATCTCTGGTCGATCAACTTCTAAAAATACGACGAATTGAAAAGCTTGCAAGAATCCCTTTTCTAGAGCATCGAATATTCCGTACTCCTATCCGCGATATCTGTCAGCCGAAATATGTTAACCAAAAGCATGGGGTTGATATACAATCCAGTCAAGCACTCGATCTGCTTGAGTGGAATCACCCCTCTTGAGAACTTTGAGATGTGTGCCACCAGCACGATCTTGATCCAAGAGTTTGTCGGTGACCGTTCCTGCTCGACTATTGTAGTTGATAGTCTCAAAACTGTGTTCAGGTAGCAACCCACTACCGAATTATGAGTAATAGCACATGTATGATAGAACGTAGACACTGCCCACCGAATATAAGCAATACAACCAATGGCGCTTGTGATTAGAGTCTGGCAAAGCTCAAGACTCTGTTTTTGCTCTTGCTTTTGCTCCTTTGTCAAAATTGTCAGTAATGGAGGCCTTATGGGAACAAGCCGTGTTTTGGTTTTTTCACATCACTAAGCTGTACTTTCGTTCGAATGGTTGTCCGCACCGGCCGGATGGCTTGATTCTGGCCAGTTCCCATGTTGACAGAGATTATCAAGATCAATCCAATCTGTCTAGAAATAGGAATCAGAGCTTGATTCTCAAATGATCAGAAAAATCAGCGGACATTGATATTAATTCATTCTAAATGCTAGAGGAGAGCTGAATAGCACTTACTTACACAGGTTTGTCCGCCTTGATTGAAGGGAGGATAGATGTTTCTGAGTTTTGACAAAAACAAAATATGGATGAGAATGATTATTATTGTGTGTAATCGTGCACAAACTTAGTGCTCTGATGGATGAGATGCCAGGGATTTGAAAGTGATAAGAAAATAAGGAGAGGGTCAACGAGATTGGAATCAATGATCAGAAGCGTTAACCGAGGTATTCTTGCGTGCTGTGAAAAATACCATCATCACGACCTCTAGAACTTCCCAAACACTTGAAGCAAAGCGTGAACATATACATATCTAGGACTTCGGATGCTACAAGGAATATTTCTCGCCTTGGACTCAATTTGTTCTTCCTTTCCACATTTCTCTATGAATTGGAACTTATCCTCACGGCCATAATGTATACTAACTCGACAAGCACAAGTAAGCACCAATCGAGTCATCGTACGTGTTCAAAGTGAATCCATCTCAAACCGTCACCTGAGTACTTAAGTAAGTACCCAGGTATCTATATAGGTACTTACAAAGTATTCAGATGTGTTGATACAAACACTATGAACTTACTCAACAACATTAGTCCTGAAAGATCAATTGAAGCAAAAACCTATAGCACAAATCTAATTTCAACA
>Ga0160427_10001999_pt1 | contig 12398 bp, 13 predicted proteins | sample SolpanmetagenomL_FD_108194 | JGI IMG/M metagenome (GOLD analysis project Ga0160427, IMG submission 108194) | Solar panel surface microbial communities from Lawrence Berkeley National Laboratory, California, USA - L | ecosystem: Engineered > Built environment > Solar panel > Unclassified ...
GCATATGGTATCAGGATAAGACTAAGACGAGTCATGGGATGATTAGATCTGACGCTTGGTAATGCGATACCGCCAGCTGCGACCTGTTTTCTTGGTATGCATATATATGGGGAAGAGCGAGAGAGAGAAACGAACGGAAGAGCACACGATTCAAATGCCAATGCGAGATGTCAGAGAGTTGCGAAACGAGGATGGAGAGAGACAGAGTGTGCGTGTCCTGTGGCGATCTCTTTCCTTGTTTGTCTGTTCTCATACATAATGTGATTGCCTTTTCTGTAGTGGTCAAGAACAAAACAGTAATAAAACAATAATGTTTCCCATACAACTTGTTTTTGACAGGCACTTCCTTTTTTTTTTTTGAACAACCAATATTTATCATCATCAGCAGCAGGCGGACAGACTAAAAACCATTGGTTAAGCGGTTTAGCGTGAGATGGAGATGCTTGTCAACGATCGCTGCCCCATGAACTCACTTAGCCGTACCTTAGTCCTATGTGGGTTAGTAGTGTGGTGAGATGTCCTTCTGGATGATCCAGCATGGATTAAAGACGAGCGAGTTAGATGAATAGATAGATTTGCACCTTTTGAATTGTCTAATGTATCGCAAATCGATAGGATCAATAGGATTTCAATACAGTGGATCATGGGCGTCGCTGACCCAGACAAAATCAATATGCAATAATTGAATATCTGCAAAGCTTATTGCGAAATGACAATAAGAAATACTCACTTCTACTATCATGTAACCAGAAGAGATGTGTAGCCCAGACCGGTCCACCAATCCATAACCAGTAAGGATGATAATGGTACTACCTACCCATACAAATTAGAGTGAGTGAGTGAGAGAGTGAATTCTAGCTTTTACCCAAGCAGTGTTTCTGGCTAAGCCCAAACCGTACCACCCTGCCTTGCCTAGCCTCGCTTTTGGCTATACTTGCTTAGTGCTGCACTTACGCTCTCACACACTCATCTCCCCCCCCTTCTGTCTCTCTCTCTTACACATACACACACTCACTCCTTCCTTCCCATACCCCCTTCCCTCCTTTCCTTTCTGATCATCGTGCTTCTGCTCTCATTCCTCTCTTCCTACTTGCCCTTCCCACCCCTCGCCCGATTTCTATTTCGACATCTCTATTCTCTCTGTCGATTGATTTGATTTATTGTGCATCACTCTTTCGGCTTCATCGTCTGGGCAAAAAAACAACTGCTTTCTCCCAGACTGTACTGCGGTCGATCAAGTTTTTCTCTACACCCCCCTTTCCAGCAGTGCTGCTAGTTATTTAGAATCCTTGCATTTTCTATACAAATCTCTTGTTGCCTCTTCACTGCAGGACACATCTGATCCGTGCAAAGCCGTTCACAAGATCGAAACTTTGCGTCTTCAAGTCTTGTCTAGTCGATCTTCAACTGGGCAGGCTTTTCACATCTCAATCTCAATCTCTCTCTCTCTTCCCTTCCCTTCTATATCATCTTCAATAGGATCGAGGCAAAATCGCTTCTCCTTGTGCTAGTCATATTTTTTTGGTCAATAGCCGCCATACAGAATTGTTCAATAGTTTTGCTGGAGCGAGTTTGAAACTGCTTATGTATAAGCCTTGAGGTTTCTTCTTTACGATACATTCGCGCTCACAATTACGACATTATCATCTACGACTCTTACAAAATTCTTTTCAACCTCATATTTGCTAAAAACAACTCAAATCATTTGTCGGCTTGATGCATCAGGGCCAGATCAAATCAACTCAATAAATTGCTTGAAATTCGACTTAAATCTCGACCCACGACTGCTCATCATTTTATCACTTCCTCTGTTCATCAAGTAACGAAACAATGTCGAGCACTTTATCAGCTACTCCCTCAGCCACGACATCGGCTTCAGGAAACGGTGGCGCAGGTGGAGGAGGAGTAGGTGTTGCAGCTGGAGGAAATTCGCCATTATTGTTCTTCGTCGCTCTTGGTTTTGGTGTTGTCTTTACAAACCTATGGTAAGATTAGTTTGTCCACTTTAATACACGATATCAGCTTTGCTCATCCGAATGCATAGGATCATTGTTGGTGTAAAATATTGCTTTCGATACAACGCCAGGAACCGTGCTCGACTCAATGGACAACATGAGGATGTCGATATGCAAGGACTTGCCCGGCCTCACCGACGAAGGAGGGAGAAAAAGTTGATGACCATTGACGAGGTCAACGAAAAGTTTCCTGCAACAAAATACAAGACGTGGAGAGCAACGCGAGAAGTTCTAGGTCTGCCCACAACGGGTGGTATAACTGCTCCTGATGAGCCTTTATCTATCCCTACTGCTCGACAATCTATGCAAGCTGAAAGGCAACAGGCTATGACAGAAGTTACAAATACAGTTCCAGTTGTTGATACAGTACCCACGGTGCCCGTTGCTGCGCACTTGCCGCCTCCGACAACCAGCACCGAAGAGAATGACCATACAAACCCCTCAACAGTATCAGCTACAACCACTCAATTCGACCCCTCCAGCACACAACCCCAACAGATTGAGCGCGAGATTGAACCAGAAGAAGACGAAGAAGCGGTAGCTGCAGTCCCTGCTGACTTGGCCGCTACTTCTGGTGACGCTTGCGCTATCTGCATAGACAATCTTGAGGACATCGATGATATTCGTGGCCTGACCTGTGGACATGCTTTCCATACCGGATGTTTAGACCCATGGCTCACTACACGACGTGCTTGCTGTCCACTCTGTAAACACGACTATTATGTACCCAAACCCCGTAGCGAGGCTGAGATTGAGGCTGATGCTGCGGCACGCGATCGACGACGCCTTGCACACGAACAGATGACATCTGGCTCTGGTGGTGCTTGGACTTATAGACTGCAAACCTTTGTCCTTCCAGTGTTTGGACTGCAACCAAATAGACAGCGAAGAAGACAACCAGCTCCACGCAGAGCGCCATTGACAACACATCACGATGAGAATGTGGCATGGATCTACAACATTGGGCTCGAAGGTCATCGGCGGCCTTCTGCGAATCAAAACACCAGGCAGGAGGGTTCCCGGGGCGGCTTGTTTTCTTCTGTAGCAAGTAGATTCTCAAGGCAAAACCGTGCCAACCAGAATCAAGCAGCAACACCTTCACAGATGGAAGCTGGTCTTGCAACAGCGCCCTCGGCTGCTCCTGTCACTACTCCCTCAACTGCTCATGTTGTATGATAATTATTTGTCTGGTCTTTCCTTTGGGGCAGTTTTGGCGTTTATACCTCTTTTTGGTTTATGGTAGTTGGCTTCTCGTTCTGGTTCTTGCTTTCTTTTATAGTAAGACTGTATCCATATTATGATGCGTTCTTTTTTCCCCTTCTTTCTTCGTTGACGTTAGGATGCTGCAAAAAAACATTGCATCTGAAAGGTTGCCAGATCCATTAGCCCTTCCAAGGTACCATTCTATTATCTCCTTCTTTCACTTCTATACATATATTTGATCATGCTTGTTTCTCTTTACTCAAAGCCTATGTCCCATGACTACGCCTCTTTGCTCTTCCTATATTACTTGGCATAGTGAAGCTGGGGACTACTTCATTTTTATTTTACATGCATGCTGATATGTTGGCATGCCATGAGGTTTTTCGAGGTCATATGTGTTGCGTTCATTTTTTTTATGTTTATACTGCTCTGCGACCACTTTCAATGATGATTAAATACGGCCACCATGATGGTTTAGAATGGGCTTTTATTCTCTCCTCCTATCTTCGTTACTTAGGTACTTAGAGGCATCATTTCGAAATCCAAGATAAATTCTAAAAGATGTCAAGATCGCATTGTATCCTATTGTGCATGTCCATCTACTTAGTATGCGCATGCCCGTGCTACCATGCATTACCAAAGAGTAATTAAGCTTTCAACCAGGAAGAGAGTATTTTAGAGTTTCATCAGATGTCAAAGTCAGGTAGCTCCTGCTTGATTCCGAATGTTTCTTTCGTTTTCCTTTTCCTTTTTATCGCTCACTAAACTTGGTATGCTTACTCTTCGTGTTTCTGCACAGACAGCTTCCATGAATGATTTCCTGCGTGTTTGATAAATTGTTGCGGGAAGCTCTCGACATTTCCTGATCCGTTGGCTAGCGGTGTGCTTCTCCTTCTGTTGGAAAGATGGTTGTACATACATGGGTAACAAGCTTTTGAATACTATGTGGAGTATATAAGATCTAGCATTTCTTTATGCCTCCTGCTGTACACGGGTAGAAGTTTTGGTATTTTCCACTTAGTATCCTGTTTCATCACCCGCGTACTCTACGGCTTCTAAGTTCAAGTATTTAGATATATCAGAAAGCTGTGAGCGAAACTGTATGCCAGGAAAAGAATCCCAAGAAAGAGAAGAAAGAGACAAAAAAAAGGAGTCAATTTGTCTCCACTCTATCCCTGTACCCTTTTTTCATATCCATTTCTGATTGAATTTCATTCCCTCCGTTTTTTGAATTTCATGAACTCTCTATTCTCTCTTTTTGCTCTCCCATACCAATCTTTCCTCCTTCACTTTTGTCGTCGGTGTATATCTGTCCTACAATCGTACCACTTGGCAACTTCACAACTCTTGTTTGCGGGATTACAACACGCTCTACAAGGCCGTTCTGATCATCACTATTTTTTGTATTATCACCGGTGGATGCATTGGATGTGAGTCAGTCTCTTATTGCTAGATTTCATGGATATAGATTTGAATACAAAGATCAGCACTTTTTCATATCTACAGTATTCTCGATACTCAATTTTGGTTCATGAAACGATACACACCCCTCAGGTTGAACACTTATCAAAACAAGAATATGAACTTTGGAAAAAATCTTTGACATCGATCCCGATATAAAATAGTGGCTAAACTGAATAGGAAATAGGATTTGAACATAGCTAAATTTATAGCTTTTATGTAGAATGGGAAATTATCCAGACCAGGAATAATCACCAAAATAATCTAGATCAGAAGCAATTGCGAAGAATTTATAAATTTATCTCCATTATAAAATGTAGAAAAGCTTCAGTATGTTTGTGCCTGATTAAACAAAAATATCTCTGGTGATATTGCGACTGTGCCAAACATGTAGAGTTTTAGCCCGGGGGGGGGGGGTTGTTTGACTCGCCACAGCTTCCTTCTTGCCAAGCAACGAACGAGATTGCAGACAAAAGACGCCAACTCGCTTGTGCTTGCTGCAACACTCTTCTTCTTCATCATCCATCGTCAACATCAAAACAACAGAACAACTAGAATAATAATATCGACAAAAACAACAAAGAATTGATACCAACAACAACAACAACATCAACATTTCATTCCTGGATTCATCTTCCTCCAAGTGCCTGCAGAACAGCAATCACGGTAATCAGAATGACGAGTCTACATCCATCCTGAGCAGCTCATTTGACACACATCATATTCACTAACTCGATTCTTCAAAGAAACAATTTAATTTGATCCTCTTTCTTACTTTCCCCTTTCCAATCCTCCTTTCCATTTGAGACAAAATTACAACTAGGGTAGGACAAAAAACCACCACCACCACTACCACCACTACTACCGGCCAGTGAACATCCTCAAGACTTTCAGCTGCTGTTGCTGCTGCTCCTGCAGTGAACCACGAGTATCTTCTATCCAAAGCATCCGAGTGCCCATCTTACCCACAGCAGAGTCTGATTGGTACTGGCTGTACTATACTCGACGCAGCTTGAAATGGGGTCAGAACTACATCCTGCAACTTGGAGCGAAGAACAAACCGCAGAAACTATCGAGAAGGTTTTGAGAAGAGCTAAAGTCTCAAGAGTAAGTTGAAGTTATCGAATTGTATAAAACTAGTAGAAGCCTTTTTGAGAAAAATCGACTAATATATCTGGTGCTATAGTTAACTAGACAACTAAAAAGTCGATTAGCTCTTGCTAAGTTTAAAACACAACGAGGATGGCAGAATTTGGCCTTAGACACAATAGAACCCAAGATTGACCAAGACTTGATTGAAAAGCGCAAGAATAATGCCCGTGACACGAAATCACCATCCGGTTCGAGTCACGATGATAGTGAGACGACAACGAAGGGTGTTCAACGTCGGGATACTCAAGCTTATCCAGATACTTCAACTCAACATAGGAAAAAGAGAGCTAGAACAGCAAGCTTTGAACCTAGTCAGCAAATCATACACGGTCACGATGGACGCAACAATGAGAAATTGAGCCGACAAAATCTTGTCAACCACAGAATCAATAAGCATAGGTCATGGAAGGAGAGTCATAAACTTCCACAATCATCTCCTCCATATCATCGATTTGATACAACACAAAACTTTGCACAATCTCCAGATCGGGACGAGTTTAGTCCAGTGATGCGTGCCTTTGCACCACATACAACCTTTCATTCATCACCACCACGCACTCCTCCACGTAGAACTTTGACAAATCAAGCAAGTTCTGCAATGAAGCCTACCGTTGGTGAAGATGGTGCCGACCTTCTCTTGTATCTCGCCACCTCACCATCACCAGCCACTCGCATGACGAGAAGCAAGGTTATTTCACTTGCACCTGAACCGACGCCTGCTACACCTCCTCCAAATCCTGCTCTGCCTTCAGCTATGCTCACTACCCCTGGTGGTGGCCCCGAAACGCCAGGTAGCATGTTCAATTTTCACGATTTTGTGCACATCACTCCCAGCCCAGCGTCTCGACCATATAGTCAGTCAAGTGCAGGAGGCGGAGGACGCTCAGCATCCAGAACACCATTGACCATGGCGACAAGACGACGACTCAATTTCGATGGAATCGTTCCACCAAGCCCTGGAAATGGTGGGCCCGCTGGAGGAAATCTATCACGATCGGTGTCTGGTCTTTCAAATGTGACAGGACTTGGTAATGATATAGGTGGTGAACTCTCACAATCTTCAACTTTATAATTTGTTTTTGCGTTTTGCTTACTTTTTATTTTTGCAGCATTTAACTATTCAAATGATGCGTTCGATTTTTCTCGGCTTATGCTTAGCAAATTGCACAACTAAATCTGTTTTTCTCTTTTCTCTCTCTCTCGCGATTTTTCAGCATTCATCAGAAAATATCTTCTGTGATTCTACTTCCTCTGTTTACTCTTGCCCATACTTATCACAATAGGTCAGTTTCACATCTTTTCTCGACTCTTTAAATGCAAAAATTGCAAACAGAACTGTATCTACTCCTATCTACCTCGTTTTTTCATGTTCATGTTCATTTTTTTATTTTATATATATATATATATATATAATGGTGGGGGCTGTTTCTTTTTTCCGTCTCTCTTTCCTTGGTATATTTTTCAAGTACAGGCGCTCAGGGGATATGGCGTTTGACTTTTTTTTTCCTACTCATTTACGGAATATTGTTACATACGTCTTGTTTATATTTGTTTCCTTTCTTCTTGGTTCAACATGCAATCCTATCTCTCTCTCTATATATATATATAGTAAGAATAGTATCGGTCATTATTTGGGTTTTGGTTTATTGTGTACAAAGGTTCTTGTTTGTATATATTCATTAATTACGAGGGAGGATCTCTTTTTGGCAGACAATGCGACTCTACTGCTTGTTCAATTTATTTTCTCCGTAATTTTTGTGAGCGTAGTGTGTTTGTGTGTACAAGCACAGCATGTATAGAGTACTGCGGTTGGTGCGTGGGATCTGGCTACCATAACTGGGTAGGAACAATTTTCTGAAGATAGCCTTCCTCTTCAATACATTCGCCATAAATGACCGTGTTTGTACCGGAGATCTTACTTTTCAAGTTGAGACCAAACTGTGAAATAACATTCTGAAGCATGAGAATTAGAGATCACTATTTTGGAACCTTTGGAACATCCAAGTCCCTTTTATGCTTCGTTTCAATCTTTAGAGCTAAGTACTTAGTATCTAGCTCAACCTGGTTGGTTGATTGACTAACCCAAAGTGGCTGTTTGTTTACACTACAGTACATGTTTGCTCTAGTGTTTGTCTGTTTGTCCATCAGCCTTGCTGCATCCATATGCACACAGCCATCCACGTCACTGATTAAAAGTCTCACTCTCTCCTTACTCTCTCTCTCTCTCTCTCTCCCTCTCTTTTTGCCATTCACTCCCTCCCTCCCTCACTCACTCACTCACCCACCGCACAGACTCTCTGCTCGCTCTCCCGTCTCTCATTCGTTCACTATGCTTCAGACATACAGACACATAGACAGCCTTGCCTTGACTTGAATATATTATACTCACATACACACACACACACTCTCTCCTGTCAGCGATAGTCAAGGCTACAATCAGCCTGCGCAAGGAAACAAAGACAACAACGACTCTCATTCCAAGACTTGCATCTTTTGCATTTTCGCTACTCAATCACTCGCTCACTTCCCTTTTCTGTTCATCCCTCCCTCTCTTTTTCAAAGACGAAAATTTACAACAGATGATCCAACGGCTCCGACCATGAATCAAGCACATCTTCCCAACCTCTCAACACGACAATCAAGCCACTCACCGCCATCACTATTTCACCAAGCTGTCTCTGCTCTACGTATCGGTGGCCCAGAACGTCTGGAGCGACTCACGGACACACTACACAAATCGTCTGTAATCTACACTATCGTTTTCGGTCTCCTCGTCGTCACATTTGTCTGGTTCAAGGGGGGCTCACCGGCCTCATTATACGCGTATCTCAAATCAGCATTTAACCAATTCGGGTTGCTTTCGAGCAAACGAAGTTCCATCTCTTCCTCGTCGTCTACAGCAACAGAGGAGGAAGGACGACTGCGGAAAAGGCGAAGGAAGATGAGTGTAGCCGCGACCGCTGGGGTCAAGACGCAGAAAGCGCGCAAGGTGGTGTTGATAGATCATCACGGTGCACGTATCGATACGATCCCAGCCAATTATAAACCACCGAATGGACAGACAATTAAAAGACTTGTTAGCGCGGACGAGGCGACCAGGGTATTGAAGGAGGGTTCGGCGAGTGCTGTTGCGCCTAGTGGAAGTGGGATATGGAAGGTCGAGCAGTCATTACTGGCAAGTAATGATCCGATGGAAGACAAGTGTGCGCATGCATTCTATGAGGTATCCAAGTCGAAGAATGGCGATGAGAAGGAGTGGTGGAGCTTTTTTGGGGTGTATGATGGTCACTAGTAAGATTTTTACCCGGTGGTTATATTGAAGCCAATCATTCCAGGATACTGATCTTGTTTCTCAACTATAGTGGTGACGAAACTTCGGGGTATCTACAAAAATCACTCATTCCATCGGTGTTTTCGTCTCTCAAAAACCTACGTTCCTCCACCTCGACTCTTCCGAGCGCATCCGACATCGAGATAACTATTCGAAAAACATTCTCTCTTGTCGACCAACAAATATTGTCTCAACCGCAGTCTCCTTTGAGACATTCTGATCAACTTACTTCACCTATAAACAAACCTGCTCTCCATGGGTCATGCGCACTCCTAGCCTTCCACAACTCAAAGTCCAACACTATTCGTGTCGCACTTACTGGAGACTCTCGTGCAGTTCTTGGTCGTCGCGTTGGTACATCGCGATGGCTAGCTAAAGTTCTTTCCGTCGACCAATCGCTTGCCAGTAATGCGGCGGAAGAAAAGCGTGTCAAATCCGAACATTTGAACGAACCGGTCATCGAGAATAACCGCATCATGGGTGACTTGGCTGTAAGCAGAGCTTTTGGTGATGCGAGATTTAAGTGGGATGCGAAGCGGTTTGCTGCATTGGCAGGTAGCAGCGTAGAACAACCGAGCTTGCGACCGGAATTCAAGACACCGCCGTACGTGACTGCTGATCCAATCATGACAAGCGTGGATGTTGTAAGAGGGCGTGGTGATTTTTTGATATTAGGGAGCGATGGTATGTGATGTTCCTTTCTCCCCTCTCCCCTCTTCCCTTCTTTTCCCTCCGTTATATTTCTTTATTTCGCTTTTCTTTCTTCCTTTCCTCTTCTTCTTCATTCTTGGAGAGAAGTGTCTTACCCGCAACTTGTTTCTAACATGTTTCCTTCTTCTTTTGGATGGGTATCTACAGGCCTTTGGGACTTTCTCACCAACGAAGATGCCGTTGCCATAGTCGGGCGCTGGCTTGACGATCATCAGTGTGCCCCTGCTGCACCTCTTCAACAACAACACTCACCCAACAATGATTCTGAACTCGATACCACTCCAAAACGCGTTCGTACGAAACTCACCACCAACCAAGAAGAGAATTTTGTCTTTATGGATGATAACGCAGGAGTTCATCTTGTTCGTAATGCTCTTGGGGGTGCCCGAGAAGGTCGTGTTAGGTTTTCATTGACAGTGCCGCCGGGGAAGGATCATTCGAAGAGGTATAGAGGTATGTTGACGTCTTTGCCCTTTTTGCTTCCACCTTCTTCTTCTCCTTCTCTTTTTTTTTTCTTCGCCACTCTTAAGATGATCATCTCAAGTTGCATGATATTGAAAAAGATGGGAAAGAGTATTTCTTGTTTTCCATTCAGAGATGATATAAATTAACTAACCTGTGTGTGGTTTCTTCCGTCCAATAGATGATCTTACGGCAATGGTTGTCTTTTTCGAATAAAGCATATTATCCCTCTCTGACTCTCATGCACATGCATACACTCTCTATGTCTCTTCTTTTTCTTCTTCTTTCTTGTCTTTTATGGCTGTCAGTTGATTCCAGCCATTTTGAAGAATTCTTCGTTTACTATCAATGATTGTAATATGATTCTTTTCCTTTCCTTTGCTTTTACAGCCTGTTTTAATAAAAAGTCATAGACTTACCTGAGTTATTTTGTTGTTTTATTTGTCTGTCTATCTGTCTGTTTATTTGTAATTGAGGAAAGGGATTGGGGTTGTGTGCATTTTTTCTGGCGTTTGTGTTTTTTTGCCTAGCTATTCGCGATAGATTTCTTTCTTTCCTTTTCGTTTTTGTATAGTAGCTTTTTACATCATCTTCTTCCATGGTTGTTTTTATTCTGTCTCCTTACAATTTCTCCATTTTGAGAGAAAAGAGATATACTGTGTTTTTTCCACTCGTGTGCATTAACAGTATGGGTCTTGACAATGCTCTTTTCCTCTTTTCCTCTTCTCGTCTTTCAATTCATATCTATCATATGGTATCGTTGTTTTTTCTCCTTGATCTATACAAAGTTCGTTTCCTGTTTCTGTGCATAGTGTCACATAGGCTATAGGTTTGCATTGTAAACTCGTAATCTACCTTGACTTTGTTTTTGACCACAGCTCTACCTTTTTCTCTATCCGTTGATTATGGCCACTCATTGAATAAGACTTGATAAGGAAACATTTTGCATTCAAACGACCAAATGAGAAAGATCTTCTTTTTGTAGTTTGGAAATATAGTCATAGAATGAAAACTCCTTGAAATAAAGAAAGTATAAAGGAAGAAGAGGGGGGGGGGGACGAAGAAGGAAAAAACAACAACACCATTTCTAATTCTTTGCTTCAGTCCACAACTGGCTCTATAGGGCCTGCAGGATCCATTCCCAACTTGAACATTTCTACTGCCAATTGGAACAAATAATCGTAGCTGTCATGGTCAAAGAACAACAAATTAGTCAGGACCTCATTTTCTTGGTTTTTTTTTAGAAGAGAATATGGAGCTACAAGATTTATGTCATGGTTGTTTTTCTTCCATACGATTTACGGTACTTCTATAAGGAAGAGATGTCATAGGATAAGAAAGGAAGATGGATTGTTTTATTATGACGTACCATTCACAGGCTGTCTTCGCAGCAAATGTATTCTTGCCCCAGACATACCTATCATAAGTAAACATATTAGATTGCGGACATTTGAGAAAAGATAATGATCGTGTTTTGAACAGCGCTGATGAGAAGCTGGTTGTATTGCTGAGGGGTTTGAGTAGAGAAAGAATAGTGGGAAACGACTTACACTCCATGTCTTCTGACCAAGACAGCAGTAGTATCTGGATACTCATCCATTGCTTTTGCCAAAGAATCTCTTAAATCTCTCTCGCTGTGGATGACGATGATGATTAGACAATTTTTTCTTACATCTCTCGAACTACCCTATTCTTTAAAAAGCATAGTAGGCCTCCCTTCCAACCAGTATTTCAAAAGTCGAATAGAAAATACGATATACATAGAGAGAGAGAGAGAGAGAGATAGAGAGAAAGAGAGTAAGAGAAAGGAGGGGGGTTTCAAGAAGCTATTTGGACATTCATTTATTTTCAAAAGGAAAGAGGAGAGAGAGAGAAATAGTAACTCACTGCGGCGTGTTATCAATAATCGGAATCACCAAAGTATCCGTATACCCATAATTCGTCCCCCTACTCGGGCATGGTATTCCCTTGATCATCTCTGTATTTGCAATCCGAAACTCCTTCTTTCCCTTACACAATAATGTCACCAACACGGCAGCTTGAGAATGTGTATGAATGCATGC
>Ga0160427_10002000_pt1 | contig 12395 bp, 11 predicted proteins | sample SolpanmetagenomL_FD_108194 | JGI IMG/M metagenome (GOLD analysis project Ga0160427, IMG submission 108194) | Solar panel surface microbial communities from Lawrence Berkeley National Laboratory, California, USA - L | ecosystem: Engineered > Built environment > Solar panel > Unclassified ...
AGGCATCGGCCTGGTCGGGGAGGAGCTTGAGCGCACGACCGGATCGTTACGCAACGTAGGTCGCGGTAGCCGTGTGAGACAAGGTGCAGGAGTGAACAACTATGTAACATCCCTGTGATCACAAGATCACTCTACGTCACAAGAGTCCCACGCGTCGTGGCCCGGTGTCGCGCGACACGCGGAGCGGAGGTCGCCCGCCGGCCGTGCCGCGGCGGTTGACACGAGCGCCCCGCGGATCGCGCCGAGGGTCCGGGCGGCGCCCCCGAGGCGCCACCCCCGCGGCCGGGGCCCCGGCTCAGGTGGAGGTCGCCGCCCGCACGGCCTGCGCGAGGAACCGGCGGCGCGCGTCGTGCACCGCCGGGTCCTCCTCGGCGGTCGCGGCGTAGACGTTGCTCACGGGCGACCAGGCCATCGACATCGCGATCACCATGGCCATCACGTCGAACGGGTCGCCCGCGACCACCCGGCCGGCGCGCTGCGCGGCGACGATGGCGGCGCGCTTGTCGGTGTCGAAGCGGGCGACGTCGGCCACCAGGTCCCCGGCCGGCCGGCGCTCGAGGCGGTGCCAGGTGGCGATGCGGATGAGGTCGGGGCGCACGAGGTACTCGTCGTAGAGGCGCACGGCCCAGTCGGCCAGGTCGTCGGCGTCGATCGGGGCGACGGCCAGGATGCGCTCGAGCGAGGCCTCGAAGATGACGTCGAACAGCGCGTCCTTGCTGCCGAAGTAGCCGTAGAGCTGCGCCTTGTTCGTCCGGGCGGCCTCGACGATGCGCTCCACGCGCGCCCCGGCGATGCCGTGGCGGGAGAACTCCGCCGTGGCCGCGTCGACGATCCGCTGCCGGGTGGCCTCGCCGCGGGGGGTGCGGACGGCTGGTGCGCTCACCGGCCCATCATCGCGGACAGACCGTTCGGTTTGCCAGCGCCGCCGCCGGCTCCTACGGTCAGCAGACCAACCAGTCTGTCTGTCGACGAGGAGATCCCGTGCCCACCACCAGCGCCCTCCAGCTGACCGCCGCCGGCGTCGTGCGCACCCGCGTGCGGCGCCGGGAGCTGCGCCCCGACGACGTCGCCGTGGCCGTCGCCTTCTGCGGGGTGTGCGGGACGGACCTGCACGCCCGCGACGCCGTCCGCGCCGGCGGCGAGCCCGTCGTGCCCGGCCACGAGGCCACGGGGTCCGTCGTGGCGGTGGGGGAGGCCGTCACGTCCCTGGCCGTCGGCGACGCCGTGGCGGTCGGCAACGTCGTGGACTCCTGCGGCACCTGCCCGATGTGCCGGGCGGGGCAGGAGAACTTCTGCGAGCGGTTCCCGACGCTGACCTACGGCGGCGTCGACCCCGTCGACGGCTCCACGACGCAGGGGCTGTGGTCGGGGGCCGTGGTCGTGCGCGAGACCTTCGTCCACCGGCTGCCCGCGGGCCTGGACCCCGCGGCCGCGGCGCCCCTGCTGTGCGCGGGCGTCACGGTCTGGGAACCGCTGCGCGCCCTCGGGGTCGGGCCCGGCACCGAGCTCGCGGTCTCCGGCGTCGGCGGTCTCGGCCACCTCGCGGTCCGCCTCGGGGTGGCGCTGGGGGCGCGGGTCACCGTGCTGACGCGCACCCCCGCCAAGACGGCCGACGCCCTCGCGCTGGGCGCGCACGCGGTCGTCGTCACCTCCGACGAGGCGGCGGTGGCCGCCGTGCGCGGTCGCTTCGACGTCGTCCTGGACACCACGCCCCGCGCGCCGGACCTGGCGTCGCTGCTGCGCGTCGTGGCGCTGGACGGCACCCTGTGCGTGCTCGGCGCCCTGGAGCGCGTGGAGGTGGACGTGCTGGACCTGCTCGTCGGCCGCAAGCGCCTGACCAGCGGCGGCAGCGGCGGGCTGCGCTCGACGCGCGAGCTGCTCGCGTTCTGCGCGCAGCACGGCGTCGCGGCGCAGGTGCAGGTGCTGCCGGCCGGGCGGGCCGACGAGGCGCTGGAGCGCCTCGAGCGCGGGGACGTCCGCCACCGCCTCGTCCTGGACACCCGCGAGCTGGCGTGACGGGGGGCCGTCGGTGGGTCAGCCGTCAGCGGCTGCGGACGACCCCCAGGGGGCTGCCGGCGAAGCCCGGGAAGACCTGCCCGAGGCTGCCCGCGCCGAGGCGCTTGGTCAGGACCTCGCCGATCACCGCGCGGTAGTCCGTCGTGCCCGCCAGGTCGCCGTCGAGCAGCTGACCGGCGCCCAGGCCCGGCCAGCGCCCGTGCACCCTGCCGCCGACCACGGGCCCGCCCAGCAGCAGCACGGCGTTGCCGTGGCCGTGGTCCAGCCCGCCGGACAGGTTCTCCCCGACGCGGCGGCCGAACTCCGACAGCGTCACGAGCGTCGTGGTGGCGAGCTTGCCGCCGAGGTCGGTGGCGAAGGCCGCGAGCGCCGAGGACAGCTCGACGAGCTTGTCGCGCATCCAGCCGCCGTCCACGCGCCCGAGGCCCGCGTGCATGTCCCAGTCGCCGTAGTCGACGGCCAGCACCTGCACGGGGGCGCCGGAGCGGATGAGGGTCGCCGACTGCGCCAGCGCGGAGCCCAGGTCGCCCGCCGGGTAGACGGCGCCGTTGGCGGGGCCGCTCGCGCTCGTGCCGATGCGCGCGACGTCCTCCATGGCGGTGAGGAGCGTGGTCGCGGGCTGCGCGACCACGGGCGGGGCGCTCGCGTGCATCCGGCGCAGCACCGAGTGCCACGTGGGGCGGTCGTCGCCCGGTCCGATGAGGGAGAAGTCGGGGATGGAGTTCATGGTCGTCTCCTGCACCGGGCCGGCGAAGGAGGTCGGGGTCTGCACGCCGATCTGGACGCCGTTGAGGACCGAGCCGGTGCCGGTGGTCCCGAGCGTGCGGTCGATCCACCCCGTGCGCACCGACGTGCCGGGCGCCGCCCGCTCCATCTCCTGCATGGCCGCGAAGTGCGAGCGGGACGGGTTGTCCTGCCCCACGGCGTGCACGACGCCGAAGGTCCCGTTGCGCCAGAACGGCATGAGGGGCGCCATGGCCGGGTGCAGGCCGAACGTCTGGTCCAGGCCCAGGAGGGTCGCGCGGGGCACCGCGATGTTCGGGCGGGCCGCGTAGTAGCCGGGGTCGCCGCCGGGCACGACGGCGGACAGCCCGTCGAAGCCGCCGTGCAGGCTGAGCACGACGAGGGTCTCCCCGGTCCAGCCGGCGCCGGCCCAGGAGACCTGCGTGGACACGTCGCCGACGGCGAAGCTGGTCGCCGCCGCGGCACCCGCCCCGAGGGCGGTCTTGAGCACGGCGCGGCGCGAGAGCTGCGACGCGGCGGCCGCCCCCTCGTCGCAGGTGCAGCGGCCGGCCGCCGGGGTCGTGGTGGGCGTGGAGCGCAGGTGCGGCATGCGGGAGGTCACCTCTTGCAGAAGGTCGGGGAGTCCAGGACGAGGGCGACGAGGTACTGCACGTTGTTCTGGACCCAGCGGTCGCCCGCGCCGAGCGGGGTACCGGCGCCGCGGCCGGTGTAGGACAGCAGGGCGTTGCGCTCGTCGGCGCTCAGCGGCGAGCCCGTCAGGCGCAGGGCCAGGGCGTCGACCAGCCCGCCCCACGTGCCCGGCAGCGCGTCCAGCAGCGACGTGGCGGGCTTGAACTGCAGCTCCTTCGGGTACCAGCCGCCCGCGAAGTCCATGTGGCGGTTCCAGCGCAGCAGCGTCCCGCTGGGCGAGGCCCAGGCGGCCGCGACGTCGGGGTAGCCGTTCGGGGCCGGCCACGCCATCGGGGCGTGGCCGGAGTCCAGCGCGTGCCAGAAGAGCTTGACGATCCCGGCGGTCCCGCTGGGCTCCATGCCCGTGCCGAGGGTGCGCAGCGAGGCGACGAAGTCCTCCTGCGGCGTGCGGGTCTTCGCCTCGGCCGAGGCCGCGAACTCCGGGGACGTGAACATCGTCCGCAGCACCGGGACGACCTGCCCCGCCCCCGCGCGCCACACCTGGGCCATCCGGTCCACGAGCGAGGCGGGCGGGTCGTCGCCGACGAAGCGCACGGCGAGGCGGCGGCACACGCGCGCGGCCGTCGCGGGGTGCACGGCCAGCCAGCGCAGGTAGGCCTCGATCCACCGGAAGCCGTCGGCGGGCGCGTGCGCGGGGTAGCTGAACCCGAAGATCGTCCCTCCCGAGCCGTCGTGGCGGGAGGCGTCGAACACCGAGGCGCCCGCGTCGTTCGCGCGCAGCCCCGTGAGCAAGCGCGCGGCCGTCTTGACGTCGGCCTCGCTGTAGCCGGCCTCGACGCCGACGGTGTGCAGCTCCAGGCACTCGCGGGCGTAGTTCTCGTTCGGGGCGCCCGCGCGGGAGCTCGTGTTGTCCAGGAACTGCAGCATCGCCGGGTTGCGGGCGGAGTCGACCAGCATGTCGGCGAAGGAGCCGAAGGCGTGGCGGCGGATGACGGTGCGGTCGTAGTCCTGCCGGCTGGACCAGACGTCGGAGCTGGGGCAGGCGACGTGCAGGAGGTTGTTCCAGACGTCGACGACGACCTCGAGCAGCTGCCGGCGCGACCAGATCTGGCGGGCCAGCGTGATGCGGCCCACGTCGAACATGAGGTTCCACTCCACGGCCTGGTAGCCGCCGCGCACGACGTCCTCCGCGGAGCGCTGGTAGTTCGGGAAGCGCCGCACGAAGGCCTCGAGGGCGCTGTCGTCGATCGAGGCCGGGTCCAGCTGCGCCTCGAGCCAGGCGCGGCTGCCGAGGCGGGCGATCTCGGCGCGCGAGTCCGGGGTGGGACCCCAGGTGGCGCGGCGCAGGAGGTGCAGCTGTGCGGCGTCGTCGAGCGCGGCCAGGCGGGAGGCGGGCGCCACGGAGCGACGGGCACGGCTCACCACGGGTGAGTCGGACGGGAGCGGAGGCACGACCCTGTGTTCGGCGGACGATCTCCGGAGCTTGAGCCGGGCGGGTGGGACGCCTGAGAGGGTGGGGCGGGCCCTCAGCCCGCGGCGGGCGCCGCGGGCACCGCCACGTACAGGCGCACGCTGAAGGCGCGCTCGTCGTGCTCGGAGGCCAGCCGGTAGCCCTGGGCCAGCAGCTCGGCCTTGCGCTTGTCGCCCGCGCTGGCGGTGATGACCGCGCCGGGCCCGCCGATCACCCACACCCGCCGCACCCCGGCCATGGCGGCCGTGAGGTCGTCGGGGGAACGCTCGACGCCGACGAGCGTGGAGGACTCCGCGGCCGTGCGGGCCAGGGCGACGTCGCGCACGCCCGCGAAGGCGGCCGGGTAGAGCTGGTTGATGACGCGGTAGCGGTAGTCGCCGTCGGGCAGGAAGAGCACGGCGTCGCCGGGCTGCTTCTCGCGGTCGACGTAGGCGGCGGTGGCCCGCATGTTCTCGCCGTGGCCGATCACGGGGTCACGGAAGACGAGCTGCATGGGCAGCCCGGTGCCGGCGACGAGCGCGACCAGCAGGCCCGCGGCCAGGAGCGGCAGCCGGCCGAGCCGGCGCCGGGCCCGCCACGCCGCGGGCACGCCGACGGTGGCGACCGCCGCCAGCAGCAGGCAGGTGCCGGGCGCGACGAAGACGAGGTAGCGGGTCGTCCACAGCGGGTGGACCTGCGAGACGAGCCACAGCAGCGGCACGGGGACGACGCCCCACAGCAGGCCCAGCAGGACCAGGCGCCGGGCGCGGGCGAACAGGCCCGCCACGACCGCGGCGACGCCCGCGACGACCGCGCCGGCGGGGGAGCCGAGGGCGAAGGTCGCGTGGGCGAGCAGCTCGCCCGGGTCCGGGCGCTGCAGGAAGGCGACCTGCGCCTGCTGGGTGCTCTGCGCCCACAGCAGCGGCAGGCACAGGACGCCGCCGGCGCCCGCGGCCAGCAGCCCGGGCACGCGGTGGCGGGCACGCCCGGTGAGGATCCAGCCGGCGTGGCCGAGCACGACGAGCAGCGCGACGGTGTTGGTCGCCACGATGGCCGGCAGGGACAGGGCGTACAGCGCCCACCAGCCGCGCCGGTCCTCACCCCCCGGCGTCGAGGCGCGCAGCAGCAGGTACGTCGAGGCGGTCACGAGCAGTGCGGCGCAGGCGTAGGGCCGGGCCTCCTGCGCGTAGCGGCTGACGAAGGGCATGGACACCCACAGCAGCGCCGCGGTGGCCCCGGCGAGGCGGCCGCTGCTCCCGCCACCCGCGGCGCGCCGGGCGGTGCCGTACAGCAGCGGCCCGGTCAGGGCCGCCGCGACGACCGAGATGCTGCGCACCTCGGTGATGTCGACGTCGCCGCCGAACAGCGCGTGCGCGAGGAGGTAGAACGGCGCGTGCACCAGGTCGACGGTCTGGACGAGGTCCCAGATCTCCCGCGCGCTGCGCGAGGCGACCGCCACGGTCACGGCCTCGTCGCGCCACGGGCTCGGCGTGGCCAGGCGCCAGGTGAAGACCAGCAGGCCCAGCAGCAGCGCCGCGAGGCCCGCGAGGCGGTCGAGGCGCGCGCCGCCGTCGGCGGTCGCGGGCAGCAGCGTGCGGGGGGAACCGCGCCGGGCCGGGGGCACCCGCTGCGCCGAGGGGCGCTCGACGGGGGGCTGCCCCCCGGGCCCGGGGGCGGAGCGTGTGCTCGACAGGACGACTCCGGCGGTCAGAGGGGCAGGCGGCGGAACACGGGCGCGGGGACGTGGCGCAGGGCGGACATGACGTAGCGCATGGGCGCGGGGGCCCACACCGTCTCCTTGCCCGATCGCACGGCGTCCACGGTCACCTCGGCCACTCGCTCGGCGGACACGGACAGCGGGGCGGCCTTCAGCCCCTGCGTCATCTTGGTGGTGACGAAGCCGGGCCGCACGACGACGACGCGGACGCCCGAGGGGCGCAGGGCCTCGCGCAGGCCCGTGAAGAAGGCGTCGAAGCCTGCCTTGGTGGAGCCGTAGACGAAGTTGGAGCGCCTGGGGCGCTCGCCCGCGACCGACGACAGCGCCACCAGGACGCCGTGGCCCTGCCCGCGCAGCCGCTCCGCGAGCCGCACCCCGAGGCTCACGGGCGCCGTGTAGTTGACGGTCGCGATCTCGACCGCGGCGGCCGGGTCCTGCCACAGCTGCTCGGCGTCGCCCAGCAGCCCGAAGGCCAGGACGGTCACGTCGACGTCGCCCGCGGCGAAGGACTCCTCGAGCACGCGGTCGTGGGCGCCGAGGTCGGTGGCCTCGAAGTCGACGGTTCGCACCTCGTGGCCGCGCTCGTGCAGCCGGCTGACGGCCGCGTCGCGGCGCGGGCCGGGACGCGCGGCCAGCGTCACCTGCAGCGAGCGCTGCGGGCCCAGGCGCTCGACCACGGCCAGCCCGATGTCGGACGTGCCGCCGAGCAGCAGCACGGAGCGGGGGTTGCCGAGGGCATCGATCACTGCGGGACTCTCCTGGCGCTCGGTCGTCGGGCGGCGCGGCCGCCGGGGCCGGCGCGGACCCGAGGCCACTGCTCCGGCCGCGCGGATCGCGCTCACGTCCCGTCCGGACGGGTCTCGGACCCGTCCCGACCGCTGACCGACCCTAGCAACGCGCGGGCGCCCGCCCTCCCGCGGCGCCGCCCCGCGGTGGGCGGATCGTGTGCAGATGCGCGCCCTCGCGCGTGAACCCTCCGAGACCGGGGCAGCCGCCGCCGGCCCCGGAGGGGGCGTCGCCGGGTGCTCAGCGCGCGGCGGGGCGGGCCTCCCACGCCGAGGAGACGATGTCGTGCAGGCCCCGGGTCGCCGACCAGCCGAGGGTGTCGCGGATGCGGCTGACGTCGGCCACCAGCCGCGGCGGGTCGCCCGCGCGGCGCTCGCGGACCTCGGGCGCGACGTCGACGCCCGTGACGGAGCGGACCTCGGCCAGGACCTCGAGGACCGAGGCGCCGACGCCCGTGCCGACGTTGAACACGTCGAAGGGGCGGTCGTCGCCGTCGAGGTGGTCCAGCGCCGCGAGGTGGGCGGCGGCCAGGTCGTGCACGTGGACGTAGTCGCGCACGGCGCTGCCGTCGGGCGTGGGGTAGTCGTCGCCGAACACGACCGGCGCCCGGCCCTCGGCCAGCGCCTGGAAGACGATCGGGATGAGGTTCATGACGGCCGTGTCGCCCAGGTCGGGCCAGCCGGCCCCGGCGACGTTGAAGTAGCGCAGGTTCGCGGCGCGCAGGCCCCAGGCGCGGGCGGCGTCGCGGGTCATCCACTCGCCGACGAGCTTGGTCTCGCCGTAGGGGTTGATGGGTTGCGCGGGCCCGTCCTCGCGCACGAGGTCGGTGCTCGGCGCGCCGTAGGTCGCGGCCGAGGAGGAGAAGACGAGCTTGCCGACGCCACCGTCCTCCATGGCCTGCAGCAGGTTCGCCGTCCCGCCGACGTTCTGGTGCCAGTAGTGCGCCGGCTTCGCGACCGACTCCCCGACCTGCTTGCGGGCCGCGAAGTGCACCACGGCGCTCACGTCGTGCGCGGCGATGGCCGCGCCGAGCAGGGCCGTCGCGGCGTCGCTGGCGAGGTCGACCTCGACGAGCGTCGCGCCGCCGATCCGCTCCTCGACGCCGTTGCTCATGTCGTCCACGACGACGACCGACTCCCCCCGCTCCTGCAGGAGCCGCACCACGTGCGAGCCGATGTACCCCGCGCCACCCGTCACCAGAACGCTCATGCTCCGACCCTAGCCACCGGGCGTGGCTAGGGTCGGCGCGTGCACCGGCTCACCAACCGCGTCCAGCCCTACGCCTGGGGGTCCACCTCCGCCATCGCCGACCTGCTGGGCGTCGAGCCCGACGGCTCGCCGCAGGCGGAGCTGTGGATCGGGGCGCACCCCTCGGCGCCCTCGAGGGTCGACGGGGGTGACCGGGGACTGGACGAGCTCGTGGCCGACGACCCGACCGGCGTCCTGGGCGCGGACCGCGCGGGGGACCGGCTGCCGTTCCTGCTGAAGGTGCTCAGCGCCGGCGCGCCGCTGTCGCTGCAGGTGCACCCGACCCGCGAGCGCGCCGCCCGGCGCTTCGCCGAGGAGGAGGCCGCGGGTGTCGCGGCGGACGCGCCGGAGCGCCTCTACCGCGACACCGAGCACAAGCCCGAGCTGCTGTTCGCGCTCGGGGAGTTCGCGGCCATGGCCGGCTTCCGCCCCCCCGCGGCGGCGCGGGAGCTGCTGGCGCGCCTGGACCTGCCCGCGCTGCCGCCGGCGTCCGCCGGCCTGCTGACCGGCCTGCTCGCGGACCTCGCCGGCGCGGAGGAGTCCGCGGCGCTGCGGGACGCGACCCGGCGCGCGCTGACCGCTCCCGCCGACGCGGTCGCGCCGCTCGTGGCCGCGGTGGCCGCGGCCTGCGAGGGCGTCGACGACCCCTCCGCCGCGTGCGTGGTCGAGCTCGCCGGGCACTACCCGGGCGACCCCGGCGTCCTGGTGTCGCTGCTGCTGAACCAGGTGCGCCTGCGGGCCGGGCAGGCGCTGTACCTGCCGGCCGGCAACGTCCACGCCTACCTCTCCGGCACGGGCGTGGAGCTCATGGCGAGCTCCGACAACGTGCTGCGCGGCGGGCTGACGCCCAAGCACGTCGACGTCGCGGAACTGCTGGAGGTCGTCGACTTCCGCGTGCTGGGCGTGCCCCTGCTCCAACCCCGGCGGGTGGGCGAGGACGAGCTGGTGTTCGCCCCCGACGTCGACGACTTCGCCCTCACCGTGATCGACGTCCGCCGCCCGCGCACGTGGGAGCGGCCCGTCCCCCGGGCGCTGCTGTGCCTGGAGGGGACGGTGACGGTGACCTCGGCGGCAGGGCCGCTGCGGCTGGAGCGCGGCCAGAGCGCCTTCGCCACGGCCGCCGAGCACCCCCTGACGGTCGACGGCGCCGGCCGCCTCGTGGCCGCGACCCCCGGGGGGCGCTGATGGCGCGCCGGGCCGTCGTCTTTCACGGCACGGGCGGCAACCCGCACGTCGCCTGGTACCCGTGGCTCGCGGAGCGCCTGCGGGCGCGCGGGTACACCGTCGAGGTGCCCCACCTGCCCGGGATGAACGCCGAACCCCTCGAGACGTTCCTGCCGCCGGTGCTGCGCGCGCACGTCTTCGACGAGGACACCGTGCTGGTCGGCCACTCCGGCGGGGCGGCGTTCCTGCTCGCGCTGCTGGAGCGCCTCGAGACCCCGGTGGCGCAGGCGGTGCTGGTCGCCGGCTACTCCACGCCGCCGAACGACGGCGCGGAACCCGTGCTGCAGGCGAGCTACGACTGGGACCGCATCCGGGCGCGGGCCGGGGAGTTCGTGTTCGTGAACTCCGTGCTCGACCCCTACGGCTGCGACGCCGCCCAGGGCCGCGTCCTGCTCGACCACCTGGGCGGGACGCAGGTGGTGCGCCCGCGAGGGCACTTCGGCGACGCGGACGACCCGTGCGAGCAGTTCCCGCTCCTGGAGCGCCTCGTCCTCTGACGGCGACGTCCCCCGGCCGCCCGCGCGCCGCCCGCGCGCCGCCCGCGCGCGGCCCCTATCGTCGGGCGCGCGCCGCGCGGGAGCGCCCGGCGCCACCGAGCGGGGGAGACGACGTGGACGTCCGGGGACGACCGCTGCACGTGGGCGTGCAGCTGCAGGCGCAGCGCACGTCCTGGGCCGACTTCCGCGAGGCGCTCCTCGCCGCGGAGGACGCCGGCCTGGACTCGGTGTGGACCTTCGACCACCTGCTGCCGTTCTCCGGGCCCGAGGACGGCCCCGCGTTCGAGACCCTCACGACGCAGGCGGCGATGGCGGCCCTGACGAGCCGCATCCGCTTCGGGGTCCTCGTCGCGGGCGTGCTGTACCGCGACCCGGCGACGCTGGCCAAGAGCGCGGCCCTGGCCGACCACATCAGCGGCGGGCGGCTGGAGTTCTCCCTCGGCGCCGCGTGGGCGGAGCGGGAGTTCGACGCCTACGGCCTGCCGTTCCCGCCGCTCGCCGAGCGCTACGAGCGGCTCGAGGAGGCCCTGCAGGTCGTCGAGTCGCTGTGGAGCCGGCCGCGCACGACGTTCGAGGGCACGCACTACCGCCTGCACGACGCGCCCTGCGAACCCAAGCCGCTGCAGTCGCCGCGCCCGCCCATCACCCTCGGCGGATCGGGTCTGGGCACCCTGCGCATCGCCGCGCGCCACGCCGACCGGTGGAACGCGCAGGGTTCGGCGGAGAAGTGCGCCGAGCGCGCGGCCCGGCTCGAGCGGTGCTGCGCGGAGGTGGGCCGCGACTTCTCCGAGATCGAGCTGTCGGTCCACCCGTCCCTGTCGGTGGCGGCCACCAGGCAGGAGGCCGAGGCGGTCGCGGCGCGCACGGCCGCGAGCCACGGCGCCGACCTGGAGCAGCAGCGCGACCGCTGGCTCATCGGCACGCCCGACGAGGTCACCGAGCAGCTGCGGGCCTTCACCGACCGCGGCTTCTCCCACTTCGTCTTCGGGGTCGGCCACCCGTTCGACCTCGAACCGCTGCGGCTGCTGCGCGAGGAGGTCCTGCCGGCCCTCGGGTGAGGGCCAGCGCGGAGGACGCCTCAGGCGGCCGCGGAGAACGTGCGGGCGAAGCGGTCCAGCAGGTCCCTCGGCCCGTGCAGCACCTCGACGGCACCGCTCGCGATGGCGCGCGCCGGCGTGAGGCCCCCGGACATGACGCGGAGGATCCCCGGACCGGCGGCGAAGGCGAGGTCCGCGGGCCCGCCGTCGCGGGTCACGTCGAGCGTGGTCCCGTCCACCCGCACGAGGAGCTCGGCCGAGCCGACGTGGGCCGCGTAGGCCGTCGCGGGCAGGTCCGCCGCGACGTGCGGGCGGAAGGCGGTGCGCAGGTCGACGGTCATCGAGTCGGGGGTGACGACCTGCTCCTCGCGCGGCGCGTCCAGCACCTTGAAGCCCCACGCGCCGAGGGCGAGCACGACGGGTTCGAGCTCGCGGCCGTACGGCGTCAGCTCGTAGACGACCACCCGCGAGCGCGGTGCCCGGCGCAGCACGCCCGCCGCCTGCAGCTCCTTCAGCCGCGCCGCCAGGACGTTGCTCGGGATCCGCGGCAGCCCCGCGGCCAGCTCGCCGTAGCGGCGCGGACCCACGAGCAGGTCGCGGACGATGAGCAGCGCCCAGCGCTCCCCGACGACCTCCACGGCCCGCGCGATGCCGGAGTACTGCCCGTAGTCGCGGGCGGCCACCGACCTCAGGCCTGCTGGTCGGCGAAGGCCTCGGGACCGGCCTGCGCCGCAGCGGGATCCATCCAGCCGATCTCGAGGATGTTGCCGTCGGGGTCCGTGAGCTGGCGCTGGTACATGAACCCGTGGTCGGCGGCCGGCCGGGCCTCGGTGCCGCCGGCCGCCAGGCCCTCGGCCACCACGGCGTCGACCGCGTCGCGGCTGTCCTGGAACACCGCGACGGCCACGGACGGCGCCGTCGCGGGGTCGCCGATCGGGAGGTCGGTGAACGTCTGGAAGTACTCCCGGGTCAGGAGCATGAAGTAGTTGTGGTCCTCCTCGACCACGACGCAGGCCGCGTTGTGGTCGGTGAACAGCGGGTTGATG
>Ga0160427_10002001_pt1 | contig 12394 bp, 14 predicted proteins | sample SolpanmetagenomL_FD_108194 | JGI IMG/M metagenome (GOLD analysis project Ga0160427, IMG submission 108194) | Solar panel surface microbial communities from Lawrence Berkeley National Laboratory, California, USA - L | ecosystem: Engineered > Built environment > Solar panel > Unclassified ...
GGAATATATATATATATATATATATGATAGAAGAACGATGGCGGAGGATTGTTGATGAGATGTGGGTAGGTAGTGAAGTTTTGTAGACGATGATTTGTGGTGATGAGCTTTCGTGCGAGAGCTGAAAGGGCAAGGACCTGCACGTGTTGTGCGTGGGTAGACACGTCACGCAAAGACAGTCACAGATATGGGCAAGGCATGATGCACGTGCTTGTTGCAAGCTTCGCAGTTTCTCTCTGCTCGAATCTAGTCCATCGCAGTACTTTAGTCAAATCCTTCTCCGAGTTTCAGTCCTTTATTTCTAAATCTCAACATCACACCTCTATATATATATATATATATATTCATACATACATACACACATATATATAAGTCAAAGACGAACCCATCGTTAACTTGGCTCAGCTGTAAGTACCATCACACTTAGAACGCGAAAATAAACGGAACTGTAGTTAATGGTCACTACATTAACAGAGTTGATAGACAAAAAGACCTCTTGGAGCTTGAGAACGAGTTGGTAGGAGACGTCGTCAATTCCCGAAGGATGTTGAGCTTGCATCTGATGCAGAAATCCTTCACGACCTACATCAGGTATGACATTGACATCGGTCACTTATAAAGCACGCATCTCACAAACATCAAAGGTTTGGATCATGGGCTTTAGATACGATGAACCAGGAGCTAGATTTTGCTTACGAGACTTTTCAGAACTAAATGCAATGATCAGAGATGGCTCGTGCTATCAAAAATCCGATTTTCTGAACGGTCTTGTCAGAGTACAATACAGAGGATTTCGAATGTTGGTCAATGATTGTCTGCAAATAGTCATCGACAGATCTCCAAATTGCAAGACTGAATTTTCTACGGTTACGTTGCACTTGCTACAAACACTTCAATCATACCAATTTCCATCGGTCGTTTTAGATTTTTTCAAGACAAAAAAGTCCATCTTTGTGGATATTGACTTCGATCCGAAAAGGCCAGGTTTCTGGGCAACACGAGCGAACCAGCAATTCCTCGACGACATCCACGAGGTTGGATTATGTGATCATACACAAAAACTTGATCAATATGAATCACGCAAAAGAGCATCAAACAAAAAGAGGTTCTGATGCGATCCGTCTTCGAGAAGTTGAATCAATTCGATGCCGTTTTCCATTTTTCGATCAACAATGTCGACGAGATCTTCCTAAGAAAGGATTGCTGATTTCTTGAAAGTTCCTTCAACTTGCCAGTTCACGAACATATTCAGAACTCTCAAGAAGCATATGGCACCAACTTTTTCACACACTCTTTCAAGAGATCATTTAGTGTTGTGTGACAATAAAGTTCCACCCAAGGGAAAGGCACACACTGGTTCATTTCACTCAAAATCGAGGGTACACTAACGGATGGTTGGTAAAAGCAAACAAGTTGGGATATACTTATGGCGTGGGATGGAGTATATAGACATAACGCGCGCAATCCATAGCTCTTGTAATCCAGCATAAATCGATTGTAACAATAAAACCTCCATTCTGAGATATAGAATATAATATAGTGAATGACCATCGTCTTGCTATACCTTTCACTAATGCTCTATATTTAACATGTTGAACTTGACTGCAGCTCTCGACAGAGGAACACTATACGTGGATACGTTGAAACACATCATGAGTTCTCTATGAATCGGTTGTACGATGTATAATAATAGTATACCCTTTTTATCTTGTACATACGAAGCCCTAAGTTACAACGACCATGAACAACCGGGTATGGTTCATCGAAGGTACTTATAGTACAATACAATGATATTGAAATCTGCGTATCAGTCGGATTACGAGGCTAGGCGGTATATCCCAAACCCAGCGCACTCAACCTATATTTCGCAGCTGAATATCTTCCCGAAATGATGAATTCATACAACTTCCCTCACAGAATTAGAAGAAGAAATAAAGACCTCTGGATCATCTCTTATCAAAATAGTAAATCACATTCTTAACTCGAATGCTCGAAATAGGTAGGTTTAAAATGAGGAAAGTAAGAGTACGCCAAGAAGTTCATATATCCTTACAATCTAAATCTGAAAAAAATTGGTTTATTTAAAATTTGGCACGGCATATTCCAGGGAGTCAAAACATGATCGATATATATATCAATAGATTAAGTAGTTATTCCTTTACATGATGAGAATCTTATTTAATGTATAAATATTAATAAGATATCTATTCGTAATCAATATAACTAAATATAAAGCTAGATTTTAAGGCGGAGAAGATTGAATAAAGATAGTACGTATTAGAGTATAGTATAGATATAAGAAAAGATAATATATCTACTGATATTAACTAAATTTTTATAATCTTTATATTGTATAAGCTACGATATCTATTCCTCTTATTGATTAACGAAGTAAGTATTATAATATAGTTAAGACAATTAAGTCGTCTTATGATATGAAATAGGAGACTAGTTAGTATATATATGTATCGGGATATTTTCGGACTCCTTACAACTTCCCTGTTGATAATACAGCGGTCTAATGTAAAAATAGCAGTATTGTAGTAATTATATTATTATGCGACTGTAATCAGATGATAGTAGTGGCCTATGATCGATAAATATAGGTTTACTATATATATATATATAGTATAAGATATTAGAAGTAGATTCGAGCTATGAAATATGTGACAGGCAAAGACAAAAGGTTTCAGGGAATATGTGGCTGTCGAGAGCTATGAAGGAGGATAAAAGAGAGCACAAAGATCGCCCGTGATGAGAAGCGGTGAACGCAGGTCGGCACGCACAAATTTTTGTTCTTCATATTCGACTATATCCCCAGACTCCGGTTAAAGGTACTATGGTCGAGTGGTCTAAGACGTTGGTTTTAAGTTTAATTTCTGTTTTAAGTTTAAGTTCTCCAATCCGAAAGGGCGTGGGTATGTCTTTATCTCCTTCCTCTTCAGTCTGATCATCGCTAATTTTCATCAGGTTCAAATCCCACTGGTACCAATACAAAATTTCTTTTTGTTCGACGTGAGTTCTAGCAGATACCCTCATGTTTTCTGGGGTGTTGTGAGAACCATTAATGTATCCCGGATTGTTGCAAGATGTTTTGAGGATGTTTTCTTGCTTATGCGTTATTTTTTATTCGTAGTTGGTCGTTGTACGCTAAACTCAACCTGGGAAATCTTGGGATGTGAAGCCTGACGAAGTTTACTCACCATGATCGCGGTTTCCTTGCCGAATCCTTGTTGATTCTTTAATGAAGTAGTCGGGGTCAGGTTGCGTGCTAAATATTGTCGATAGTGAAAGAAAGTGAGGCTTTGAGAAGTTACTGGTTCTGTTCCAGCGAGTCTTGTGGAAGGTAGGGAACCTTTAACATGTCAAAGCAACAGAGAAAAGTCTTTAGGTCATGTTTTTTATCGAGTAATGCGTTAGGAGGTTGTTCTACTAGCTTCCCAATTGTACTTCTGCCCACACCACCTTAAAGTTCCGGGAGTGTAGATACTAAGCGAGATTTTGCGCTGATAGAAAACAATGAATTATATACGGGCACCAGATCTTCCATACAGATTTATCTAGATAAAGAGGGCATCACATTAAACCTCCTCTTTAGCGGATAGTAAGTAATTACTATCTTCGTTTCGTTGAGTGAAACTAGCTAGATTAAATAAAAATCAAAAAACCAATACGTCGACTCCCGTGCATGTTGTAGATACGGTCTGTATCTTTCTTCTAGATTATCGGAATGCCATAAGAGTTTAAACGTTTTATACCAATTGTGCAATGAACGAAAAGTTAATCGTTGGCCATACGCACATACACAACAATATACAACTTTAAGTGAGAACTAGCAACCATAATCGCCTGTCGACTAATAATTATAAACAACCTCCATTATTCAAATAAAGTCTTTAATTGCGTTCGTTGTATAAGCTTATGAACCTGTATTACAAGACTTGTATCATGCGGTAAAATTAAACGACAGAGATCAATTTGGCTATTAAGTGAACCCATGTGTATAGCCTGTTGATATCGGCCAGGATATTTTCAGTCGCTTCAATCTATAATCGACATACGTAGTACAAATATCAAATATGCAGGAGACAGTTTAAAGCATGCACAAATGTCATCATACACTTGCGATTGACATACTAGTGCCTTGTGTTTGCGTAGAATTACAATTAAGTTGACAGAAGATTACACTGGTTAACATGAAAGATCTTGATCCCTAGTGAGACAAGGACACATCAACCTGCTAAGAATAAGTCATGATTGACGTGCTCCAATTCATTGGCGATATTGCGTGATGCATAATGTTCCCCGATGATCGCTTCCCGTCCATGTCTTGGAAGAGTCAACAACATAATAATAATAGTAGTGTGTGAGTAACATGCTGGAATTTTTTTATTTTTTATTGGAAAGCTTCATCTTAACTGTACATTTCTTATGAGCAATTGTCTCTAAGTAATAAAACCGTCTTCCATATTTCATCCTAGAATTACACAATTGAACACTTTCAATCTCACGTCCATCATCGCTACCAATCCAATTGACGTTTCCACCTTCCAAAAATTATGACGGGCGCCAGAAACATTATTGGTGGTTCTCATCACAACCACATCAACCACGACGACATAGAAAGCGTCAACCAGAGCTTTGCAAATCAGCTAAGCATTTCAACTTCACCAACGTCAACATTCCACAGTCCTCCTAGAGCTGGTTCTTTCTCATTCACTCCTAGCTTTGGTGCAGCTCGTGGAATACGAGCCAATGCTTCTGAAGGCCGACCGCTCAAACCTTTTGCTACAGAAGACATTAAAATTCTGCTGCTGGAGAATGTGAACAAGACTGGTATTGAGATTTTAGAGAATCAAGGATATCAAGTTGAGGCGCATAAAGCGTCACTGCCAGAAGATGAATTGATCAAAAAGATAAGGTCTGTAATCAATCGAAAGATCCAGTACGTAAACAAACAGGGTAGCTGACTTTAAATTTTAACAATTGAAGGGACGTTCACGTCATTGGTATACGTTCAAAAACCAAATTATCCGCTCGAATCTTGAAGGAAGCAAAGAATCTCATTGTTATTGGATGCTTCTGCATCGGTACAAATCAAGTCGATCTCGAATATGCAGCAAAGCACGGTGTCGCAGTCTTCAACTCACCCTTCAGCAACTCTAGAAGTGTAGCCGAACTTATGATCTGTGAGATCATTGCTCTAGCCCGACAATTGGGTGATCGATCAAATGAGCTACACAATGGTATCTGGAACAAGGTCAGTGCCAAATGCTGGGAAATCAGAGGCAAGACCTTGGGTATCATTGGCTATGGTCACATTGGTTCTCAACTTTCAGTCTTGGCGGAATCTATGGGCATGTCAGTCATCTATTATGATGTAGTACCGCTCATGAGTATGGGAGTAACGAGACAAGTTGCCAAGTTGTCAGACTTGCTACAAAAGGCCGATTTTGTCACTTGTCATGTTCCAGAACTACCAGAGACCAAGAACATGATTGGAGAGGCTGAGCTAAATCAAATGAAGATTGGCAGTTATTTGATCAATGCTAGTAGAGGTAGCGTTGTGGATATACCTGCTTTGATGTGAGTGGTTGTCAAGAGTCAAATTTCCTTGACACGCATATTCTTTGGACAATTCGAGAGCTAATATATTACAGAAATGCTATGAGAGCTGGCCGTATCGGCGGTGCTGCATTGGACGTGTATCCAAATGAACCAGCTAGCAACGGAAACTTCTTCACAAACGACCTTAACCCATGGACAGAGGACCTAAGGGGTTTGAAGAATATTATCCTGACTCCACACATTGGTGGTAGCACTGAAGGTACAATTATTCTCATCATTGATCTATCACCTCATTCACATATGCACTTTTACAAGAAAACACCAAGAAGAATTAAAATATACTGACTTCCCAATAGAAGCACAATCCGCCATTGGTATCGAAGTCGCCGAAGCCCTGATCCGCTACGTCAACCAAGGCATCACTACCGGCTGCGTCAATCTTCCCGAAGCTTCCCTCCGTTCTATCAATCTCGACCAAGAAAACCACGTCCGAGTCATCTTTATTCACGCAAACCGTCCCGGTGTCCTCCGACAAGTCAACTCAATCTTTGCAGACCACAACGTCGACAAACAAATTTCAGATTCAAGGGGTGATGTAGCGTACTTGATGGCTGACATTAGTGATGTGATACCGAGTGAGATTAAAGCGTTGTATGAAAGTTTGGAGAGTTTGCCAGACTGTATAACGACTAGGGTGCTCTACTAGGAGTTCTGGAAATCTTTGTTTCGGGAGCTGTTGAGAATTGTGTAGATGTTATGTTGAGTCCCTCCATGATAAGTCGTGCTTAGAGGGTCCTTTTTCCTTTTCCTGTTTCATCTAAGGAAGAACAACTTTAATTCTTGGCTCTACTTGACATTTGATAAGCAGCAAAAATCTCAACTATTTGCTTACATATACCTTCTTTATATTTTCCTTCTTACTGGTTTTTCATGCTTTTTGTTTCGTTTTCGTGTATTGGGCATTCAACATTGGCGTCTGCAAAAAATGGAGTGGACGGGAATAGATGGAATCTTCGTCAACCGGAGTGTTCAGGGTTCAAAATTAGATGTACAAATGAAAATAAAAATATCACTATTATAATCCACCCTCTGTGTCTTGAGCTTATCACAACTAACATAACTCGCATCGCATGTAATTCTGTTCAAAAAAGTATGTAGCATTGCCTCTTCACATATCCACAATTTCAAGATCTTCAGAAGGACTAAAATTGATCATTGCTTTCTATTCATTCTTCAGGCTGCTTGTGTAGTGCATAGATTGGGGCACTACATTGTTCTCCATCAAACACTAGGATATTCTGGAGCGGTTGCTCACGTTTACCCAGATAATTGATCACACCTTGAGCTAGATTTCCTCCCAAAATTGCTGCTACTGGAGAGATTTCTGTTCCTACACAATCCAGGAATGATCGTATAAACGCTGAATCGATAACAAAATCACTGGGAAGGCCTAGATTGTCTCGAGCGTTATTGATTAATCGAAGAAATTCAGGAAGGTCTTGTGTGCTTGTTGCCGCGGATGGGAGACGATTATGTTCTTGCTCGAAATGCCAAGTAGCTGTTGAGATTGTTGAGTTAGCAAACAATCATAAAGTCCTCTGTTGAATGGCTTGTGATAGAAAGAAGAAAGGACTGCCTACCGAATATAGCTGGAAGGAGGACAGATACGTTCCGTCGTTTTTTTGGACGCCACGACTTGTCGACCTGTGATGTGATGACGTCTGACAGAGATGAATAGACCTCCTCCTTGGTTACATATTCGACAATTTTAAGCCCTTCTTTCTTCTCACGGACGTTGACAATAGATCGTGTCGATGTTTCGGATTTGATGACTGCGGGCATGTTTCCCTTGTCTCGTTCTCTATGCCATCGATGGGATATTAGATGCGCAATGCTAAGTTGGCTGTAGTAGTCATACGTACATTACAAATTGATGCTTGATCAAATCAGCAAAGACGTAACCGTAGAGTCCGTATGTCGCGCCAGCATATAGGGCAGTATTTGATCCACGACAAGCCTTGTTCACTTCTGTCTATACTCGCCAGATCAGTTTGTGTCCTTGAGACGTTTCACTAGGAAAGAGTACCATTGTATTCAGACTAGCTTCCGTCACTATGACCACATCAAAATTATTATAGAAGGAAGCCTCCTTAGTGCCGATGTCTGAGCTATCACTGGATATTTGTACTCGTGGATTCAGTCGTTGTAATGCGGGAACTGCAGCCTCTGCCCTCTTCAGTGTTTGCATTAGCATCTACTTCAAATTGTAAGGGTAGATTATGTAGCGACGTGTATGGAGAGTCAACAGACATTTTGGCCAATATGACTTTCGTCTATCAAAAATTGAGCTCCTAGATCTTCCTCCACGACGGCCTCTGAGTCAAGCACTGTCAAGGAACCAATGCCAGCTAGCACCAAGTTTTTGGCGATTTCGTTGCCCAGAGCTTTGATGGTGACTAGCAAGATGGAAGCGTTTCGCATTCTGTTAATTTTGTTAGTGATCAATTTGTAGAGGAACACGTTTTGTGAAGACTCAGTGTCTAGTACCTAGCTTGAGCTTCCATCCCCCATAGTCGAATCTGACGATCATAGAGCGCGACCTCAGCTGTGATTTGAGTAGTATGATCAGTAATGATTGATCAGATGAATGTGTCGTGAGACCATACCTGCAGACATGCTAGGGACTTCATCCTGACCGTCTCTTGGTGCATCATCATCGTCTTGTGTCATGATTGTGTGATGTGTGTGTTATTGTGTGTTGTGTTGAAGATGTTGTGTCTGTCTGATTTATTCACGTCAATTGACCACCACCGAGAGGGCGAACATGCATTAATAGAATTCCACTTTTTATTTAATACTATTATCACTATTCTCTCTCTGGCATCACCCGCTGCTCCTAGTCTAACTTGAGTTGGTTCAAATACTAGCATCCTGAAACTAAATCTTTCAGTCTTCACAATTCTCTGCATCATTCATCGGATTGACCTGCGGGATGACGTTGGATTGTTTTTCTTCTTCTCTCTTCGTGCTGGGATCCTGGCGATACAGATAAAAATTGAAATAAAAGCAAAAGAATCATCCATCCAGAAGCAGCCTTTGCTACTTGATAGGTCGTACACAGATGAATTGATTTTCACACTCTTCCTTCATCAACATTTCTAATTCTCTTCGTGTCACCCTTCTCACGAAATAAAGGAAATGCAGTTGGTGCTTCGTTTCGCTAGTACACCATACAGATGATCCATGACAAACAGTGAGACGAAAGCACAAAAACATCCTGGATCCACCGACAGCTACCACAGATACCGAAATCGAAATGACTGACTACTCTAACGGTCAGCCCCAGCGGCCTGGTCCACGGCCTCGAGCCGAGTCAAATGTATCAGACGCTAGTTTCTACTCTCACGCTGATGGCGCCGAGATGGCTAGTGAAGATGTATTCAGCGGACCGATTTCTGAAAGTGTTCCATCAAGCATTTCAGCCTTCGCCCATCGTCGACGATCTCGAGCGGAATCTAATGCTAGTTTCACCTTTTTCAATCAGGAGGAGATCGAAACTCATTCTATAGACACCGCAGAAGATGCGCTTATCATTGACGACGATGATGATGGGGAAAGTTTCGATCCTTATGCTGATCCAGAAGAGGATGAGGACGATTTGGAGGCTGCGCGACGACTATCACCAGTACGGACGAGGTCTCCACGACTTTCACGAGACTCGGGGGAAAACAATCCGCTACTGCAGAGGTCTGATACCGGTGGTACAGATTTCAGTTTCAATGGAGGAACCAGAAGAACTAGCCAGCGAATTTACATCGTCACTGAAGATCTTACAATTGTTGTTGGAGGTTTCCGGACGAGTAAATTAGGCATGACCATCCTTACATTCTTGTCAATTATGACATTGGGTCTAGCTTATCTCATATTGAGGTGGGTTCCGAAATGGAGGATTCGATTGGTTGGGAAGACGGCTACTCTGAAAGATTGCGAATGGGTAGTCATTGAGGTAAGACAATCACCAAGGTCCATAGGATGCGCTGACTCTGGTTATCGTGTAGAATCAATGGAACGAGATTAGTGTCCATGACATTAAGAAGAGAGTCTACGGACAGACTCTGTCGACTGTCTTTGGACCTCCCTCCGAAAAGGTCTCAGAGCTTGCATACAATATGGATGAAGACGACGACCCAATGCTATCATTTCTAAGATTTTTAGACTATCGATATGTTCGGTTTTGCTACAATCCATTGCTTGACAAATTTCTCCTAAACAACAAATGGAAGGATCCTCTATGGAGCGATGTGAAAGCAATCAGGAGGGGAGTCGATGGTGAACAGTACGAGCAAAGAGCATCGGTATTTGGTCAAAATGTAATCGATATTGAGGAGAAGACGGTTATGCAACTACTAGTAGATGAGGTATGTCTAATCATGCCAATGGTTTGGTCTGTTTTGAGATTGTATAATTAACACCAATTAGGCCTTCCATCCTTTCTACGTCTTTCAAATCGGTAGCTTGATTCTATGGTCTGTGGACGAATATTACTATTATGCTACTTGCATCTTTTTTATCTCCTTGATTAGTATCACAAGCACTGTCGTTGAGACCAAAACGGTAAGTCAAAATACACTACTTATAAACCACTTTACTCAGCAATCATAGACAATGCGCCGGCTACGGGAAATATCTAAGTTTGTATGCGACGTTCGTGCGCTACGTAATGGCTATTGTATGAGAATCCATTCAAAAGCTTGAGGACTTTGCTTACAAAGTGTAGGGCGTCATGTCTCTTCGGAAGATCTTGTTCCAGGTGATGTGTATGAGGTCACTGATCCCTCTTTAACATTGTTTCCATGTGACAGTCTTCTCCTTTCAGGAGACTGCATAGTCAATGAAAGCATGCTTACAGGTATACGCTTCATGCATATATCTAAGTCTGTCTAACATAGTATAGGTGAATCTGTACCTGTATCAAAAGTACCTTGCAATCAGGAAGCGATCCAAGACTTGGACCTTAGCGCTCCTTCGATACTTCCCGCACTTTCGAAGCATTTCCTGTTCTCGGGCACCAAGATTGTCAGAGCAAGGCGTCCTCAAGATGGCGTCGATGAGGAGACTGTAGCTCTAGCCTTAGTGGTCCGAACTGGCTTCAATACAACAAAGGGCGCTCTCGTCAGAAGTATGCTCTTCCCAAAACCTACGGGATTCAAGTTCTATAGAGATAGTTTTTACTACATCTCCGTCATGGCTGGAATAGCAGCAATCGGGTTTATCGCTTCGCTCATCAACTTCATCAAGCTAGGTGTAAGCATTTGTCAAATTATTCTGGAGATGATCTAATACTAATATGCTTTAGCTTGCACCTCATTTGATAATAGTTAGAGCTGTGGATTTGATTACCATAGTTGTTCCTCCTGCACTTCCGGCTACTTTGACTATTGGCACAAACTTCGCGTTGAATCGATTAAAAAAGAAGCAGATTTATTGTATCAGTCCCATGAGGTATTGTTCCACGTTCTAATTCGATTTGCCATAATACTAACAGCTCCCAGGGTGAATGTAGGTGGAAAACTAGACATCATCTGTTTTGATAAAACGGGTACTCTTACCGAAGATGGTCTGGATGTACTTGGAGTACGAGTTGTCAACAAGCCGACAAAAACGTAAGCATGAAACCGATCCTCTATTATGATTAAGACTGATTGAACGTCGAAGTTTTTCCGATATATATAAGGAACCGTTAGATCTGCTTCCACCAAACAACTACGAAAGAGACCCTGCACAAGACTGGTCGACCAATCAAGCAATCCTTTATACGATGACAACGTGCCACTCACTACGGCTGGTGGATGGTGAACTACTTGGGGATCCACTTGATCTAAAGATGTTTGAATTCACTGGTTGGTCATACGAAGAGGAAAACACACGACGAGTAAGTGAAGGCAACAGTGGAGATAACGACGAGGAACATGGAGCATCAAAGTCTCTCTCTCCACCCGTTGTCCGGCCTCCTGGAGGCAAGAGATATGGTGACAGCGATGAAACTGAAGGAGAGATACCCTTGGAGCTTGGAGTTTTCAAGTCTTTTGAATTCGTGTCACAACTGCGTCGAGCAAGTGTGGTGGTCAAGCAATATCGCGCTGCAGGAGGGGATGTGTATGTCAAGGGTGCACCAGAGTGTATGAGGGATATCTGCAACCCAGATACTTGTAAGCCAATAATTATTCCTATCGAACTACATCTACTAACGATCCAATAGTCCCCGAAGATTACGATGAGCTACTAGCATACTATACTCACCGTGGATTTCGGGTTATTGGTTGCGCTACGCGACATATTCCAAAACTATCCTGGGTTAAAGCACAAAAGATGAAGCGCGAGGATGCAGAATCGGATCTTGAATTCTGTGGTTTCATCATTTTTGAGAATAAACTCAAGCCAAGCACAACTGGTGTTATTAACGAACTTCGAGAAGCTAATCTGCGTCGTGTTATGTGTACTGGGGACAACATCTTGACCGCCATTAGCGTTGCAAGGGAATGCGACCTCATAGACAAAAATGCTCATGTATTCGTACCCCATTTCGCTGAAGGAGATTTCCGCAAATCTGATGCTCGAATATTGTGGGAGAGCGTGGACAACAAGATATTTACTCTAGATGAGCAAACCCTTGTTCCTCTCCCTGCGCCAGTTGAAGGCGATCTATCTCTACCTTATGATATCATCAACATGAAGAACTATTCCCTGGCTATCAGTGGTGAAGTGTTCCGATGGATGGTCGATTTTGCGCCACGAGAAAGACTTAATCGGATGTTGGTCGTAGGAC
>Ga0160427_10002002_pt1 | contig 12394 bp, 12 predicted proteins | sample SolpanmetagenomL_FD_108194 | JGI IMG/M metagenome (GOLD analysis project Ga0160427, IMG submission 108194) | Solar panel surface microbial communities from Lawrence Berkeley National Laboratory, California, USA - L | ecosystem: Engineered > Built environment > Solar panel > Unclassified ...
CGGATAGAAAATCGAATGAGAAAGAGGGAAAAGTTCGCCGATGCTTTTTCCTTGTGTACGGAATTAGCTTGCTTTAAAAAATGCTACGCAAGTACTTGATTTTCAATAAATAACACCTCTAATAAATCATATAAGGAGAAAGCAGATAGTAGAACGGGAGGGGTAGGTACGGAAAGCCTTATCATGTCGAATGAAATATACTCCAAGGCTGATCAAACCAAGTTCGTTCCGCTGATCTTTGAGGCTGATGAACAAGGGAATGCTTTCTTGCCAGTATTTGTCCACAGCCGGATTTATCTTGATTTTAAGGATGATGAGGTTTATGAAGACAGCTACGAAAAGCTCCTTCGCAACATCTTTGACAAGCCAACTCACAAGCGCCCGGCATTAGGCATTCGGCCAAGTTACTTGGACGAAGAGCAGCCTGTCTTCTTACCTACTGCTCACCGTGTAGCGGCGATTAAGGTAGCATTTGCAAGTGAACGTAAAAACGCACCTCAACTAGTTAGGGAGTATTTTCAAGTTTTTCTGCGAGCTATCAAAGACTTTGAGCCAAAAGAGAATGAGTTCACAGCCGAAAACTATATCGAGCTTGCTTTTAGTCGTATTGAGCAGATGCGCCCACTCAGAGACGACTTTATTTCGTTTTTAGGGGTATACTGCTCGGCAACGACTACACTTGATACGGAAGTAATTCATGATTTTTTTGAGCAACTCGCTCAATATTTTGTGGATTCAGGAGCGGATAAGGCTGATAATTACTTGAATAATTTAGAGTATGATTACTTAAGATTCTTTGTTTACGAGCTTCTACTCTACTTTGTATCCGCGTTACTTAAACACAGTCACTATGCCGAGCTAGGTGACTTTCTACACGATACGTTTGTCGTTACTCCGCAATATTATGCGGCTCAAGCAAATCGTTTTGCAACATTTGACGCTTATAATTTTACATTTAATAAGCATTACAATACTAAATATAAAACGAACCGGACTAGTGTAGTAGCTGACAAAGTAAAAGAACGTGTGCTGGGTAGCTATACCTTTGAAGAGTTACAGCAGGCCGATACACTATTGCATATAATCTCTGTTTTTCATCGGCTTAACCCTGATGACCAGTCTAGTGGTAGATTTTGGTTGCCGGAAACTAGTGTATATAATGCTCATCGCCTGCCCTTCTTCGATAAGCTGATTTCGGCGCGCTACTTTGAACGAGTGAAGAAGGTTCTTGGCGTTAGTTCTACTCAGGAATTAACGAAGTTGATTACTGCTTTTCAGAACGACGAGCACATGAAAAATGCTTATAGAAGGATAAGTTGGGAGTACCGAGGTCTGCCCGATATAGAGAAGCTTATGAGTGAGAAAAAGATTGCGAATTTTAACTAACTAAAAGGTATTATCAAGGTAAGAAAGGATATTGCTTCGGTAGATAAAAAAAACCTAATTTTCGAATCGAATCAGAGCAGGGATTGTTTTGTTAGACTATATAACTAAGTAAAATGGAAGAAATTTCTCTCATGTTAGGTGCAGGCTTTTCGGTAAATCAAGGATATCCGACGGCTCAAATACTTAATCAAGAGCTGATTGGGCTTAGTATTGATGATTTTTATATCGCTACTGACGGGAACTTGGTTCTTTGCGAAAAGGGCCAAGAAGATCCTTTTGCGTATAGCGATTATGTGATTCAAAAGCATTATCTAGTCGAGTTGATAACTTTTTACCGAACGTGTTACTGTATAGGTGGGGAGTTTTCTTATGAAATATTCTATGATTTCGTTGAAGACTTGTTTCATGAAAGAATACATGACGCAGAGTTCGAGTTATTCTCCGTCAATTTTAGAAATAAATATAAAATAGACGATAATAATGCTAATTTATTGTCGCATTTCAAAAATAATTTTAATCAGCTGATTGGTCTTTTAGTTGTTGATAATAATAAAAATAGGTATTATAAGCCTGGTGTGAATAGCGGATTAAATTTTGATAAATATACAGGATTTATTGATTGCCTCTATAGATGGGGGAAAGCTGGGTTAGTTAATATTCATACACTTAATCATGACTTGTTTTTTGAGGCATTTACCAATCTCAGTGTCTTCCAGGGCAGGTTGTCAGATGGCTTTAAAGAGTTAGGCTCACCTTATTATGGTGAGGATGACAATCATTGTAAAATTCGCTTGCCTTGTTTTGTAAATGAATACATTGGGCAATACAGATTATATAAATTACATGGAAGTTTTGATTACTACCCGTTTCATTCAAGAAATAATGCTGTAGAAAATTTTGTCAAAAAAGGCTATGGCATAAGTGAAAGTGATGTATACAAAGAAGAGGTGAGTAGCACAGGTGATAGGTTCTATGTAAGAGATTTTATAAATTATCACCCGGACTTTTTATCGGGTACGACTTCTAAAATTCTGAGATATAAAGAAAAACCCTATTATGGAACTGTCTTTTATAATTTAAAAAAAATATAGCCAACTCGTCAAAGTTGATATTCATTGGCTATGGTGGCGCGGATGTAGAAATAAATCAAATTATTTTTGATAATTTAAGAGATGATTGTAAAGTTTTTTTAGTTGATCCTTTTTCGCGGCCAGAAACTCAGTATTTTATTAAAAGATTTAAGGCAACGCTTATAAGGAAAACACCTGAGAATATCGCGATGGAGGACTTTGTTTAATGATTATATAAGTTTTCTGTCTCTAACAATCCCACTCTGTGTGCATCTTTATCAAAGGTGCTTCCTGGAGTGTCGAGGACAAATTTTTGTCCCTTCCTTTCTGAGCTTTCACAGATGAGTAAAACCAAGGACGAACTAAAAATCGAGTTACTAAGTGCGCTGGCTCAGGTGCAGGCTAACGAGCAGCAGCTGGCCGAAGACCCAGTAAGCGCTAGCCGTCTCGAAATGGCTATCAGATATGAGGCAGAGCGCAAGCTGCTAGAATTTATCTTAGAAAATTGGAACCACAAGTATTTACTTGCCTTCGACGCAAACGCCTACAGCCTAGCCAACCTACCCCCTAACAAATTATAAAAACAGATGCAACCTGAACATCAGCACAGGACTGTAGAAACTATACCTTGCATGGCTTAGTCTGTAAATGCCTGTATATGACCTCCCACCAATACTATACTAACCAGCTGCTAACGAAAGTTAATAGTACCTACCAGGACCTTGTTATGATGCAACAATACCTTGAGTTAGAGGAACAACAGGCGAAAGTTGAGGGCAATAATGCTAAGGTTCAGGCTATCCGGCAGGTGCTACGCACGATGAAAAAACATCCGGCCCCAACTACCATTATCTCCACACTCCATGATATCTTTCAGCAACAGGGCACATGGGATCCCACTATCAGTGGTTCATTAGCAGACCGCAGTATGAAAGCAAATGAAATACTGCATGAGGCTGGACAAGTTGGCCAGAAGTGGATGCAGCTGCTGCAATCTTTTCACGCAAAATACCTGCCTGTCAATCCGCTTTTCAAACTGTAGAACAGAATAAGCTTCGCGCTTAACCGTCAGTGTTAAGGTATGACCCACAAAAAAAAGGCCAGGGTAATAGCTACCCTGGCCTTGTTATAGATAATAGAATAGATAAAATTGCGAAGCGGAAAACAACGCAGCTGTTGTGTTGGCCAACTTGAATTAGCCATCACGTTAAAGCGAAAGAATATTTCTGTGTATCCTTATTTCCAGCATCAGATTGGTAAAGGAGGAAACTTGACTTTAGAATAGCTTTGGCAGAAAGCTCCAGCGGATACCGCTGGAGCTTTCTCCGCGTAAGGGGCGCAGCCAAGTATTAGCTATGGCGCAACCCCTATAAGACAGAGTGGCGAACCGCTTGCTGCCTATTCCACTACGAAGGTAATAAAAGTTTGTTCATTTGAACAAACTTTTACGAGAAGCTTTTAGTAGCTGCCGGCTTACTGGCCGCCCTATCTGATAAACAGACTGGGGAAGCTGCTCGACCAAGCCTTGAAGCAGTTCCCCCAGCTCACATAGACAGTGAGGGCGCCAGCGGTCGCCTCTCTCATCTTCTACATAGAAGCCTCGTAAATCTGGTACGAGCAATAGTATGAGTGTATGACAGGGTGATTCCACATACCAGGTACGTTGATCACGCTCAGTAGGCAGGGCGTCGGTTAAATCCCCATAATCAGGGACGCACTCTCCTGTTTCGACGGCACCTGCCGCCAGCAGCTCGTCACAGGTAGGAATGAGTTGCGGTGCGTAGCCACGCCACCCAGGGCCATACCACCTAGTTATTTCAACGAGGTTACTCATAATAGTAATAAGCTAAGATGAATGCTAATCAGCTCTTTTGGGTATTAGCGAAAGGGTTTCTGCTAGGAGCTTCTGGCCATTCTCAATAATGAAAATGCTTGCAATGCAGACCATGCACGCTAGCACCAGATTAATTAGCATAAGGGGTGCGCCAGCATAATGCCCACTATTAACCAGTGTTAATTCAAACCTAGGCCACTCTGCTACCAGTAAAATTCCGGTTTGAAATAGGCCATAAAGACCTACTCCTAATCTAGCTAAACAAGTTGCCAACAGGGAGCCTCGTTTAATCATTGGTGTGTTAATGCCATGTGATGCTCTTGGTAAGAATGCTAACCCCAAGCAAATGGGCCCATCCAAAGAGATGGTGCTGACGGTAGAAATCAACATCGACAGCAAAAAGAAATACACGAGAAAGGGCGGTAATAAAGGCTCTTCCTCGTGGGTCAGCGAGGAGATTTTAGGCGACGCTACATTCATGGATTATCAGTTTAATGATGATTGAAGGTGATTAACTCTGATGTAATCCTTTGTTAATCCAAAAGGGCTAACCAGGATTTCACTGCCCTGCCTCCAGGCTGCAAGGCTACACAGTGATACATTCCAGCTGGCATATTGCGAGGCAACGTCACAGGCAGGCAATGATTATCAGATAGGGGGAAAACAGGCTGCTCCATTATGATATGGCCTTTCGACGAATGCACTTGTAGTTGCATAGGGCAACAGCGTAGCCCACGTAAGGAAAGGGTAAGAATGTCGCTGGGAAAACATGGATTGGGCGACATGACCAAACTGGGTTCCACTTTAGGCTGAGGCAACCTAGATCGTTGAAAGCGCTTGTTGAAAGCACGGCGGAAGTTGTAAAACCATTTCATGGAAAAGAAAAATGAATGTGGTATTTAAGCCGCTAAAGTTTCAATTAAATTCTAAAATAGTTCGTTCAATTAGGGCAAAAAAATTAGCGTAAGTGAAAGCGGAGTCCCACGCCATAAAAGCCCGGCCATCGGGTTATCCCATCACCGGGAAAAATCAAGGATTTTTGCAGCGTCCCCACCACCGATACCCGGTTACCCAGGAAGATGTCAGTTTCGACCCCTAGTAAAGGTCCGCCGTAGAAATGCTGCTGTATTCCTTCTTGATCCATAGCTGCACCATCTTCATTCGTGCGCTCAAAGCGGCCGAGCCCCCCAGCCAACAGATGCACATAGGCAACTTCCCGGATATGAAATAGTAAGGGAGCTATCGCCAGGCTTAAGCCATAGGCGGAACTGGTCGAATTACCGAACAAAAGGTTCGTCGGCCGGGCCAAGCTGAGACCGAGGCGCAGGTAGGTATTATCGGAAACGTAGCGCGTCCAGTTGGCCTCCCCAAACTTGCCCTGATCGGTTTTGCCGTATACTAATCCCAGCCCCGTAATGCGCTTATCGTGGCGCTGGGCACATGATATACGCGGCATACCCAACAGCACCAGTAGTAGCAGTAGCAACCCGCCGCGGCGAGTGCCGGCCATCGAGCTGCTCGATGGCCGGCGGTAATGACGACGCAACATTACTGCTGGAAGTAGGTATTTTCCAGGCGAATCATAGCCTGGGTTTGCAAGTCCTCCTGGAAAGCGGCGGCAACTACCTTTTTATGGGGCGACCCCTCCGCAACCTCGGCCAGCAGCCTGTCGGCCTCCTGCCGCAGTTTAATCGCAGACATAAGGTTAGCGTTTTGCGCCGATATATTAGACATGCGTTCACCTTCAGTCATTGAGAACCGATTGTCGTTATTAAGCGCGGCCAAGGCCTCAGTGCTCTGCTGGGTCATTTCGTCGGCTAGCTTTTGGTAATTGAAAGCCGTTTCAATTTTCTTCTTATCGGCAACTTCCTCGAAAGCATATTGCGCTACGAAGTTGCTTGCCTTCTCCGCCTCGTACTGATTGTAGTCGCTGGGCGTAGCGGACTGAGAATCCTGCCCATTGCTGAATATCTTGTAAACCAGGTTGATGTCCGAGGCATTTCCGTTTTTTAGCGAGGACTGGAGGCTGCTAGCGTAGGTATTAAGCGCGTTAAGGGCAGCGAAAGAACCAAACGTTACGGAGCCACCCTGGAGCAGGCCGGCCACCTGCGAATACAGCTCGGTAGGGTTACTCAACTTGAGGTTGGCTAAGCCCTGCACCTTCTTCAGGTCCGACTGAATCTGACGTTGCAGGTCGAGGCCAGCAGAGGTTAGGTCCTTAACCTGCGTGTGGATGCCATTCGCGACGCCGGCAATATTGCGGGCATCCTCGATAACACTAAAATTCTGGACCGTATCGTACCATTCCTTCAGCTGGGTAGCGAAGTTCGAAATGTGGACCCCCATGTGCAGCGGGTCGTTAACGATAAACTGCGCGTGCGCTGACTGAGGCGGAGCACCTACCAGCAAGGCGGCAGTAAGGCCCAGGGCGGTCACGCGCTGGACGTATCTCCTTACGTGCTTTTTCATAAGTGGTAAAGGGAAAGGGTGAAGGGAAAAAGAAACAACTACTTGTTGAGCAGGAAGGGAAGCGGGGTGCCGTTCGTGGTAGAGGAAGAGGTTTCGACCGGTGCAGCTGCCGAATTATTGCGGCTGCCGGAAGTCAGGAGAACCGGATAGCCATCTGGAAGCAAAATTTCGCGCAGCTTGGGCGCTTTGCGAGGAATCCGGGTGATGAGACTCGAACCAACCTTTGCTGAGATGCCACCCAGTGAGTTCGCCGCGCTGGTCGAGCGGTCAATAGCCGAAGTCAATTCGGAAGTACTCGAGGTGCGCAGGCTGTTCTGAAATTGTACTGCGCCAGGGTCAAGTGGCATTCGTTTGCCAGGATCGATCATAATGCCCGGCATGTAATTGTAGTCGTATAACTGGCAAGCCACACGCGCCGGGCCCAGCCGCTCAATAGTAATGTTTACATTATTAGAGCCTACCTGGGCAACCCCGGCGAAGATGAGGTTTTTCGGAAATGTCCGGCCATCAAGCACCGCATCTTCAGTTAAGCGTAAGGCTACCACAGCACCTGATACTACGCGCTGAGAGCCATTGATCTGGCATTTGAAAAACACATCAACAGGTTTTTCTTCAGCTGCTGTCCCATCAGCTTTACGCAGCTTGACGGTGAAAAATCCATCCATGCCAGGCGTAGCTGCTAACACCCCCTTGATCTGATCAGCAGTAGGGCGCTGTTGAACCGGACGGTACCGGTGGCCCGTCATCTGTTCGTAGACATCACGGGCTTGCGGGGGGGCTGCCGCCAGCATTCGGTTCACTTCCTCATTGTCCTCGTAGGGGGTGCCGTCCGGAGCATAAAGTGGTAAGCTGGCAGTGTGCGTAGGCTGGGCTGAGCGAGCAGGTCCCCGCTGCACTGTTTTAGTACGTGACTCATAAGCTCCCGTACTAGGGTTTCGCTCCGTCACCGTAACCGTATCGACATTCCGTCGGTGGGCCTCCCGAGCCAGGGAAGTGCGGTTGATACGTTGCTTACGCTTGAGCTCCTTCTGACGGGCAGCTTGCGCCCGACCTACCGTATCAACTGGCATTGCAGCTGGAGAAGAGGGCACCGTAGCAGCTACAGCTCCAGCATTCTTCGCATTGAGGCTGTCTGCCGAGAGGTCCGGTTGGGTTGAGAGGGCATTCTTTTCTGCCTGTGCTTTCTGGTCCATGCTTTCCGTAGCTGTGGGTGAAACAGCGTCCGCGGTAGTGACCTTGGGCAGTTGCCGGCTGATGTTCTCGGTCGAGGCGGCAGTGGGGTCTTGGGTGGCAGTAAGCTGATTCTGGAGAAGAAAAACATAGCCTACCAGGGCACTGATTCCCATGGCAACCAGGAATAAAAGCGTCAAAATCCAATGCTTGCGCACGAACCGCGCCACTCGTTGGCCGAGGGACTTCGCGGGGGGAGCCTCCGAAAAATGATCAGCTGGTGTATCCTCGTCTAAGTGCGGGACACCAGCCGCATCTGACTCGTAGGCTGCGCCCTCGGCGGACGCAGCGCCATTTTCATTATGTTCAGCCATGTTCATGTTCAGTTAAGGCGGAGCGCGGGGGCCTGATTGATGACACGCGAAGGCAGATCCAGGGCCAAAGCCCGGGCGCCAAACTTCTCACGCAGGAGCACGGCTAAATGGCCCTGATTGGTCGCAGCAAAAAGGGGGACCGCGTAGAGGAGATAGCCCGTCGAGTTACCATTAATAGTTTGGTTAGGCCGGCCACCCACCGCCACGAGCGGTCGACGAGCCTCGTTCTTCTTTTTTGAGAACAGCCGACCGTGACTATTCTCGACCAGCTGGAAATCGCAGAAATCGACGTTGTAGTCGATAGATGTCCCGTTGACCAGCTTAAAGCGAAAATAGGTAAAGTCCTTGTCGTTGCGAACGTTAGCCAGCGAAAGAACTAAATCATTGTCGAGTACGGCAATAGCGTTGTGTTCATCACCTTGTCGGTTGAGCAGGTTAAGACGCGAGTCAACCAGCGCCTTTTTTTCCGCCTCCTTATCGAGGGCCAATTCATTGTCGGGCATTTGCGGCCCGGAGACAGCATCGCCCCCGGGAGGAGCTGTTTCACCCAGGTAGCGGTTGGGCGCTGGTTCGTAGCGAGCCTGGCCATAGTGACGAGGCCCGTAGGTGCCATCTCCATTCGGGGCCATGTTTCCGCCCTTTTGAAAATCGTAGAGCATCATCACCGGGTTCTTGACGTAGACAATCTGACCTAGCCAGTACCGCGAGCCGTGGCGTACCAAAATGGGAGTAGGAGGTGCACCCTGGCGACGAGCCCGTACGAATACAGCGTTATTCTCAATTTTGACGAGGTAATTGTTGAGCATCCCAACATCGACGAGGCTCACCCCTTCCGGGAATACGAGGTAGGTAGTTGAGCTGTCCGAAACAGCCACTTTTACCATGAACTCGGAGGGCATAGTAGCATCGTAAGGTGCAGTGGGCTTGGCTGCTAGTCGCTGCTCACGCTTTAACTGCTCCGGGGAGGCGCGTAGCAGCACCGGCTTTTCAGCCGATGCCGGTGCTGCTACGCTCGCCGGGGGATAACGGGGACTGGAAATGGAGGGCAAGGCCTGGGCTTGCGCAAGCTGGGCAGCCAGAAAGGTGGCCAGCATAAAATAACAACAATATAGTTTCATTAGGGTCGCAATAGATTAGGAAGCGCTGGCTATTGGCTATTCAGCTGGAGCAGACTTTGAAGCTGGTGGGGTAGTGGTAGCCCCGGCAGCAGCTTTAAGGGCAGCTATTTTAGCAGCCCGGTCACTGGCTTGATTTTTCAGAAAGGCTTGCTCTTCCTTGGTTACCGGAGGTGTGTAGGGCACGTAATCGAAGTTGGTGAGTTGCAAGCCGTAGGGATTCTGTTCACTTCTGCTTACCTCCGTCAGGTTGAAGTGGGCCGCCAAACCAGTAGGCGCACTCTGCTGGTCCCCCATGAAAATGCGCTGGCGGCAGTAAGCAGTGGCCGAATAGGGACGCTGTTTGGTTTGCAGGACGATACTGTCCACGTCGAGTACCTGGCGAGCACCGTAGTGCACGTAGTTCTCCCAAACCTGACCTTTTTTGAAGCCGCCATAAATGCGGCGTCCATCGGTATCATCTATGAGGGGCAGCGCGGCATCAAGATTAGCCTTGAAGGTGTATTGGTCGTGAGCAAACATGGTTTTCATGAATTGCCGGACCAGATTGCGCATCTCGAAAGGCGTATGGGCCTCGGGGGCAGCGGCCAGGGCAGAAAAGGTGCCGGCGGCCCCGACTACATAGACCCGCTTGCCGCTCACTTCGTAGGCGTGAGCGGTCATAAGTCCGTTGATGACACTAATAATCAGGGCCATAACCGATGCGAAAACAACAACGCGCTGATTCGTTGCGAAAGATTTATCCAAGTTGTTAACCGTACTCATAAGAAAGGTGGCCAGCGGCCGGTAAAAGGATTTTTGGAATGCAAGTTTTAAGTAATGAGGGAGTTAGGCGCAACCTTGCCAGGCGCAGTTATCTTTCCCCACTGCCCACATCTCAGCAGTTTATGTAAGTGCAGCGGAGGCAGGTAGCTGCCAGCCAGCTTTGTAGGAGCTGGTTAATTGACTGAGTAAGCGCCCGAAGGCATGGGTACTGCAACCTTGGGCATGCCCGAGGACTCGCTGTTTGCCCGTGATGAAGGTGCAGGAGCTGATTCGGAGCTGGCTCCTCCACTGGAGCTTGAGCTTTCGCCCCCACCCCCACTAGAGGACCCGCCGCCCTGGACAGCGCGACCAACTGCGGTAGCAACGCCGCCTGGCTGTCCGGTGGCGACACCAGTGGCAGCCGTGGCGGCACCGGCCACAACTCCTGCAAAGGCACCAAAAAAGCCCTGCGTAGCCGATCCACCGATGATTAGCGAAGTGAGGTAGGGGACCATACAGTAAAGCACCACGAAGCTGACCGTATAAACCAGTTGCTGCACGCCCAGTGATTCCGTTAAAGCAGCACCTACCGAGCCCCCGCTACCTAGATTCTGGCCCTGTGACCAGAAGCTGTAGAGTACATCAAGCATGGAGAAGGTTACTCCCCATAGCAGTACCGAGAAATAGTTTTGCAGCCAGTGCTTAAAGAGCTGAGAAAAGGCTGGTATAATGCCAAGACTCATAGCGAAAGGTCCCGCCATTATAATGAAGCCTAGCACAAACTGACGCACGAAGAGAAACACCAGCCGGATCAATTCAATCGTGGCGTTAGTGATAAAACGCTGGATCAGGGAGATGATATTAAAATTCTGAAGCATATCCCAGGCCTGCGAGAAAAAGCTGGGATTATTATCCATCATCTGATTTGCCGTACTTACCTGGCCAGGAGCAGGAGTGGCACTTTGCCAGCCGCTGGTATGCAACGTTTGGTAAAGAGCGGAGCCAGCTCCAGTAGCTCCGCCATTAGCCGTATGCATAGCGGAGATAATGCCCTCCACACCCAAATAAGGGAGCTGCACCCACTCCAGATAGTAAGCTAACGCTACCCAGATAGCCACGCCCCGGATAATGGGCGATAAGTCCATCTTTAGTCCTGCTCCGGTAACATAGCCCCGGCCAATTGTGGTCAATAAGGCAATGACCAGCGCGATGGGCGTAATGTAATTCTGGCAAATAGTTACCATCTGCACGGTAGAGTTGTGCAGGGCGGTCTGAAAGGCAGCGGAGGACATCAACCCCGACCCCGAATCGAGTAGGAGCGTCATCATACTGCGAAGGGGCCACGGTGGGCAAGCTTATCCTCGACGTAACGGTCCACTGCGATGTTTAGCCGAGGCTCTATCACTGTTTCGTACAATACGTTGCCTTGCTCATCAAACAGAATACTTCCCGCTCGGTCACGGGCCACGATCTTAGTCTCCCGGTTGGAGTGAGCTATCAGACGGTTGAGGTAGTTGCGCTGCCAGGCCGTTGAGGTAAGGATAGGGTCCAGGTGAATCGCAGCTGAAATCAGATAGACCTTGGCGCTAGTTTCCTGTTTTATGAAAACTTCGCGGCCCGTCGGCAACTCCCTCATCGAGCGCAGCAGGTCCATTTCATGAGCTGAGAAGCCCAGGTCATCCTTTAATACTTCCAACTCAGACTGCTTGGGATGGCGCAGGATCATGATATTGTTAGTATTGGCCAATATAGCCGCCGCAATCCGCGATTTAACAATATCCGTGCTGCGTTGGGTAATAATCGTAATGGAACCGTTAAACTTGCGAATGGTCCGGTACATCTCTTCGATGAAGGCATCCAGCGCAGAAAGCAGCGACCAAGCCTCGTCAAGGGCAATGTACTTAATATCATCTTTGTACTTGGTAAACAGATCGATGCTAAGCTGGGTAATCATCAACCCTACAATAGGGTAAAGAGTAGTATCTGCTTTCACCAGCTTGAGGTCAAAGCAAACCAGCTGATATTCGCTTAGATCCTTGCTTTCCCTGGCATTGAATACCTGTGCGTAGCGACCGCCAGCCACGAATTGTTCGATAATCGTGAAGAACTGGTGCATATCCAGCAAAAGACCATCTTTAGCGTAATTCTGACGTTCCAGTACGAGGGCAGCATTCGTCGTATCAAACTCCTTGGCAGTCAATCGCTCATCTCGGTCCTTTACAAACTCATAGA
>Ga0160427_10002003_pt1 | contig 12390 bp, 11 predicted proteins | sample SolpanmetagenomL_FD_108194 | JGI IMG/M metagenome (GOLD analysis project Ga0160427, IMG submission 108194) | Solar panel surface microbial communities from Lawrence Berkeley National Laboratory, California, USA - L | ecosystem: Engineered > Built environment > Solar panel > Unclassified ...
AAGCAAGTCTAACAGCGTCAAGGATGGTCCACACTTGCCAATCTTAATGGTTGGTCCCATTTAGATTTATTATAAGTAAGTGGCTTTTGCGCTTTGAAAAGTTTCGACGTTTGCAGCCTTCCCCAGCATAATTTATCGCCTTTCTCTCCAGGAGTCTGCGTACTGTACAGTATCAAATTCTAACCAGCTTCCCCCGTCTCATCATATAAATTTCTGTCTCTATCAACCGATAAGATCCTTTGATTTCAAAATATGATAGGGGTTATCTTACTCAAATTATGTTCCCCTGCCCGAAATCCTTGGATAAAGTGCTGAAAGTATGCATTGTACACTTTCTGACATTTTTCTTTATGTTGCCATGATAAATTCTCTAATAACAACTGCAAATATGATTTCCAGTAAGTTTGGTCACCTTTGGCTTTTGGTGAAAGTGGCAACCTGCGCAGATCCGATGTGCAAATATGAACAATTGAGCTGCGAGCACGAAATATTGATGGATGATCTTATGATTCAATTCTGCACATAAACTTAGAAGCAGTCTCAGAAGGGTTATCGCCAAAACGTTGACAGCAGCATGTCTTACTTGGGATTTTTTTGTGGCTCGACTGCCAGTGTCACAGTGCACATGTCAATTGTGATCGCGGTTCTGCATGTGGATCCCATCATTTATGCAACCTCTACAGTCTATGTGCAGCTGCATATCTATGATCTACTTATGGTTCACGTTTCAGGCCGGGTGAGAACAGTCAATCAGTAGGGTTAGGTCAGTCATAAATTTGAATAGCATATCACAACTAACTACCTTAGTTTAGGTACCTTGATACAGCTAATATAACAGTTTTATAATTCGCCATGAATATGATAGGAATTTTGTCAAGTAGAGTCATGTATAATCTCTGAACCCGTGATCCGTGATATCCCTCATGTTACTCCACCATCTCACAAAGGTATATAAAGAGCACTATTTGGACATTCGCCTGTACATCTGTCACTTGATTGTTGGGTGGGAAAATAGTATATCACAACTCCAACTTGAACTGTATTATCATGGTTACTTACTTAGGTAAATACCAAGCATAAATTCGCCTCCAATAAGACAAGAATGAACGGATCAAAACACATCCCGCAACAACATTAAGTAATCTACACATTGATCACAATGCCGGGTACATTAAATGAGAATAGCTTAGTAATTTTCTCCTCTTTTTTCTTCACTCTTTCTTGAACAAGGTACAAACAATCTACTTTCAAGTACATGCGCACGACTTACTTGAACTCGAGTACCCAAGAACAGATCAGTGGAATTCACAAAAGACGGTCGATCAGAATGGTCGGACCGATATCATAGCTAGCTGATCCAGGTATACAGCTATCATTTGCGGTTATAGGCAACAATACTACAGTTCTGAACATGGGCGCATATCTCTGTCAATACGTATAGGTACCAATCTGTAGAATTTTATACATCACAATATCGTATTGTCTACATGTCTTCATAGGATCTAGCATGCAATAGGGCGCTAATCCTCTGAATTGACCCGACAAATCCAACACCATACTTAAATATGCATGAGGTCATTCCTAATCGCAAAATGCAGGTCATTGTCATGGCGGGACAATATATAAATAAGGGTCTTTAGGAATCGCCGTGGGATACGCATAATCACATCAGCCAAAACATGATTCAACACTACTCATAGAAGCTTCATATATCGATATATTCCAACATCTCAATATTGAATGCGAGATACCTAGGTAGATATCAAGAATCAAGCATGCCCGTCGATCACAAAAACGATCTCCTACTTCTCACTTGTGCCAGTGGCAGGCAATATTCATTTCTTCTCCAGCACATATATCCCAAATGGTGCCGTCTCCGTCTTGTCGTCAATTCGACTTCCTCATTGAATCGTTTGAAAGGCACTTATCCAAATGCCGATGTTGTCCAAGCCAATCTGACAGACATCAACGATATACGTCGCATCATGCGTGACGTCACAGTGGTCTACCATGTCGGTCCGACCTATCATCCACACGAAACACAAATTGGTTATTCCATGATTGATGCCGCGATCCACGAATCTACAGAAATCTCCAAAAATGGTAGTGGTGATAATGCAGGGGGAACATTCAAACACTTCTTCCTAAGCTCTGTCCTCAATTCCTAATTCCGAAAAATGATGAACCATGATTGTAAACGATACATGGAAGAATATCTCATGGAATCCGGGTTAAATTATACCATGATTCAACCCACTCACATCATGGATACCATACCCATCGAATTGTTGGCAAAGCAAGAACACTCAATATACAATGCTGACTGGGATCCCAAAATCCCATTCTCTTTTATTGCGCTCAAGGACTTGGGTGAAGCATGTGCAAAGATTCTGAATGAGAGGGAGAAACATTATATGGCGACATATCCTTTATGCAGCACGGGGCCGATAACGTATGTGAATTTTATGAAGGATGTAGGGAAGGTATTGGGGAAAGAAATCAATATTGAGCAGAGAAGTTGTGAAGATGCTGTGGAAAAGTTTTTAAAGTTATTGTATGGAGATGACACTAGTAAGGTACATCCGACATCAAGGGACGCGGCGCAGAGAATGTTGCTATTCTACAACTATAGAGGATTGACCGAAAATCCGAATGCGCTCGAGTGGTTGTTGGAAAGGCAAGAACGGTAGAGGAGTGGATTGGAAAAAAGATGAATAATGCTTAGATGTGGTCATAGGAGACAAGCTTGCAAGGTTTAACAAAGATGAAATTTAATAATTGATGTCTGGCACATGAGCAAACATATGATATGGTTATATTGAGTGCTTAAGATATCTTGTACACTTTACGCGCATTTATACATGCATATGTGTACGTACTTAAGTACTTAAGTATGGATCCATGGATGATGAACATGAACATGAACATTCGAATGTGTACAAACACCACAACTCATGTCTCACGTTATTATATCATGATTAATTTGTGTATAACATGATCTTGAGGTGTACAAAATAACATGATGAGACCGTAATCATAAAATTTCCAGTCTTCAATTTTTCTAGTCCGCAAACTCAATCCACAACATCAAACCCCTTCTCCCCACTCTTAACCTCCCTGTCCTCCCTGTCTATCTTGTGCACCTTCGCCCCACTTGGTCCTTCCTCCACTTCTTTCAAGAACGTCTCCAATTTACTAGACTCCCCTTGCGCTTCACCTTGAACTTTATCATCAGGTGTATTTCGAACGTATCCTGTGATACCGTTCGCCTTTGCTGCTTTGGAAGTGTGTTTACGAAAAAAGACGCCTTGGACACGACCGTGGACGAGGAAATGAACCTAAACCAGGAAAATTAAGGAGAAAAAAGGTTAAAAATCATGTTAAAGGGAGCTACTAAATATGTTTGGAAAGAAGGGGTTGATGTCTTGATGATGGTAAAAGTAGGCCGCATTAATAATCAACTAAGCTATTGAAAAGACTATGAGATGGCAAGAAGGAAGACATTTTGTGTATCATAAAGTATAATGACACAGTGAGAATTATTTCAACAACTAATCCATCAATCTAGATCGTCTGTAGGAAAGTGAGAATAATGGTAGCAAGTTATATTCCTCTTCTACCAAATTCACAGGCATCATATTCAAGTCTTTCCCAGTCTCGTATCAAACATTAAGGGAAGATTACAAGTTTTTAAATGAAAGCATGATATACATACTCTCTTCATATCCGACATATTTCTTCTCCCAATCACCGCGAAACTCTTCTGACTTATAAGGGTGTATAGTTGTTTAGATGGCCGAGTAAATGATAGCAGCGCAAGTCTGAAAAGTGCAATTGAAGTTGCTGCTGGTAACGATACTGTCCCTGCAATGTTTAGACTCTTGGACGACAGGGACATCAAGCTTGACACTCAATGTGTCGATATTGAAAGGGGGTTGAGACTCTTACTTCTGTTTTTCTTTGTGAGGATTGTTCTGCAGCTTGAAGTATGAGATGATTGATCAATTGGAGAATCTAGAGATCGAGTTGGGATCAAACGATAAATACTGGCTAGTCGATTAGACTATCGAGTGAAATATAATTGATTGACACAGAGCTTCAGGTTGCAATGGCAGAACTGAATGGTATTCGGCAAACGGTGTAATGTATCGATGCATGATGACGCACTTGCTCCCGCGTCAAGCGAAGAATGTGTTGATGTAAAAATTGCACAAATCAAAGACATGAAAAGCGCAAGGATTAAAGTCTCGTCCATTAAACGATATTGGCACATTCATGGAAAAGAAGAGATACTCTAATCCTCAAAATAACAAGTTTCGATGGTGATAGAAAATCGGTAATATACAAAGTTTTGTCAAGCTAAAGATCAAAGAATGATGAAGCGTAAACTCTCTAAGACTGTGTTAAAACAAGCTTTTTAAAAGAAAGTAATTAAAAACTATGACAAGGAAATATTTTAATTTGGATATAAAAAGTTAGTGGTAGCAGACTAAGAGTAAGAGGATTATATAAGAGAAGATATCGCGTTCAGATGATTAATCTACTTAATCTCGAGCAGTTTGACTATGTTTTGTTAGTGAAGTCCACAGTATCAAGTAGAATCATATAATCGATTAGACGTACCTTCAAATATCAATGTGCTGTTCTTTGGGATGCCTGGCATAGATTGACTACCATAGGCTAGATTTGCAGGAATTGTCAACTTTCTCTCACCACCAACCTTCATGCCAGCGATACCGATATCCCAACCCTTGATGACCTCACCAGCACCAAGCTTGAATGAGAATGGCTTGCCCTTTGTGTTGCTGTCGAAGGTCTTGCCGTTTTGCAGTTTGCCAATGTATCGCATAGCGACACGCTTGCCAGACTTGGCCTCAGGGCCTTCGCCAGTCTTCTTATCGAACAAGGTGACACCGTTGACAGTCTTTGTTGCAGCTGGAGCAGTAGTAGCAGCGGCGGCTTTCTTCTCGCTTGGACTGACAGCAGGGGCAGATTTGTTGCCGTTAGGTGTTGGGCCAGTCTCAAGGTTGGCAGCGAATTGTACCTTCTTCTTGTCGCTCTGAGGAGTTGGTGGTTGAACTGGTTCACCGGAGTTGGCCTTCAACTTTTTTTGTTGCTTTTTAGATAGTGCTGGTGCTTCAGTAGATGCAGTGGCAGTTGTGATGGTAACCTTTGTGCCTTCTGGTGTTGTAGCGGTTTCAGTAGTAACGTCAATGTCCATAGCATCTGCTGCGCGCTTCTTGGCTGAACCATTGGTAGCAGCCTTGCTCTCGACTGGCTTAGGATCGGCAGCGACGATCTTCTCTACAGTCTTTTCAACGACTGAGGCGGCGTCACGAGCAGCCTTAGCAGCGGCCTTCTTCTCCTTCTTCGAGATTGGCTTGACCTCCGCGGCCTTAGCGCTCTCATCATCAGATGTGACCTCGGAGATTCGTGGATCATCGACATCATCCAACTCATCAGACTCATCCTCAGAGTCGCCTGCACCGTTCAGATAATATTCATCCTCATCAGGTGATAGATCATAGTCTGAGCCCTCCTCATCTTCGCTGTCCTCCTCAGCTTCGATGTAATTTCCAGAAAGGTAGATTGTGAAAGCGCCGCTTGTCTTGAATAGAACCTCTTCGCCCTCGGCAACGACGAGATCGAGTGGTTGTTGGTAGAGCTAGGCATATTAGTACAGTGATAAAACGTACTTTCCCGACTTGACTTACTCTAGCTGGGTCTAATGTGCAGACAACTGACTCCTCCACCTCAACATCCTCATCGTCCTCGTCCTCATCTTCATCAGAATCTTCTTCGTCGTCTTCCTCTTCGTCAGAATCCTCCTTGGCAGCCTTCTTGGCATTCTTTTTCCCACCCTTCTTTGAGTCTACTTCCATAGCGGAGGCTTCATCAAGCAATTTTTGGATCGCCTTAGCAGCGTTCTTCTTATTTGAGGTCTTAGGAGTCTCCTCTTCGTCCTCTTCGTCCTCATCATCCTCGTCATCTTCTTCGTCATCCTCATAGTCGTCGAGATAGTCTCCGAACTTGAACTCGGTTGCGAAAGGTCGATGAACGATTTTCAATGTGGCTAATTTAGGACCATCTCCCTCAGCATTGGCTGTTGGATCAATGGCAGCCATAGTAATTCTGACCTAGTTCTATAGTCAGTATGATGACAGTCTTAGGATTGATGTCTTCCGGATATGAATCTTACATTGGCAGGAACTGGAATTGGATCCAGACCAACAAGTTCGCCAGAGGCTGGAACTTGTAGTGTGAAAAGTCGCATAGACGCAGACATGGTGAATATGTGCAGATGGTGGTTACTTTGAGTGTTCTGTGTCAAAACAGGAAAGAATGTTTTGCGGAGCAAAAGTGAGAGCAGAGATGGATGGTGGAAAAAGTTGAAGTTGAGGGAGACAGAGAAGAAGAAAGAGCGAGATGAATGGAGTCTTGAAGAGAAAATTTACGCAGGAAACCGAAAAAAATTAATGATTCAGCCTCTGAGCCAAAACATGCTACTCAATGTAGAATAATTGCTTTTGTTTTGCTGCGTCTTCCCGGGGACAGGCTGGCTGCTCAACCAACCAGCGTCTCTTGTCCCAGTCTTTGCCCTTTCAAGCCTTTTCTTTGACACTCGTGCCCGGGCTCACTCCCTGGTATGAACGGGGATCTTGGGGCACGTCCAACAGGTGACACCGCGTAATGTTTCGCGTTTCATCTGATGACTCTTCGTGTCGCTCGAGAAAAGCTTCATCATGACATGACACCAACATCCATCTTCCGGTGACAAAGTTCTACTGATATGTCACTAGAATGACAGTAAAGGAGTACGAACTTACGTACAGTAACGACATCAGCATCATGTCATTATGACCAACAGACTCAGTACATCTGACAAGAACGCTAAATCAACAATCAAACGCTTCGAAAACCGCGAGTTCACCTCGGAAGCAGGAGAGGAATATGAAGGATCCAGCTTCGGAGGATTTCCTCAGTATTTTCGTGTGAGTACAGATATGCGGTGTCTATGTGAGAATACCACGAAGTTGACACATGTTGTAGAATAAGAAACTCAAATTACAAAACAAGAATGCGTTTATACGAGAGACCTACGCGGCCGAGAATGCACCCCAAATTTTTAAGGGCACAGCCATGTGCGTCAATGGGTACACCAAACCTGGGCTCAATGACTTGAACATTATGATTGTCAGACATGGCGGTGTCTTTGTACAATATATGGATGGAAAGACTATGGTTACTCACATAATCGCTTCTTCACTCACACCCAAGAAGAAAGTCGAATTTGCGAAGTATAAGATTGTCAAACCTCAATGGATAGTGGATTCTATAGAGGCTGGTGTTCTGCTTCCCTGGTCAGACTACAAAGTCGTTGAGGAGGCTCCTGGACAAAGTTTGATTGGATTTGGAGCTGGAGCACAGTCAAGCAAGAAGGTAGTTTCTCAGAGAAATCGTGCCAATAATTCTTATAAAGAAGTGACAAGTCTACCAATCTCAACCGCAATACAGCTATCAAATTATACACCTAGTCCTGCTGTGAGTACTTCGAGAGAGTACAGAACAAGAAGTTTTACTAAAAGGAACTTCGATGTGGTCATATACAAGAAGAGAACGCCGGTTTTACAGAGTGGACCAACACAGTCAGAGGTCTCTCCAGGTACTTGAAGCGCATCTACCAAAAATATAAGAGTAAAGTACTGAACTTTGATATAGTGCGAACCTCAGACATTCAGAGCTTCGAAACAGAAATAGATCTTGGAACTCCTTATGATGCAAATCAAAGCTTCTATGAAGATAATGCCCTTCCACCTCCTTCGCATCAGCCAGAGCAGAATATTGTGGACACAGATGATGAGCTCGACTACCTTGCCCAGAACGACGTGCAAGAAGATCAGGATCTTTACGGAGAAGAGAGTACAGATGACGATGCAGATATCTCTGGTGTTAGAACCCCTGATGCCGACATCACGAAACAATCTATCGAGGTACATTTTCAAGAGTCGCCACAGTCGCACCAGAAGCGAAAGCATAGACTCTCTCAGGGCGAAGAAGTACCACAGAAAAAGACTAAAACTGCAGCTGAAGAGCACAACGAAGCTCTACTCTCAGATCCTCGCATGCGAGACAATACTGTCCTCAACCCGGGATTCTTGAAGTCATATTACGAAGAGTCTCGACTACATTTTTTGAGTCGTTGTAAGTAGAGATGTTGCTGCTATATTGTCATATGACTGACTTTCGCAGGGAAGGCTGAATTAAAGGCTAGATTCCAAAATCTTACCTCCTCACAACAGAAGGAGAAACCTAAGTTCTCCCTCAATTCCAGGCGACACATCTTGCACGTTGATTTCGATTGCTTCTTTGCTGCAGTCAGCTCGAGATCTCGCCCAGATCTAGATGGTAAACCTGTAGCCGTGGCACATTCGCGAGGGCCGTCTTCAGAAATTGCTTCGTGTAATTATGCCGCCCGGGGGTTCGGAATCCATAATGGAATGTGGATGAAAGAGGCCACAAGAATATGTCCTCAGCTCAATGTCTTGCCTTATGATTTTCCTGCTTATGAAGCTGCTTCCAATGAGTTTTACAATGCTTTACTAGCACTTGATGCTCGTGCTATCCAGAGCGTCTCTGTCGATGAAGCTCTAGTGGATATCACAAACCTATGCACAAGCGAAGACAGTCTAGTTGAGGAAGAGAATGATCAAGTCGACGAGATTGCCACTTTGATACGCAAAGACATCAAAACCAGGACTGGTTGTGCAGTGTCAGTAGGCGCAGGCAGTAACGTTTTATTGGCGAAATTAGCTCTTCGAAAAGCCAAACCAGCTGGTCAATATCATCTTGTACCGGCGGAAGTGCTAGCTTTCCTAGCACCCCTAAAGATAAAAGATCTCCCAGGGTTTGGCCACAACACTTGCAAAAAGATTGAGGAAGAACTAAGGTGTCAGGTCGTGAGCGAATTGAGACAAGAAAGCAAAGAACGATTGAAGAAGGTTCTTGGTGAAAAGACTGGGCAGAAGTTGTGGGAATTTGCTCGTGGTATAGACAATACAGAAGTAGGTGAGGTGACTGTACGCAAGAGCGTTAGTGCTGAAGTGAACTGGGGCGTGCGCTTCGAGACTCAGAAGCAGTCTGAAGACTTTATATTCAATCTTGCGGGAGAGCTGCACAAGAGACTCGCGGCACAAAAGCTTAAAGGAACGAACTTGACTCTTAAGCTGATGCAACGACGAGCAGATGCCCCATTAGAGCCACCCAAACATATGGGTCATGGTTCTTGTGATACGCACAACAAAACTATAGTTCTTGGAGTCGCGAGCAATGACCCAGAACTTCTGGGAAGAGAAGCTGTAAGCTTGCTACGTGCTATGAAATGTCCGTGTGCTGAGATGCGTGGACTTGCTTTGATGATGACCAAGTTGAAGCCTGTTGAAGAGGACGAGCAGGCTTCTCAGAAACGCTTGTCATTCAAGACAAAGCCTGCTCCATCCGTAAAGCCCGTTCCACTTACAACAGTAGCGACTGCCATGAAGCCGCCTCAGATGCCTGTCAAAACACCTCTATCCAAACCACCTATAGTAGATCTCACTCCGACAATGACACAGTTTGTAGTACCCAGTCAAATTGATCCATCGGTCCTGGAATCATTGCCGCAAGACATACAGGAAAAGATCTTGCTTGCGCAAACAAAGAAACAAGCCCCACAACCAAGAGCTGAAATCGTTGAGCAGTACAAGCCAGTACCCGGACCATCCCGTGACTACTCAGTCATGCCCTCAAGTTCCCAACTTGATCCGGAAGTCTTAGCTTCTCTTCCTGCTGATATCAAAGCCGAGATTCTTGCAGAATATACATCAGCTAGGGGCGGGCAAACGCTCTTACCACAGAGTCCTCGAAAAAATCGGATTATTGCCAGTCCTTCCAAGAAACGCGCTTATAATTCGCCATCGAAAAAACGACCGATAGGTGGTGCTGGACCTCTTGTGGGCCAGGGACCTATAACCTCTTTTAGAACCCGCCTAGATCGGGGTACACATGGCACAACCAGCACAACAAATAAACCAGGACCACCATCACCGGACGATTTAGGGCTGGATAAAGATGTTCTAGCCGAACTACCAGAGGATATTCGTAAGGAGGTTATCGCCCAAGCTCGACAGGACAGAGAACGTCAACGTGCTCGTGAAGCGGAGAAACAGAGATTAATTGACATCAAGAACAACAGTCGAGGTTTGCAGTTACAAAAACGATTAAAGCTTCCCGCGAGACCAGGAAAACCGTTGTTGCAGGGAAATACAGAGATTGGCGATGTAAGGAACCTGATCGTGAATTGGTTCAATAGCTGTCGAGAAGATGGACCGCATAGTGATGATGTAGGTGATATCATTCTTTGGTTGAAGAAAGTGGTGTTGGGCGAAATGAACATGGAGAAGGCAGTAACGGTGGTAAAGTGGTGTGAGTGGGTTGTCCAAGAAGGAGAAGGGGATGGAGAATGGAGGAGTGTGGTGAAAGAGATGAAAGAAGGAGTCAGAAGTGCTGCAATGGAGAGAGGTGTGAGAATGCTAGATGTTTAAGAAGGAGAGCATCTTGTGGAGTAGTGTTGCCTCTCAAGTTTCGTAGTCAACATCACTGCGATTTATAGCATGAGATACAAGCACATATATGGTGATTACGAACAATCACAAGCAACCTATGTCTTGTCTCTTACTACAACAGGACCTCAGAGACCAGCACCACGTGTTCTTGAGTAAATACAGTTCTATTATATTAGAAGAGCTTGAAGGGTACATTCCTTGGCACGATTATTACACGAAAAAGAAAGATTTCATGTAAGAAACAAAGTTTGGTCATTCCGAATCTTAGCTTGGAGCGAAAGTGGACAAAAGAAACATTATATGTCTTTATAGAGGCAAGACAACCCTGTCGAGGAAGAGTACTCGGAAAAGAGACATAATAACGCAGATTAAATAGAAAACGCCTTGCACCTTAATGATGACCTGACGACTTCGTCGTAACGCCAACGCTAATAAACTGAAACGCTTAAAGAAATAAAAAGAAGAAGAAGATACTCAAGGGGAACAAAGAATCCATGGATTTTGGGACAATTTTGGATCATGTAGATCAACATTGTTGCCACAGTACATTTCATCAATAATACAATTCCAAGGTTCATCCATGGCTACATCCTCAGAAGCCTTGGACCAGGCAGAAGAGTCCCTGTCACTGGATATGGACTCTTGGGGTATACCTTCTTGAGCAGTATCAAATAATGATGATCTCGAGCTGCGTTGCGATAGAGCAGGAGTTGACAAGCCTGGGCTGAGAAACGACCTTCTGTGTTTCTCATATCGATGTATACTGTTGCTGCATGAGGTCCTGGTCGGTTGTGAGCTGGTGATGGAAGTGTCTGCTGCAGATGTTGGGGACGAGAAAGAATCCTTAGATGGTCTGGAGGTTACAGAGTCTGAGTCTGCATATTGCTCAGTAATCTTGCGTATGATCTCTCCTACAGCGGCAATCTTTTCCTTAATCTTGTCGTCCTCAGCGTGAATGTTGTATGGCAAGACAGGTATGATTGGCGATATTCGTCTTCTCTCAAATAGGAGGCGATTGACGGTAAAATTATCCTCACTAGAACGTGCATTTTCAAGTCGTCGTCTCGTACTGGAGGTCGACCTGGTTTTGAGAGATGGCGTCCTGGGTTGTGAATAACGAGTTTTGCTTATTGTCAAACGCCTTGGGCTCGGCGAGTCATTGGTGCTGACTGAGCTTCTTGCTGCTCGTTTTGTCCCAGATGACGAGTTGGAGGAAGCTGAATGACGAGATTGAGCTCGATCGAATAATGGCCCTTCCTTTCGGATAATCTCAATGATATCCTCCACTTTCTGGGTCTTCCCCTCACTCATGTTTTTGCTCAGTTGATCTAACACCCTCTGAGCATCGTCCCTCTCGATGGTTAGAATGCGGTTACTGGTTTCAAGATCTGATAGCTCTTTGGTTATCTTGTTCTTCCTCTTCTCAAGCTCTTCTGTGATGATCTGCTGTTGGACGATGGCACTCAACGCTTCATCTCTTTGTCGTTCCGTACCAGAAAGATGAGACTGAAGTCGATCAATTTCATCGTGTCTGATTTGAAGCTCGGTCGCCAAGTCGTTCTTCTCCTTAATTTGCTTGTCGATTCTTTCATTTAAATGTCGCTTTTGAGAAGTTAAAAGGTTATTGATTTCTTGAATATGTTCAAACTATTGTTTGTTAGTTGTGTCAATAGCATGCAAGATAACCAACAACTTGCCTCAGACTTCATTTTGTCAAGTTCGTTTACGAGGAAAAAGTTCTTTCCTGTGATTTTTGAGATCTGTGCCTGACTTGCCTTCTCACTTATGA
>Ga0160427_10002004_pt1 | contig 12389 bp, 6 predicted proteins | sample SolpanmetagenomL_FD_108194 | JGI IMG/M metagenome (GOLD analysis project Ga0160427, IMG submission 108194) | Solar panel surface microbial communities from Lawrence Berkeley National Laboratory, California, USA - L | ecosystem: Engineered > Built environment > Solar panel > Unclassified ...
GAAGCAAGAACTTATCTACCAACAAGAACATCCCAAATCACACACAACATGGCTAAGAACGCAACAAAAGCCGGTGGCAAGGCAGCTGCCTCGAAGAAGAAAGAAACAAACGGTGACCTCGTCATGGGCGACAGCTCTATCACACAGAAACCAGCAGGTCGACCATTAGCAGACGAGAACGACGATCCGATGGGCGACCCAACGATCGACCCAGAGTCTGACGAGGAGGAAATGTACGAACCAGATCTTGACGAATTAGAAGCAGAAGACGGAGAAGACGAGGACGAAGACGAGCTAGACGACGACGCTTCAGATATCGAAATGGATGATGGTGTGCCATTACCGTCAGCACGAGCAGTCTCGCCTTCAGCTGTACCAATGATTGGCCGCGATCTCAACGCGGCCACCGCACCATCAGCGACGACAGCACAATCAGACATAACCTCTCTCACGAACCCGAATCTCGCCAGCATAACAGTCGACAAACCAACACCGTACACATATGATGCCGGCAATCTGCTCATCAGCGACCCAAACCCTCTACCCACAACAACCGCAGCAAACCTCGAAGCAACATTGACAGCCACGGCCCGTGATGCCGCACAATCCCTGCTCAATCACCTCCTCACCGTCTGCCCAATCCACACACAATCCACCACCAGTACCTCCACATCCGGCGTCATGATGACTCTGCCACCACCCAGCACACTCCTGCCCCGCGAAAAGAAGGTCCCGGCACCAAAACAACCCACGAAATGGGAATTGTTTGCGGCTAAGAAGGGCATTGGCAAGAACAAGAGAAACAACTTTGACGCACCAGATCGTGCTGGCAAGATGGTATTCGACAAGGAGACTGGCGAATGGGTTAAGAAGTGGGGATACAAGGGGAAGAATAAGGATGGCGAGAACGATTGGCTGGTCGAGATTGATGAGAAGGCGGAGAAAAAAGCGGCTGCAGAAGGCAAGGACATGGTTGACCCTAGGAATATGAAGAGGGCGGAGAGGATCGAGAGGGTGAGGAGGAATGAGAGGGCCCAGAGGGCGAATGAGAGAAAAGGAAGGAAGAATGGACGAGTCTAGGGTCAAAAAGGGAAAATGTTTGACGAATGTGCATGATTTGGCGTTGTGAACCGGCGTTGTGAGGATGGGGATGCATTGTGAGTCTCCAATTACGACGGTTCTGTAGAACTACCTGCTGGCGAGCAAAGTGAACTAGGTCCAAGTGTGAAAAGTAGGAGTTGTGTACGGACAGAGCTTGCAGGTCTAAAACATGCAAAGAAGCTTCTTGATTACCTTAATGCTTCGGTGTGTCATACTTCGCAAACGATCTAGCACATCATACTGCAGACAGAATATGAACATTGCTCGAATCGGTACAATACCTGCTGTTTAGTCTATCATGCCTCCTCTCCATCCACACAACCTTCTCAAGACGTCGCAGCGGCCTCCATCTCCCTCTCCTTCTTCCGCCTCTTCTCCTCCTCCTCCTTCCTCTCACTATACCGATCCCCAAACAGCGCAAAATGCTGCCTCATCACAATCGTATACTTGATCAATTCCTCCGCACAATCCACCACGCGATCTCTATTCCCTCCCGGCATCATTCTCGACCCGCCTTCGTCATCACCAATTCCATTCTCATCAGCCGTAGCAGCCTTCAACTCTGCCACATTGCCGCGCGTACTCCCTACACCAGCCGTCTCGCCGTTTTTGCTGCCGTTGACGAGGTTGTCCTTTTCCTGCTTCAGTTCTTTCTTGACAAGAGGGTCTCGTTCGGGTGTGAATAGCTTGTAAGCCATAGGAACGCTGCTTTGGTTCGGACAGGCTATCATTCTCATCCACCTACACACACGCATTAGCACCCACGATCCCCTTCCCGTCATACCATCAGCAGCACAACTCACCTCCCCAACACCCTCAAACTATTAACAGTATTAAAGCTCTGACTCCCTCCACTCACCATCGCCAACCCCAGCGTCCTCCCCTGCGTCGGCCTCACACTGCCCGTGGACAACGGAATCCAATCGATTTGGTTCTTGAACACGGCGGTTATCGTGCCGTGTTGTTCCGGACACACCCAGAAGTGGCCGTCGCTCCAGCGCGAGAGTTCGCGCAGTTCGATCACTTTGGCGTGAGTGTGCGATGTGTCGTCTTTGATGGGGAGGCCGAGGGGGTTGTAGATGCGGACGTCGGCACCGAGACGGTGTAGGATGCGTGCAATTTCGTAGGTTAGGAGGCGTGAGTATGATCTGATGGAGAATGGAGAGGTGGTGGTTAATTGGGTTGGGGGCTGGGGTTGGGGTTGATGGGGCTGGATGGCTTGTTGTGATTGCACTGTATATGTGTATATGGGAGAGGGGATGTAACATTTTCGAGCTCACCTACCTCGTTCGCAAACTTCCATACAACATCAATATCTTCAACCGCTCCTCCGTCCGCGCCAAATCTGCTTCCGCCATTTTCGTGACCGTTGCGAGTTCGAGCTGGGATACCCAGTCTGAATTCGCAATGTTCTCAGGTAGCAGGAAAGGGCGGTATTGTTCGCGTATTTCGGGGTCGTCTTCTGCTTCAGATATAGCCAGAGACTTCGCGAATCGCGTTAGTGAAGGAGTCATGTAGGACTCATCATTACGCGCCTGCTCGATTATGTGCGGCTAGCTTTGTTAGAACGTACCTTGAAAGAGTAGGAAGGATCTATCACTGGCTTTTCTACAAATCGGGCGGCTGAGGTGTTGTTGAGGTCACCGTTTTGCTGGGAAATGGATGAGAGGATCGAGGAGACGGTGTCAGTATGGTTTGTGTTGTTCCGAGGAGCGCCATTGTTGCTGACACCATTGGTTGCCTGCATTGTTGGAGAAGTGTGTATGCGCTTGGCGTCGCGACTGGTTAGAAAAGGAAAAGGTGTTTGACGAGAAACACTACAGGTAATGCTAAACATAGATTGTCAGTTCTTCAATCGGATCACACTCTTCGACACTAGCTCTCTAGCAGAGGCATAGACATGCAAAACCATTGACACCAAAGAATAATAAACTCACGCAGCGATGTCTTGACTATATTTTGCCTTGTTCAAGCGCACGAATCCTCGCAAAACACTGCTCATTGGAGATACATCAATTTCACAGTCGTCACTTTCTTTGATGGTACTCAAATACTTGCTCAAGTACATGTATACATATCTGACTCTCGTCGTTTGATCAAGAAAATAATTCGGGGCCCAATCACACCGAGCCAGTTCGTCACTTCACTCCACCACCAAGACAAACGTGCTATCTCAGTATGTCACTTATCTTGTGGAAGCTTTTAGTTGAGAATGTCGTGATAGATGAGAGCGTGACCCAAGGCGGCTTGAGACTTTGACACAAGTCATACTGTACATATAGTGTTCATTCACAAACCACCTCCTCCCGAAAAAATGACAGAAACACCACACCCCCCACCCTGGCACGCCGCCTTCCCCTCCCCAAGCAATCCCAATCCCGCCAGCATCACAGCATCAACCCTACTCGCTCACCTCCAAGCACAACGAACGCAGACGACACCACCCACTTTCCTGCTAGTAGACCTACGACGAACAGATCACGAAGGCGGCACAATCCGCACATCGCTAAATCTACCGGCACAAACACTGTACCATTCGCTTCCGACGCTATATACACTTTGTCGGAAAGCTGGAATCGAGGAGGTAATTTTTTATTGTGGTATGTGTGCTTTGCTTTAGTTGCTTCCCGTGCCATCATCTTCTACTTTTGAGAGGAATATTCTGTTTTTTTGGGCCAGACTACAAACAAGCGACTGAGATGGATTTGAGTGGGGTGTTGTGTTGTAACAGGCTTCTGCAGTGCAAAAAAGCAAACATGATGAGTTTGTTTCTGTTATTGATTTTCATGTCTTCATTTTGATAGGATCATCGCGCGGAAGAGGCACAAGAGCAGCTGGGTGGTTTGAGGATTACATTGGCAGACGAGATACTAGTGAGGACGGGACAGGACTGAGGAGTTTGATCTTGGAAGGAGGGATTAAAGGGTGGGTGAAGGGAGGAGCAGAATATGTGCGTGAGATGGATGGATATGTTGAGGATGTATGGTTGAAGCAGGAGGAACACCAATAATATTCCACAACGCGCAACGCAAGATGTGTACGATATAATACTTCTCTGTCGATATAAAAACCTTGGGAAAAAGATCTTCTGTATTTACAATAAATTATGTACGACTTTCGATAAACTATATACAGCTAAATCCACCACATTTCAACAACATCATAAGTTAATGGTATATCGTTACTTTCCCATCCCAAAGAAAAAATAGCCAAGAATAGATGTATATAGTAGAATCATAATCATGTCGCATCCCATCCACACCAGCATCAACGCCACAACAACCTCCCAACTCTCCCACCCTTCCTTCCTCCGCCAGCTCTCGACGTCTCAATACTAGGCGGCGCGACACTATCAATGCTAGTAACGCTCATATTCCTCTCACGAACAGGATGACTTCTCAACGGGCGTCCCACAAACACATTCTCATCATCCGCCAGAGCTCTATCGAGGACAGGATGGCCAAGACCCTTGTGACTGCGCAACATTTGCGGCGCTGCGGGAAACGAAGGATCCACGTCGAAGAAATCGGCGTTTACTGCAGAAGCGCCCATATCCTCTCCTTCAACATCATCATCAGCGTCCAAATCACCAGAACTCGAGGAAGATCGAGGCGGGGTTGCTGGCCATGCGAGGTGGCTCATAGCCAATGGACCCGGTATCTTCGCTTTAGTGACGTTGTGGTTGTAGTTGTGCGATGAGAAGCCGCTGCGTATGCTTGTCGTGGTATTTGCGCGTGGTGCGATGAATGGGCGAGACGTTTCGGTCATAGTGGTAGTGCGGCTGCTGACTTCGATGCTTGATTTGGCGCGGGTGCTTGAGGGGCGGAGGGAGATGTTGGAGGGTTTTTTGTGCAGGGAACTTGCGCCGCTGGGGAGACGGGGGACGGTGGGTGGTAGTGCGCAGTCGATCCAGTCGGCGTCGTCGACAGGGGTGTCGCTGGCAGCGGAGGTCCAGACGAAGGCGTTATTTTGTGCGGAAGAGAAAGCGAATGTTTTGCTTGTTGGTGCTGCTGTGGTGGGGTCTTCGGGCGCAATGCTGCTACGCTGGGTTCGAGCAGGGCGGGCTGGTGATGCCATGGCAGATGTAGTGTTTGAAAAGGTACGGTTGTCAAAGGGGAATGGGAATCTAGTTTGCGTAGCAATGCCTGAACCTTGGCTGCTTCGTCCTATAGCTGCGGCAATTGTTGCTTGACGGGATTGATCGGAGCTGGTGCTGTTCTTCTCGTCCTTTTGCTCATCCACAGACCGTTTCATCAGGGGAATGTCCAAGTTGATCGAATCGTGAGAAGAGTTTTGCTTGGACAAGAATGTCAAGGCAGTGAGCCAGAGGTAATGGCGCTTTTCTGTCGTCGCGGAAAACTTAATGGCACGCTCGGGCGTAAGGACAATGATGGACCGATCACATATATCACCAGGTTTTGCGCCCTTGGGCAAGGGTGTGTTATCTTTGACGTCGACGACTGACTGGATAATCATCTTACGACCACTTCTGCCCATGAGAGCAGCACTGCTTGTGGGTTGTTTGTCACTCCATAGAATGGCGCGATCATGTGGTGACAACCAAACCCAACGCTTGTGTCGGATAGCCTTGGAGTTGTCCTGCATGAAATCGTCGGATCGACCTTTGACGTATTTCCACATCCACTCGCCGACCATTGTTGCGGCAATGGCATCAACGACGTTGGTTTCTTGTTCTACCTCAGAAGGGATCTCTGAGGTGATGGAATCATGGTCGATCTCGTAACTGTACTCTTCTAGAGCAGGCCGTTGTTGATTGAGCAGTGTTCGCCTCCTGGGTGTCTCTGGTCGAGAAGCTGCTCTGCTAGATGGTCTGCTGTGGGTAAAGTCTTGGCTAGCTGGTCGAGAGAGTATAGGACCATTTCGCGATCGTCGAACAACAGGCTTAGCCGGAGATTTCCTAACCTGCAGACGCTTCCTTGGTGATGAGTCTGGACGACGAGTGGGTGTAGCAATGTCGTATATGACGCTCGGGCTAAATTGTTGACTTGCTGTTCTCGAGCTTCTCCTTACTGGTATGGCGTATGGCGGAGATGCTAAATTGCTCGAAGCAACACTAGCCAACGAGTCTTTGCTAGAGTAGTGTCTCATCCTACGCTCAACGCTATTGCTGAACAGAGAGGAGACACGAGCAGGATACGGCCTCGTTGCAGGGTTCGGCGAGAGTTTGTCAGATGCTGATTTGCTTTGTGGAGGAGAAAGATCTTCATTATCAGCTTCGGGGACTGGAGCTGGCGGTAAGAAAGATGCTCGGCTATGGCGACCCCTCCTCGTGACAGCACGAACTGGGGTAGGTCGAGCATTCGATGAGCTGTTTTGCTGCCTAGAATCCTTGATTGTGGATGACACAGAGAGATCATCGATGCTGCGAGGTCTTGATAGCATCTTTTGCATGCCTTGTCCAGCTGTAGTTTTGTTAACTTCAAGCTCAGCCTCATCAGTCTGTGTACCTTGAGAAGCCATGTCTATGAATGAGCTGATTGTAGTTTGTGTTGCGGCGTTGGCGAAATCGGAGCTAGACCTGGGAGATTCAAAGTGCATATACTGCACTACCGTTGTGGATGCGTCAAAGTCTGTCTGTGTTGCGGCAGATGACATTTGTGGTTGTTCTGATGTAATGTGTGAAAGCTCCTCACCCAACCTCGGTGTGGTGGGAACTGTACGCTTGCGGCGCTGGTTAGCGGCGTTGTCCGAAGCTGGTACAGCCAACAGCTCATGCAAATCGTCTTGGGTCTGTTTCTTTATGGGAGAGTTTGATGTAGAGACGGCTGATGACATGTAGTCAACCATGTGCATATCAGCAGGTGTAGGAGGCTTGTAGCTATCGGTCATCAACGAGTGGTCGAATATCTGTACTTCTTCGGGCTCTTCAGTCTCTTGCTCTTCACTAGCTACTTCTTCCAGCTTAGGCAACAGACTACTCGTATCGATCAACTCGCGCAGCTCAACCTGCTCTTCTCTAGACTTCCTGGGTGATCCATTTCGTGGGGTTGAGGATGAATCGCTCAACGAAAGGCTGTGTCTTGGTGGAGTAGTGTTAATAACAGTACTGACGAGATCGCTAGATAATGTTTGTGATAACCTGACGGCGCGCGCTCGTCGGACTGGCGCTTCCTCCTCAGCAAAGTCGATTGAAGTGCGAGCGGAGACGTCAAGAGATGGGCTGATGGAGGGGTCAAAGGACGATTGTGGTCGGAGGTACAAGTCCGCGTCCTCCTCTTCAACTGGTTCCTCAGCAAGCTCATCTGCCAGAGATAGTCCATGTGCCACTGAAGACCGTCGATACTCGATAGTCACAACACTGGCTCTTCGATCTTCTTGTTCTAAAGCACGCGGAGTTGGCACATCATAGTCGTCATCTGCTTGGTCAACCACCGAATCGTGTCTGACCTGTCGCTCGGCTTCGTCATGCTGTTCGGCTTCGTGCTCTGCAACTTCTTGAAGTACCGTATCCAGCTTAGCTCTTGCAATCTGTGCCTTCAACTCCAGGTCTCGCTTCTCCGCTTCCCATTTCGCTCGCTCCTCGTTGAGCAGTCTTACAGCCATTGCTGCCTCATCTTGCTGATTCTTCAATCGTCTCTGCATAGATTCTCTTCGTAGGCGCAACTCTTCGGCAGCAGCCCTCGCAGCATCTCTTTCCCGGCACAGCTCTTCTAGCGCAAGAAGTGTGCTTTCTCCAGTCGATTGTATTTCTCGTTGCTGAAGTTGCCTTTCTCTTTCTTTTCTCCTGAACTCTGCTTGTAGTTCTTGGTTTTGTGCATGGGCTTGCCCTAAGGCTTCTTCCAGTCGTTCCACAGAGGCGAGGTTGAAGTCTCGATCTCGTTGCAGGTTTAGGATTTGAGAGACGAGGGAGCTGTGCAGATTCGAGGCCATTGGGTGGTCATGTGGTGACGTGTTGCCAGATTTTGACTTTGGCCTGCTGGGATAGGAATCAAACGGCGAGAAACTGTTTGGTGTGAGTGGTACTGCAGAGGATGGTGTCTGAAGTCCGGAAGTCCGTAGTGATAAAGATGCGGATAATATTGGAAGGTCGGAGGGTGTTTCTGAAGTCACTGAGTGCGCAGTAGTGAGCCTTGTAAAGTACTCGGTAGTCATTGTGATTTGTTAATCAGTGGATGGTGGTTTGATTTGTTACTTGGTCGTGTAGACCGGACAATGCGGTATGGAGTGTCTGAAGCTGGTGAAAAGGGTCGAGTTCTGTGACCAGAGAACAAGAATGGTCTCTTACTGCTTACAGATGGTCTTCTTTCGAGATCTTGAGACCAGTTGCGCGGAGTTATATATTAGTCTCAATCGAGGTCCTGCCTCTTAGCTGGTAAAGATGGAAGAATACAGAAATATCCGGGCTATAGTAAGACGACTGTATAGGCCAATTGCTTGCTCTTGGTGACGATGAAGCCTCGCGCTTGCCAGGATGCTACAGGACAGCAAGGTTGTTGATGAATAGATTGGTATGGGCGTAAAGGAAAGACCGAGAGGATGGAAACAGGCCAAGGTGAAGCGCCGGCAGTTGGGGACAAGTAGATTGATAAAAAGAAGGGCGGTTGGATAAGGTGGAGAGATGGCGTTGCGAGGGCGCTGGCAGTTGTTTAGTAGGAGGAAGAGAAGGCGGGACACGGAATCATGGAAGCACAGATGTAGGGGGAAGGGAGAAGCAACAACAGCACAGAGGCTCAAGAGCAGAAAAGAACGGTGACCATAAGGTTGCTGAATATCCGAGTCTAATGCAGCTCGTGCATAATCCTTTGCCCAAAGACAGCACGCTCACAGTGGAGTCGCGAAAACACAAAAAAACGCCGGCCAGAATGATGGCATGCAGGCAAACGCTGCCCAATCACCCCTCACCTCTCTCCGCTGTACACCTCGAAAACAGGATGGAAGTTGGCGTTAAAGTGGTGTGCAATCTCTTCCGTCTCGTCCAAGGTTGGCCAGACGATAAGGTTATTTCAGATCGTTTCTGGAGACGCTGCCGCGCTGGTTTGACGAATGACAACGCATTTTGTCTCACAATAAAGTTTGTGGAGGGCACTAGATGAAATGGCTCGACTTGGCTGTACTCGAATACTCGAAAGTGCCGCTATAGCCGTAGGAGTGATCCTCCGCTTTGCAAGCGCCTTTGAGTGTAGCGAAGGCAAGACGCGACCGATGAAATGTATAAGCAAACGACATAACGAGCTCGTTCGAAGACGTTGTTGTTTGTGCATCATACTCGAAGACTCGAAGCTTACACCTTGCTGCTGATCACGAGCAGGGATGTGTAATAAAGATGAGATCGGCGAGATCGGCAAGATCCGTGGTGGGAAACCATCTGGTGGATGCGCCTATGCAACTAAGAAAGCACTTGCCTGCCGTGCTTTCTTTTCCACGAGGGTGGTTGGTCGATAAGATCGAGCTTCATATATCGAAGAATCTTAATCAGCGCCTCCTATTCTCCTTTTATCCTTCGACAAAACACAATGACAGATCGACAGGTCCAAAGCGGCACAAAGATCATCAGGTCTTTTCTTACTTGCCGAAACCTAACGACATGCATTATGCAGGTCGTCCGGACCTCCAAAACTCTCCAACAAGCGCAATCGTTGCTGTGCGACCTCGTCTTCTGCTCTCTCCGAAGCTCGAAATGTGCCAACTCGCTTATACCAGCAGAACGACTTGACTTGGCTCTCGCGTCAAACTAGCACCGTTCAAGTTAAACCAAGGCCCTCCTCCTTCGTCAGGCCCGTTCGCCCTGCCTTTGTAAGTGTAATTGGTTACTTACACATGTTCATTGTTCCAACTTGGCGCTGCCGCGTGTGCCGGTTCCTGCATTTTCCCAACCTCGATTCGACAGAACGTCGATTTTGCACATCTTTACTACATGGAAACACTCGCCTTGATGTCGCCGTCTTCGCCGCGGAAAGTCTCATGTTCCAGCAGGACGGACCAAAGATGAACTCGGTCTTTCTGGGTGAGATGTGCGGTCTTTCTCCCTCTTCTGTCACGCACATGCCAAAGCACAAGCCCAGTTAGGCACAACCTCCACATTTATACTGACTCTTTTCAAAGCGGGACCGCAATATCTCACTAATATGATTCATGACCTGAGTAAGTTTGCGCTTCGGGTATGCAAGAGAGGTAAAAAACTCTATTAGTCAACGTTACGCTCAGACAAACAAGACGTGTTTTGATGGAAAAGTGCGTTCTTTGCGTTTGTGTGGATGGACAAATGTGTGTGAGGTCCGGGGTGAGCTAAACTAAGGTAAGCTCTTCCTCATGAGGATGAACTGTTGGCGTCATGACGTGAATGGTCTGGTTTTGCGGTTCGTGCCTGGGGGTGCTGATTTGCTTTTTGTGCACCTTGTGTGCGAACATGGTACCGCCATACCATGTATTCCTCTTAGTGTAAGCAGAAATGACAATGTTAAAGACAAGAAGAGTATAATCAAAGACTTTGCCAAAGCAATCATCCACACAATCACATATCATTCCGAATCATAATCTTTGCAAATCTTCATCCATCAAATAATCCTACAAAATCTCATCATCAAAGTAATCATCTCTATTATACAAAGTGTGTGTGTGCATGCTCGCGTGCTCAATTCCTCCGCGCAACCATATGCAAAGCTCGCTTGCTGCCCACTATTATCCATTCAATCGCAGCATATGCCTAAAAGAAGCCTTTCATTCATTTCCATTTTTCAAATGGTCCATTTCCCAGATGCCCCAGCCATATGCTCCCCCAGCACTCCCCCCACCCATGCCATCCCATGCAAAGCCGCCACAAACGCGGCCGCCCTCCCAATGCAGGTCTCTCAGGGAGACCAGATGCGATGCTGTGGAGGGAATCACTCACATGAGGTGGTGTGAGTGATTCCTCCATAAAAAAAGGAAAAAAAGTCGTCTAGTCAAAACAAGTTCTCGAAGCGAAAGTAGCTGGGAAGTTGAGGCCGTAGATTGGCCTTGGTGGCCGCTGTTACCCACCGGCACCACTCACACAGGGTAATTCAATCTTGTTTTTTACTCCAGATCCCAACGAGACGTGAATTGGGATGCAAAAAAGTCCCAGCAAGTTGAATCCAGATAGTACCCGTGTGTCGACCCCCGGCCTATTTTTTGTCTGTTTTTACAAGTGAAATTTTCATGAAATCTCAATGAAGTGTTTGGTAGAGACAAACACTATGCTGCACTCTCTTTCATCAAAGACGAATGGGCGAGACCTGGCCCACTGGTGAAAGGGAAGGTGGAGTAGAAGGGCTCGAGCCAATGGTGGTCTTGGAGTAGGTGCCAATGTTTGAGGGGTTTGCCAGTTGATCCTCAGGAATGACAACAGGACTAGGACGCTTGCGAGCGGAACTGCCTTGTCCTCCAGTTGCGGGCCTGCTGTTGCTGGTCATGCTGAGAGCATCAGTGTCTCCTCTGCTGCTTGATGCGACAGTGGTAGCCATGCTCTGGCCACCACTTGAGGTTGGTGGGTACTCCGGAGGTGCTGATAGTAGAGCCTTCTCCTGCGTGAGGTAGTCCTTCTCACTCCAGCAGCCTTGCCAGCAGGTGCGCCATTCGCAGACCAGAAATTGAAAACAGAATGGTTCAACGCCGAGTGAAGGCTGGAAGCAGACCATAAGGTTGTGGTAAGTCATCTTGTTCTTGTCAGAATGAGAGTGCAGGAGTGCGATGTGGCAGGTGATGGCGAAGAGCGTGTAGTAGTTGTATGGGGGTAGCTTCGAAAGCTCATCTCGAAGCATTTGAGGCGTGGAGGTTGCCTTTGGATTAGCCTGAGCGATCATGCGCTGAGTAGATTTGGGAAACAATCCATCCCCTTGAGTGCGTAGCCACGCTTTGAGCATGGATCCTACAGTGTTGATGTCGTAGAGCTCTTCTTCGTCGAGTAGGTTGATATCAAGCTCTCGGTCAAATCTTTCCTGCCAGTATTTGATCTCACGGCTACCTCCAGGCACACGATAAAGACCTTCTTCTTCAATGCCTTTCAAGTTCAGGTAACTGTAATCCATGTAAGCACGTTTTGCAATAGATGGAGTGACGGTGAGACGTACTCAATACACCTGTACGGCAAGGCAGGCATCCAGTACTCTGTCTTGTCTTTTGCATCCGTGATCTTCTTGCAGATCCTGGTGCGTCGTGCCTGCTCCATGACCGGCAGCTCAATCACTTTCAGCTTGTACTCCTCTTGCTTCTCATCGTTGCTAGGCTGTCTAGAAGTGAATTTACTGAACAGTCCTCTGCTGGCGCGACTGATGCCACCGGCCGCCTGCGATCCGGTGGACTTGATACTA
>Ga0160427_10002005_pt1 | contig 12386 bp, 10 predicted proteins | sample SolpanmetagenomL_FD_108194 | JGI IMG/M metagenome (GOLD analysis project Ga0160427, IMG submission 108194) | Solar panel surface microbial communities from Lawrence Berkeley National Laboratory, California, USA - L | ecosystem: Engineered > Built environment > Solar panel > Unclassified ...
GCTTCAAACCTTCAACATCAAAGAGGCATAATCAGAGGGAATGGAATGGTGTCGCCAAATGCACGAAGGACAAGCGGTGCATCCATGCCCGGTCCGCGAAGAGCTCCAGCAATTCAGCCTCTAACGAGATCACAAAATATGCCGAATCCTTTGTCTTCTACCCCTACCAAAGGTTTTGCTTGGGCTTTTCCTGATGGGGACGAACAAGAAGGATCTAGTCCTGATTCGTCTCGTGCTGGTAGCATCACAACTATTAACACAATCGATTCAAACGCCTATTCAATGCGTCAAAACAGATATGAAGGTATGACATGCATTTACGATCTACGATAAGATGTTTATTGACATACTATAGATGACAATGATCACCGGCAATCTGCGCAACATCAAAGGATTGCCAATTTACAAGCTGGAGATGCAGGAGCTGGTGCTGGAAATTACAGCAGAACTCCCGAACTTCGTGTCAGCCACAAGCTTGCAGAACGAAAGAGAAGGAGTGAAATGAAGGATCTCTTTGACACGCTCAACAAATCACTTCCGAATTCTCCTGGCAGTAAATCGAGCAAGTGGGAGATTTTGAGCAAAGGTACGCGAACTGATTCCCATCCTACCAGCAGCCAAAACTAACGACACCATAGCAATTGAGTATATCCAAAAATTGCAGGCATACACTCAAGGTCTTGAAGGCGAAAAGGGCCATCTTGCACGCGACCACGAAGAAGCAAAGCGAGCTATAGAAGAGAGTCGGGCGCTGCAGAACGAAGTGACTTTGATGTGGCAGCATATGAAGAGGCTCGAGCCAAATACGCGACACGCTTTTGGTGCAATGAGCAATCAGCTTGAGAGCCAGCAGGAACAGCCAAACCCCAGGCTTGCACCCCTACATGCACCTCCACCTGCTCACGGAAACTGGGGAATGGATAGCACGATGTCAGGTGTGGAGTATGGAAATTCTTATGACCGTCGATGAGATTTGGCAGGTACTATCACGATGTGGAAACACCCCTTGTATTCGAAAATACCGGATATCATTGCAGATGGTGTCTTGCTACACCTGCGTCCTGCAAGTGTTCGCTCGCGTGCTCGAGCATGTGTTCGCTACCTTAAAGTCAATGTCAAAAGTCAATTCGAAATCCTAAAAATATAAGTCTGGACGGGCTGTTTAAGACGTGTCGCGACGCTGGGGTCCTTCAACGCATGTGTGAGAAGATGGCATTACATATTGCTATAGCGTAGAGGAAGATATAGATAGTGTATGGAAATAATGGAGACTGTATCTGATATCAATGTGAGCTGAAAGCCAAGCAAACGCCACCCCGTCCCGAACCAAAATTTGAAACCTCCAAGTCCCCAACCACTTGAAAGCATGCTGTTTCCCCTGATTCGTATCCAGCTGGACCTAGCATGAGCTTCTTTGCTTGACATTTCTCCGTGTTGAACTTATCACACCTCACTGTCATTACCTACATCATCATCTTGCTGCCAGCATTCGCAGCTGTGGTCACAACATCATGGCCAATAAAAAAGACTACCAAAGAGTCAGATCGTCCAATGAATCAGCAAGAGGTCAGGATGATATAGAGATGGAGAGGATGGCCAGGCCAGGACAAGCCAATGGCGCAAAGAGAAGTCGGGGATTGATGTATGATGTGGACGAAGAAGGAAGAAGGTTGTCATCAGATTCGATAAGACCGTCGGAAGAGATGAAAGATCGAGAGATGCTGAGTGAGATGCAGAGGAGCAATTCGAAAAGACCTGTGAGTGCTATAGCTTCACAGAGGATCTACCTGCAGATGCTAAAGATGGGACTAGTCATTGCTATGGCGATTCACCAAATACGCCCTCATATCCTTTGCGCTCCTCATTCTTTTCATCCTCCTCGGAGGCGGCGCATACAAAGCGTCAGGCAAGAACTTTGAAGACCTACCTTATGCTGAAAATCTGCCAATATTCAACCACGATACAATAGAAGAAGTTGCAGATACTACATCCTATAAGCCTGGTTATATCTCGAATGGTTCGAGCTTGTATGCACCCACAACGATATTGATTAGCTTGGATGGTTTCAGGCCAGATTATCTCACAAGAGGTGTAACACCGGGCTTAAACACATTGATCAGAAATGGTGAGTACGAGGAGGACGTTATCGCGAGAGAATACAGAAGCTGATGCGATATAGGTGCGAGCGCTGAGTTCATGAAACCCAGTTTCCCATCAGTAACCTTTCCCAATCACTATACTATGATGACAGGTTTACACCCAGAAAGTCACGGCATCGTTGGCAACTCATTCTACGACCCTACTTTGGAGGAAGAATTCTACTATACCAACCCTGAACACAGCATGCAAGCGAAATGGTGGTCAGCAGAGCCCCTCTGGGTGACTGCTGAAGACCAAGGAGTTCGCACCGCCATTCACATGTGGCCAGGTAGTGAAGCAAACATTCCCGATGTCGAGCCTACTTATCTTGACCACTACAACAAAAGTGAGCTCCTTGGTCGCAAAGCCAATCGCATCTTCGAGCTTCTTGTCCAACGCCCAGGCCCTCAAGAAATCGAGGCCGACCCAACTTTGGCGAACGGTCCACAACGTCCCCAATTCATCGCCGCATACATTCCTGAAGTCGACAGTATAGGACATCAATACGGTCCTGATAGCCCAGAAATGCTCGAGACCATCGGCCACGTCGACCTCTTCATTCGTACCGTAGATTTCCAGCTCACCACATTCGGACTGGACAAAGTCGTCAACTTCATCGTCGTTTCCGACCATGGTATGGCACCTACATCGACGAACCGCCTCGTCCAGCTCGAAGACCTCATCGATCCCGAACTCATCGCCACTACTGAAGGCTGGCCAAACTACGGTATCCGCCTCCGTGATCCTTCACCAGAGCACTTGGAGACAGTCTACAACCGCCTGCAACAGCAAACAGCATTGAAAGGCGGCTTCAACGTCTATCTTCGTGATCGCAACATGCCAGAACGTTTCCACTTCACCAACAACGAACGTATCGCTCCTCTCTGGATCATGCCCAAAGTTGGCTGGGCGATTGTCACCAAAACCGAGCTCGATGTCAGCGAAGCACAAGCCAACAACGACGTCTTCCATCCTCTTGGTATCCACGGCTACGACAATGATGAGCCAGACATGCGCGCCATTTTCATCGCTCGTGGTCCTGCTTTCCCTCGTGGAAGAGTGGATGCTTTCCAAAACACAGAAGTCTACAACATTGTATGTGACTCGCTAGGTATCGAGCCGAGACCGAACAATGGAACTTTGAGGTTACCATTGAAGGTGGATGATAGTGTGCCTGATATTATTCCTGGTAAATTCAATCCCGAAGATGAGGATAATGATGGGAATCTGCAGTTTCCGGCTGACCCGAATGACCCGGACGCCAACGTTCAGCCTGCCCATGACGATGCTGCTGCTGATGCGCCTGCGCCCGAACCAACGCCTGCTGCGCCCTCAGATGTACCAACCTCGGACGTCGACGACGAGTTCATCGACAATCCCATCGATGCCGAAACCAAAGCAGAGATCGAAGAAGAGTTTGCGCAAGAAGAGGCCGAGGCGGAAGGGATGGATGAAGAAGATTGGAAGGAGTGGTTTGGTGATGAGTTTGATGGGTTCAAGGGGTGGGTCGATAATCTGTTTGGTGGTGGCAAGGGTGGTGCGCCGAGTGGTGGGGAGGAGCTGGGGTTGGGATTGGGAGATGGCGCTGGTGAGTTTGATAAGGTTGCGGAGTTTGAAGGTGGTGGGTGGGAGGTGGGAGTTAGACCTGGGGATGTTGGCATTGATGCGTGATTAGAGGGTGAATGGAATGGGATTGGATGGGCATGGAGTTTTGTAGATGGAAGGAAGGGGATTGGAATGGTATATAGACGGAAAGGAAAGGGGTGGTTGTTTATTGTTGGGATATCTTCCGTGTACATATAGTGGTATAGTCAATTGTACTCTCTTCCTTTAAGTCGGTAGCTGCTCGACTTTGTTGTTGAAAATCCCTGTCAACTCAACCCAGGGTGAAAGAGCAAGTCCAGCACAACAGCACAGATATTTTGGAGCCCAAGCCAGGGTTGAGGTGAAAGCGCCAAAGCTTCCGCCACTGGCTGAGACCATCCACTGCCCAGCCAGCGGCATGCTTCCTCCAGCAGAAACAGTAGGCAAGCAGGAAGCGGAACAGGCTTGAAGACGGACTAGCTGATGGTCATGCAACACTGCCCTTTGCATAAGATTCATCGTCACTGGTAGCTCGCCTCAATATTCGGTAAGCACTGACCAGATCCTTGTACTAACCATGAAGCGTTTCACGCTCGATATCTCGACTTCGGAGCACATTTATACTTGATTGGTGCTTCTTTCCCTTTCACACTCCAAGATAGCTGATCGCAGAGTAGCATAGATGAATGGGGCAGTGTGGCGTCTTGGAGGTTCGTGGTGCTTGTCTGATGTACATGACTTGGGACGCGTTATCTTGGTCTTTCATCAGCATCGTCAGAGCAGGCTTTGGTGATCTAGGCCTCTTTTGAAGGCCAGCAATCAAGCAAGCAAGCGAGCAGCCAGCGACCTGAGAAAGAAATCAGAGAAGAAAGGCAGAAACATTGCACGGGACGGTAAAAAGTCACCAGCATATAGATCGATTTTGCAATCTTGTAGAGACAAAGACTCCAAGCACATTGATAATTGTTCGAACTTCAGCAAGTGGTTTTAGAAAATTGAATACTATTGAGTTGTTTCAGCACAATCGTAAGCTCATCCTATTTGAATGAGATATAATCTTCTTGCTTGCCAACACTATGTAGATAGAAGTGAACGAAGGTGGGATGAAACGAAAGAAAGCAGAAAACAGCGCTCAGGCATTTGAACCATGATATTATTGATCATTTTGAGATCTAGCAGCATACTATGAAGTGTTTGTTGATGCTCTTATATCTGAAGAGCGGATGTCCTTTCCTCGGAGCCATCTGGTTCGCCGGAAAGAAGAAAGAAGAAACGAAAGAAACCTCCATGCAACATGTCAACAACTTCCTCGTTTACCAAGAAACGTCTGCTCCCCAGCCTGACTTTGACTCTGCAGCACCATTGGTCGTGGGCTTAGCAGCAGCTGGTGCATTGCCCGCATCACCCCATCCCTCAGCAGCAGTCTCCTCAGATGCTGGCTCAGCAGCCTCAGCTGAACCCCAACCATCGCCACCACCATCGGCATCTCCGGCAGCATGTTCAACCTCATCATCTGACTTGTCGTCAAACTCCAAGGGCTCATCTCCCTCCGGCTTGTACTGCTCCAAGAAGTCAGGAACAGGCGAATTCGACTCAATCAATAGCTTAGTGAGGTCGGGTCCAAGAGCGGCATCACGATCATTGTAGAAGCTATAATCATGTTAGCAAATGGGCAATTTGAAAAGGTCCTCCAAAAAAGAATTACCTGGTTGCTTGGCCCTCATTGCCAATACGTGCTGAGAGTATTTGATTAGCTCAAGAACATGGGACAAGGGTGATGGTAACCTTACCAGTGCGACCGATACGATGGACGTATTCAGTCATTCCACCGTGCATGGAGTCCGGCAAGTCGTAGTTGATGACGTGGAGAACATTTGCAATGTCCAATCCACGAGCCATAACACCTGTAGCGACCATGATGGGACACTTGCCACGTCTGAAGGCACGGATGGCGTCCTCACGTTCGCGCTGCGTGCGGTCGCTGTGAATAGAAGTGACAGGGAATCCCTTAAATAGAATTAGCGGAATGACCTTCAAACTTGATAGAATGAACTTACATGATTGTAGAGATAATCGTCGATCTGTTCGACCTTGCCCTTGGCGTTGGCGAAGATCAAAGTCCTGCATGGAGGTAGATCGAGCAGGAGATCACTCAGTGCCTGATTTTTCACGTCGTTCTCGACCCAAATCATATCCTGTCTGATATTCTTGTGGGTAGAGCCCACTCTACCGACGCTGAGTCGAACATGCTCGTCCTCAAGATACTTTCTGGCCAACGCACGAGCCTCCTTCGGGAATGTAGCGGAGAAGAGCATGAATTGATGGTCTCCATCCATCGATGAAGCACCACCACCAAGAAGGGGACCCATCACCTCCTCCCAAGACTCACCAAGCATCTCATCTGCTTCATCAATGACTGTGTACTTGACACGGTCTAGGCTCAGCCAACACGAGTCATTGTTCACAATGTCCTTGAGACGACCAGGAGTACCGACAAGCACATCACATCCACGCTGAAGCTCAGCAGTTTGCTCACGCTTCGAGGCACCACCGTAAGCACAAGCAGGGCGGAGCATAGAGCGATAGCAAAAGCGACGGCAGTCATCAAAGATCTGCATGGCCAACTCGCGTGTGGGGCAGATGATTAGAACCAGAGGCTGTGCCTGTACGGCATCGGTCTGCGCATTGTAGCGTGCTGGATTAGGACGCTTGGCCGCCAGCTTCCTCGCCTTGCCCATAAGGCGGGACAAGATGGGAATGAGATAAGCAGCCGTCTTACCTGATCCAGTCTGGGCAACACCAACGACATCGTTCCCCAAGAAGATGGCAGGAATTGAATATGCCTGGATGGGCGTGGGTTGAGTGTAACCACAGAGAGTCACGTTTTCGAGCATTGTTGGGTGAAGGCCCGCTGAGGTAAAATTGCTGATCGGACGGACTGGATTGGGGGCTTCTTGAGTAACAGCGAAGTCATTGTAAGCTTGAAGAGCATTGCCAGCAGAGGAGATTTCTCTCCGGTTGAAGAGCTGAGCTTCCAGCTCTGGCACGCGGGGTCCGACATCTCCGTATTCGTCGTCCCATTCGTAGCGTGCAGCATTGTGAGCCCTGACTGAAGTGTTAGCATGTTGATAACCGTGACTGATATAAGACATACCAAGTCGGGATCACGTCGGCCTCCTCAAGAGCGACGGCAGCGTCACGGTCGGCTGCTAAAGCGACATAGTCCACAGCAGTTCTGCTGTTCCAGCCGTGGTCCTGAGGGTTGCGGAATGTCGAGCCAGCCTCAACTTCGGTCGTAGTGGTATTTGGCTCATTATCGTTGATGTTGGCAGATTGGACACCAGTGGTGATATCATCGACAGCAGTGGCAGCAGGCTCGTCTGCGTTGCCCCAACCAGAGCCAGAACCCCAGGCAGACATGATGATCACTGCGGGTTGATGTTAGCTATTGGTTAAGATGATCTTCTGATGGAATAAACGTGAACCACTGACCTTTTGAGCTTGAGTCAGAGTGATAGAATTGAAGTGAGAGATTCTTGCTGTGTGAAGTCTCAGACGAGAGATGAGAGACGCGTTGAGACGAAGTAGAATAGTTGGTGATGGAAGGACGGAAACGTGATGATGAAAAAGAGAGGCGATGAAGAAGGGAAGAGAAGTGATGAAGAGGGGAAGAGAAAACGAGAGAGAGAGAGAGAAGTGAAGAAGAAGAAAAGAGTGAGATCGAAAGTCTGGACGCTGTTCGTTTGCTGTCAAGTCAAGTAAGGTAGCTCTTGAAACAGGCACACACGCAGCACTTTCGTAAATAAACAAACTATCAAACTCGCTATACTGCCACTCGAAATGGATGTGGGACATGTATCACGCTCTCTTATCAAACACTTTTCTATAACTGTCTGCTTGTTCTGCTTGTCCAAGTGGCTGAAGAGCTCTGAACCTCATTGTGATTCTGTACATGTACCTCTGCTTGTTTCAGGTGCAGCCGGCGTGCCCATCCCCTGATATCATGATCGAGCCATTCAAGTCTCCTCAAACACAAGCTTGTTACATACACGGTCTTATCACCATATTCTGTGAGCAGTGCAAGTAGTCCAGCGACCAACCAGATTCCAGCATAAGTAAGCAAGGGCAGCTCTGTAATGTGTGAGATCTGGGGCTAACCACGAGCACACCCTCAACGGGTCCTTATGTTGTATGTATATAATCACGATCCATCATACGCCGAAGACGTTTGCATGCTTCAATACTAGTTTCGTGCGGTTTCGTTGTTGCTGTTTTAATTGACTGTATTTTGTATTACCTTACGTAGAAGACCTTCCCATTGCGTGGAACCACTCCGTGCACACCTCACCTGTAAACTACTACCCATCTTAATACTACTGTATATACATTAAATATAGATAAAATTAAGCGCGGATTAGCGCTTCTGGAAGCCTAGGATGTGAAGAACATATCTCTAGCCGCACGACAAGCTGGGTGCGAGCGTAGCATGCTCAGCAAACGCTAGGTACAGCTAAAAGACAGAAAGACGCCGCTGAAAAGCGTGCAGCGATTGCAGAGCGCAAAGCACTCAGGAACGCCGCCAAGGCCGCGAAAGAGCAGGAGGCAACACACAAGGCTAGTGGCAAACCCCTCCAGCAGTCAAAGATCATCAGATTACCTGCCTTCATCGATACAAAGACTACTCCTAGCAGGGCGACTACATTAGCTAGGAAGACTCGCAGCAGGAGATTTATTAGGAAGCCAGTACACAAGCGCTAATTTGGTTCGCGGGTTATATAGTACTATATCATAGCTTCAATTTGAGCCATTTTCGACGCTTTTAAACTTATAATTGATGTAGTTATAGTAGTTATGATAAGGTGGTGAAATACAAGGTGACTGTGCACGGAGTGGTTCCGTGCACGCAATGGGAAGGTCTTCTAGTGGTCTGTGCACGCCAACCTGAAACGACCTCGATGTTTCAGAATCGGCAACCATCGCGCAATGCTCAGTCGGCATGGTGCAGCTGAGAGGCCGGGGACGTAGCAGGGTGGTGGCTTCAGAATCCGATGAAGAGCATGCGGATCCTATCAAGTCAACTGCGCCATCCAGCAAGTCATCTGCACAACAGACAAGCAAGACTCCAACTTCTACACCTTCACCACAAGTCACAAGGCAACGCGCTGCACCAAAGAAGAGCAAAGCAGAATCCAAGGCTCCTACGAAAACCATATACTCTTTTTTCAACACAGCAACACTCAAACAGCAGGACAAGATCAAAGAGGATGCACCATTGTCGCAGGAGAGCGTAGAAGAAGTAATTGAGGACGATATATCGGAAGACGATGCAAAAGTTTCGGTGAAAAATGTTAAGAAGGTAGCCTCTGTAGCAGGAATCAAACGCACGTTCGCAACACTCCAAAGCTCCGACCCAAGTACTGCTGCAAAACAACGTGACACCGCACCTAAGTTTATCAAGACTTCTACAGGCAATAAAGCTATACCCACCCAATCGGCAACGCGTGCTATCCAAAACAAGACCCTTGAGCAAGACACAAGACCATGGACTGAGAAGTATGGTCCTCAAACCATTGAAGAAGTTGTTGTGCATAAGAAGAAAGTCTCAGATGTGCGAAGTTGGCTTGAAGCGGCGTTAGCAGGTCAAGCATTCAAGAAGTTGGTAGTACTCAAAGGACCGGCTGGCTCAGGAAAGACTGCTACAATACAATGTCTGGCGAAAGCACTAGGCTTTACAGTACTCGAGTGGAAAAGTCCTACAGGGTCAGACTTTAGCACCGGCGACTACCAATCAATTTCCATGCAGTTTGATGACTTTATAAACCGTGGAAGGGTCTTTGGAGGACTTGAGATCGCTGATGCATCCAGTGAGGTAGTTCATCCAGTCGAAGATGATACGTGCCAGGACTCGTCCCAAGCCATTCTGGTAGAAGACTTCCCACATACAATTCTACGATCAACTTCAGCACTACAGACTTTTCGGTCATCCTTGTTGCAGAGTTTGGCGGCCAGTGCAAGTCCGCACAGTATACCACGGCCAATAATCTTGATCATCTCGGAGTCTGCCACCATGGGCAATGCCAGCGCTACAGATGCAATGACGGCGCATCGTTTACTTGGTCCAGAAATCTTGCATCATCCAAATGTCAATGTCATCGAGTTCAACCCTGTCGCTACAACTTTCGTGTCGAAAGCGCTCAAGCTAGTGCTGGAAAAACATCAGAAAGCCACCTCTTCCTCTCCATATCTTAGCGCCGAAGTAATTGCCAAAGTAGCTGAGATTGGTGATCTTCGAAACGCTACGTCCACGCTCGAGTACCTAGGACTTGGCAACAATAAAGTACGTTTAGGAGCAGCACCAAATACCAAAGCCCGCGCCACCAAGTCGAAGAGCAAAGTTGTCAAAAGTGCTGAGGAGCAGCAGCAGGAGTCTGCGGCACTTTCTTATGTCACTCTACGCGAAAGTACCCTGGGCTTGTTTCATGCTACGGGCAGGGTGCTCTATAACAAGCGCGCAGCAACACAAATGTTACCTGAAAGCTCCTCACCTCGAGCCACTCTAGCCGAACCCCTCCCACCTCACATGAACAATCTTGCTCGGAATATGCCCTTGGACTTTGACATTGCTACCCTCATGGATGAAGCAGGCACAGACGTCTCGACCTTTATCTCCACCTTGCATGAGAACTATCCCTTGTCCTGCTATAGCACGACTGAATCCGCAGATGCAACACTGGACGCGCTCAATGGATGCTTGGACGCTCTATGCGACGCCGATATCATTTTACCAACCATGGACATGAACAGCGCTGCAAATGAAGGTGTACGCCAGGAAGAGCTAGCATTCCATACGGCTGTGGGTGGTGTTATGCTCAACCTGCCATATCCGGTACACAGACGGCCACCACCAGGCAGGAGTAAAGCAGATGCCCACAGGATGTTCTATCCTACTGGTCTAAAGCTGTGGCGCAGAAAAGAAGAGCTTACTGGCCTCGTTGATGTTCTTGCTGCAAGAGCACAAGTAGGTACACTGGTCCGCGACACCGATTTGCCTACAAAATCAGGTCGCAGTATCAGTCAACCGGGCAGGATGATTCCCAGTGCACGCTTGGGCTCCTCTCAGCCCGTAGTTGAGTCTGGGAAAGCAATCGATCTCATTGGCCTTGGCAGCGGCCAATCTGCACGCTATGAAATGCTCGTTGAGCGCTTGCCGTATCTGTCGCATATACTCTCAAGTGCAAATCGAGCTTCTCCACTCCTTCGGCAGGTCGACCAGATCACTCGCTATACTGGTGTTGGTATCGTGCAAGATGACAATGAGGATGATGGTACCCCACAAATGCTGGGTAATACATTTCAAAAGCGTTCGACAGGGATCGGTATGGCCTTTTCACGGGGCAAAGGGAGTACAGATGACTTAGATGTGAAGGGCTTGGTGCTTAGCGATGATGATATTGAGGATGATTGATTGATACCAGGTAGTAATTTACGAATTAACGATGATATACCGCTTCGTGATTTATAATCATGCATTGGAGGGCAGACGTCATGTGTGTTTCTTTTCAGACACTCGATAAGCATTCTGACTTGTCTTTCTTGTTTCTTGTGTATAGATTTGCGTAGAACGATCCCGAGTGCTATTATACGGTTTCTTTCGACCTGCCCTCATGCCCACGAGATCACCCACTCAAAAATAAGCCATGGCGGACGTTCAACTATACCTCTACGAAGCGGACAGGAATCGAGCAGAAGCCACACGCCTAGCTGGAGAAACAGCGAAGAGTACGCAGTCGTCCTTCGACTACTCCGCAAGATTGATGTGGCTAATGCAGTGTTATAGAACTCGGAACCAAACAGCTAAAGCTGGTCGACCTGATCCAGTCACTTGGAGAATACTTGAACAATGAAGAGAGCGCATTAAGAGTCAAGAGTAGGATATAGTAAAGTATTTGAGGAGATCATAGCTGACAAGACGAAGCACTAGCATTTCTTGCTGAAGTATTGGCGGCATTACCAACAAAAGTCCTTTCCAGACAGCAGAGTATGTCAACATAAATAGAAGAAGCCTGTGTAGGTGCTGAAGCGCACCGCGGTGCCCGGATCTGGAACAATCTCTAACAAGACCACATCGCAGGAGATCTTCTTACCGACTTCGTCCTATCTCGAGTAGGAAATGGCACAGAAGGTCTGGGACATTGCGCCAGAGCGTTGTCTGCTCTGGAAAGACTTGGGCCACTTCCAGCAGAAAGAGTCGGTCAAATCATGGACACGTGAGTACACGCCTGGAAGGAAGACTCTCATGGAAATACTGAAGTCTGCTGGACAGGCTATTTCAGAACACTACCCCGTTAGTGCAAATAAAGTCTCAAAGCGAAAGACAGGCTGTACTGATACTGGTTGACACTCTCATGGCTAAGTATCGTCCTGGTAAGCTCGATTCTGCTTGTATGAAATCAGAGGACTTTTAATGCTGATATCTTGTCAGCACTACGTCAGATCCATGAAGCAGAAGAGGACTTTATGCCTCGACTTGTTGCATATTTCGATGGCGAGAAAGATCCGCGGAATCTGATGATTGTATTCTCCGTCTTACAAGTGGCCATGGTGGAGTGGGATATCTCTGCGGAAGCACAGAATCTGTTTGAGGCCGTTTTCAACTACTTTCC
>Ga0160427_10002006_pt1 | contig 12386 bp, 7 predicted proteins | sample SolpanmetagenomL_FD_108194 | JGI IMG/M metagenome (GOLD analysis project Ga0160427, IMG submission 108194) | Solar panel surface microbial communities from Lawrence Berkeley National Laboratory, California, USA - L | ecosystem: Engineered > Built environment > Solar panel > Unclassified ...
ATGAGGCTACGGTGAAGAACCGCGAGCGCATGGTCGCCGAAATCGGTCTCCTGGGGCGCGAAGTGCTGAACCGCCTCAACGCCCGCCGTGCAGCGGATGCCGCAGACCGACGGCAGGCGCGGGTCACGCTGATCACCGTGCCGGCCCTGGCCCTCGCCCTGGGGCTGCTCGCCGCGATCTGGATCATCGTCACGCAGGTCCGGCACCCGCTGCACCGGCTGAAGGCCAGCATGACGGCGCTCGCCGCCAACGACCTGGGGCACGCGATCCCGTTCACGCATCGCCGTGACGAGATCGGCGAGATGGCCGGGTCGATCGCGGCCTTCCAGAGAGCTCTGATCGAAAAAAGCACTCTCGACGCGGAGGCTCAAATCCGGCGCGACCGCGACCGTACCCGGGCGGAGAAACTGGCGGCGGCAACGCATGACTTCGAAATCGAGACGCGGCGGGCGGTCGCCGATCTCGCGGGATCGGTCGAGGCGATGCAGGCGGCGGCCGATACGCTCTCGGGCAACGCCGGTGACGTGGCGGCCCAGGCGACCGTGGTGGCGGACACCTCCAGCCAGACGGCCGGTATCGTCGACAGCATCGCCAGCGCGGCCGAGGAGCTCTCGGCCTCGGCCCGCGAGATCGAGGGACGGGTCCGTCATACCAGCGAGATCGCATCGACGGCGCTGACCGATACCCGGGGCCTGGAGGAGACCGTCCGCTCGCTCTCCCAGGCGGCGGAGGAGATCGGCGCGGTCGTGACCCTGATCCGTGACGTCGCCGAGCAGACCAATCTGCTGGCGCTGAACGCCACCATCGAGGCGGCCCGCGCCGGCGCCGCCGGCCGCGGCTTCGCGGTGGTGGCCGCGGAGGTCAAGGCGCTCGCCAGCCAGACCGCACTCGCCACCGACCGCATCACCGGTCAGGTCGGATCGATCCAGGGCGCCGCCGACCGAACGGCCGGCGCCATCGAGGCGATTGCGCAGACGATTGCCCGCATGAGCCTGATCGCATCCGAGGTTGCGGAAGCGACCGATCAACAGGGCAATGCCAGCCAAGAGATCGCGCGCGCCATCTTCAGCGCGGCGGCGGACGCCCGAAAGGTGTCGGAAAGCGTCGCCGGCGTCCGCGCCGCCGCCGCCTCCAACGATGTCCAGGTCGGCCAAGTGCGCGGCAGCGCCGCGCGGGTGAACACCGGCACGCACAGCCTGCAACAGGCGATCGAGACCTACATGCTTCAGGTCCACGGCGCGTGACTTCGCGACCCGGAAGACGGCGACGGGCGTTCGGGACGATCCGAAAGGTGGGCTGTGACTCTCGTGCCGATCGCCGTGGCCAGCCCGACGCCGAGGATCGCACGAGCGCCGGCGGTCCGCCTGGATCGAAGTCTGATAGGAAGATGGAGGCCTCGCCCGGAATCGAACCGGGGTGCAAGGATTTGCAGTCCTCTGCGTAACCACTCCGCCACGAGGCCGTATCGACGGCGCTCAGGCGCCGTGCGGAGCTTGGCGGACAGCTCCGGGTGCGCGTCTCTAGCAGAGGTCGGCGGTTGCAGGCAACGGCTTCGACGCGGTCGATCCGCAGGATCGTCTCAGCTTTGCCAAACGCGCGGCATCGGCAGGCCGCGATAGCGGGTGAGAAACTGGGCCGTCAGGGTTCGCAGCGGACCGACGCCGCGCGCGAGGGCGCGCACCACGAGATGCCCGTTCCAGGCGCTGGCCGCCGCCTCGATCCCGGATTGATCGCTGTTGGCCAAGACGGCGCGCGCTTCATCAAGGCGAGCTTCGGCCCCGTCGGAGACGTCGAGCAGCGTCGCGCAGGCGCACGCGCCGCCGCCGATCGCCGGGCGGGCCAGGAGATCGCTGATCGGGCCCTCGAGCAGGAGGTTGTCGGCGTAGACGAGCCGGCCGGCCCGGCGCACGCGCCACGAGTCGTGGAAGAGACCGGCGGTGATTCGCTCATTCCGTGCGGCGCGACCGAAGGCGACGATCTCCGCGGCGAGCAGGGACGCTCCGAGGGCGAGATCGGCCTCGAAAATCCGGTGGATTCTGGCCTGATCGAACAGGATCGTCTCTTGCGGCAGCCAAGCGAGTCGAGCCCCCGCCCCAAGGCGCAGGCTGTTGCCAATGCGGCTCAACGGTCCGTCCGAGCGGTAGATCTTTTCGGCCGCCGTCGTGGTGAGCACGAGATCGGCTGCCGGTTCGAGGTCCAGCGTGATCGAGAAGGTATCGCCGCACGCCACACCGCCGGCCGTGTTCACGAGCACGGATTCCAAGGCGCCCTCCCCGCGTGGGAATCGCAGGCGCGAGGGACCCGCCTCCGACAGGTCGAGGATCCGCGTCGCTCCACCCGCGATTGCCGGTCCCGCCCGAAGGTGGACGCGGCCATCCGAGCGCTGGCGTGCCGGCGCCGTCCCGACAGCCCGGCCCGCATCCAGGAGAGGACTATGCATCACGTCCGCTCAGCCGGGTCGCTCGGCACCGCCTCGATCGGCACGGTTGGGCGATCGAGGATGCGGCGCCCGAACAGGCTCGCCGCCAGTTCGACCAGCACCTTGGCGCTGCGGCCGCGCTCATCGAGGAACGGGTTGAGCTCCACGATGTCCAGTGAGCGCACAAGGCCCGAATCGTGCAGCATCTCCATGATCAGGTGGGCTTCACGGAACGTGGCGCCGCCCGGAACCGTCGTGCCGACACCCGGGGCGATGGCAGGATCGAGGAAATCGATATCGAAGCTGATGTGGAGGTGCGCGCCCTGGCCAGCGACCTGCGCGAGGATCCTTCGCAGGGGCGCGACCACGCCGAACTCGTCGATCGTGCGCATGTCGGTGACGCCGACGCGGCGGGCCGTGACCAGGGCACGCTCGCCGGCATCGATGGAGCGCAGGCCGAACAGGTGGACGTTGCTGGGGCTGAGCGCGGGCGGGGCCGGTTCGGGGAACAGGGGCGGGAAGCCCGCCTCGCCGCACAAAGCGGCGAGCGGCATGCCGTGGACGTTGCCGGAGGGCGAGGTTTCCGGCGTGTTGAAGTCGGCATGGGCATCGAGCCAAAGCACGAAGAGCGGTCGGCCCCGGTGAGCACAGTGGCGCATGACGCCGTCGATCGATCCGAGGGAGAGGCTGTGGTCGCCACCCACGGTCAGGGGCACCGCCCCCTGGTCGAGCGCGTCCTCGACGGCGCGCGACAGGGCGCGCGTCCAGGCGGCCACGGCGGCAAGACCACGCCCGCCGGCCGGCCCATCCGGCGCGATATCGCCGTGATCGGCGACCGAGCAGCCGAGATCCGACAGGGCGCGGACGAGGCCGGCGGTGCGCAGGGCGGCCGGGCCCATCAGAGCGCCGGCCTCGCTGGTCCCGACCTCGATCGGCGCGCCGATCAGCGCAATGCGGCGATCGGCGCCAGAGCTGGCCTCGCTGGTCATCCCGTCTCCTTCAGGTCTCTGCACCTCTTGTGCTCTAGCAGGGGGCGGGCCGCTCTTCGATGACGCATCGCGGACGCGACGGCGGAGCGGTTGGACATGTTGGGGTTCAAAACGGGATGGGCGTGCGTTCGAGAAGAGTATTATGGCCGCGCAACGCGTCTCATCCGCTCTTTCATCGATGATCTTGTGTACGAGGCGAGCGGGTATGGAAATGGCATTATCTTTCGACATACTCCCCCGCAGTCGTTGAACTACAATGCCGCCGGAAAGCGCCGAAGAATTATGTCTGTCACGGAAAATTTAGAAACTTGATGTCATATCGGGCAGAATCGTGTCTAAATGAGATTTTGAACAAACATGACGTGGTTATCTCGGCTTAGTGTCCGTCTTCCCGCGATGATCATCGGCTTGGCATTGCTCAGCGCGACCGTCATGGGGGGCTTCAGCTGGAATACGGCGCGGTCCGGATTGATCGACGCGGCACAGGAGCGTCTGCAACTTGCGGCGGCCGCCCGCCGGGACGGCATCGAGCTCCTCGCGGATCGGATGCAGGCCGACCTGCTGGCTGCGGCGGCCCATCCCCAGATCGTGTCCAACTTCCCGGACCTGATCGAAACCCTCGATCTCGCGAAGCCGGACACCGCCGCGCTCGTCGCGGCATTCCAGGCGCCTCAGACGGTCGAGGCGCGGGCCGCGCTCGACGGCAGCGGCATGCCTGCGATGTACGCACGCCGGCACGTCAAGGTGCAGGAGGTGGCGCGCAAGCTCGTGGCCCAGCCGGGTTACGCCGATCTGATCTTCGTCGATGAGGGCGGCCGGGTCGTCTACACGGCCACGAAGGGCGCCGATTTCGCCAAGTCGATCGCGGATCCCGGTCTGGCCGGAACGGGCCTTGCCCGCCTCGTCGCACGGCTCAAGTCGGCCGAACCAGGCACGGTCCTGTTTGAGGATTTCGGCGCCTACCCGGTGGACGGTGTTCCGGCGGCTTTCATCGGGCGCACCATGACCAAGCGCGCCAACGTCGCCATGGGGACCGCACAGGCGGCGGAGCCCATCGGCACCATCGTCATGCGTGTTTCCCCGTTGCTGTTCGATCAGACGCTCGCCAAGCGCGACGGGCTCGGCGAGACGGGGCAGATCTTCGCAGCCGGTGCCGATGGCCTCCTGCGCAGCAATCCGCCGCTGAACCCCGCGCTGAAGGCCGGCGGCAGCCTCGCGCAGCTCGGCCTCACCGCCGAGCGCGTGAAGGCGGGCGGCTCCCTCGCCTTCACGGCAGCGGATGGATCCCATCTCGCGGCAGCTTCGACGCTCACCGTTCTGGGCGCGCCCTGGACGGTGGTGGCGGAGCAATCGGAGGCCGAGGCGACCGCGGCGGTCCGCACCCTTTCGTCCACCCTGGTCCTGATCGGCCTCTGCATCCTGGCGGCGACGGCCGTACTGGGCCTTTTGCTGGCCCGTTCGATCGTGGCACCGCTTGGTGCCCTGACCCGTGCACTGAAGGCGCTCGCCGACCGTCAGGCGCTCGACGACGTGCCCGGCAGCAAGCGGCGGGACGAGATTGGCGACATCGCCCGCGCTGTGGTGACGATCCACGAGATGTCACTGGAGGATGCCGCACAGCAGTTGCAGACCCGCGAGGCCGGGCGCCTGCGGGAGGAGCAGAACCGGCGGGCCATGCTGCAGGATCTTGCCGACGGGTTCGAACAGTCGGTCGGCGGGATCGCCGGTGACCTGACGGAAGCCGTGTCGGCGCTTCAGGATGCGTCCGGTGCCATGCGCGTGGCGGTCGCCGGCACCTCCGAACGCTCGACCAGCGTCGCCGTTGCGGCGCGGGAAACATCCGACAACGTCGATTCGGTCGCGGCGGCGGCCGAGGAACTCGGTGCCACGGTGCGGGAGATCGGCCGCCAGGTTGAGCAGGCTACCGGCCTGTCGTCCGCGGCCGTCGGGGAGGCCCGGCGGGCCGAGCAGACCATGACCGATCTCGCTACGGCCGCGACACGGATCGGCGATGTCGTCGGGATCGTCTCGACCATCGCCGGGCAGACCAATCTGCTGGCGCTCAATGCCACGATCGAGGCGGCCCGGGCGGGTGAGGCGGGACGCGGCTTCGCGGTGGTTGCCGCCGAGGTCAAGGAACTCGCCACCCAGACCAGCCGCGCCACCGATGAGATCGGGCGGCAGGTGGCCGCCATCCAGACCGTCACCGGGAATGCCGTCACGGCCATTCGGGGGGTCGCATCGCAGATCGAGGCCATGAACGAGGTGTCGACGGGGATCGCCGCGGCCGTGGACCAGCAGGGTGTCACCACCCAGGATATCGTCCGCAGCATGAGTCAGGCGTCGGCGGGTACCGGCATGATGACGACCGACATCGCCGCGGTCGCCCGGGTGGCCGACGATGCCGGCCATGCCGCCGCATCGGTGGCACGGGCCTCGGACACGCTGGCGGCGCGGGCAGAGCAACTGCGCGCCCAGGTCGCCCAGTTCCTGGGCCACATCCGGGCAGCTTAAGGCGCTTCCGATCGCGCCGCGCCCGGCACGATAGTCGTGTGCCGGCAGGCTTGGCTGGAGCACGGCGAGGCTCTGCTCCGGTGCGAGACTACGATGGGACCATCCTCGCCCCGCGCGCTCGCCGAATCGATGTCGGCTCGGCGAGCGCGGTCTGGTTATCGTGTCAGGCCGCCTCGGCCGGGGCCGGGGCCGGTTTGCGGACCGCCGGCCCGGCGAACACCTGTGCCGCGAGGGGCAGTTCGATCACGGCATCGAGGCCGCCCGCGCGACCGTTCTCCAGGATCAGCCGGCCGTCATGCGCTTCGACGATGGCCTGCACGATCGACAAGCCGAGACCGAAGCCCCGCGCCTCATTGAGATTGCGCGCCCTGTCGCCGCGGACGAAGGGCTGCAGCATGGCCTCGCGCTCCGCCTCCGGAATGCCCGGTCCGGAATCGCGCACGCAGACACGGACACCGCGTTCGGACGCCTCCATGTGGACCTCCGCACGGCCGCCATATTTCACGGCGTTGTCGACGAGGTTCGTTATCGCCCGCTGCAACTCTTCGGGACGGCCGCGCACGAGCACGTGACGGCTGCGGCCGACGCTGACCGGGGCGCCGACATCCGAGTAATCATCGCACACCGTCTGCACCACGGAGGCGAGGTCGACGAGGGTGAAGCTGCTCGCATCCCGCGCCTGACCGTCGCGCACGAAGGACAGGGCCGCCTCTACGAGCCCATTCATCTGGTCGAGATCGCGTAAGGTAGCGGCCCGGGCGTTGTCGTCCTCGATGAACTCCGCGCGCAGGCGCAGGCGGGTGATCGGCGTGCGCAGGTCGTGACTGATCGCCGCCAGCATCTGCGTGCGGTCGTCGATCAGGCGGCGCACGCGCGAGCGCATCCGGTCGAGCGCCCGGGAGACGGCGAGGACTTCGCGCGGTCCCGCTTCCGGTAGGGCGACGTGGTCGTCGCGGGCCCCGAACGCCTCCGCGGCGCCGGCGAGCCGCTTCAGCGGTGCGGTCAAAGCGCGGGTCGCCCAGACGCAGAGCAGCGCCAAAGTCAGCGCCAGAAACACCACGGTGAAGATCAGAGCGCCTTGCTTGGGCGACCGCAGCGGATCGTTCGGCAGGGTGGCCTGCAGCGTCGCGCCGCCGGCCGTGACGATGCCCACGTGAAGCCGCCCGGCGGAGCGCTCCTGTTCCGGGTCGCTGGCGGACAGGTCGATGATCGTCACCGGACGTCCGGCACCGTTCCGCAGGCGGCGGATGACCGGAAGATCGGGGACTGGCTCGGCTCCGGGGGGCGCCTTGCCGTCCCAGGCTTCGACATGGATCAACGGCAGGCTGCGCCCGCTGGCCAAGAGCGCCGGCCGGGCCGCCGGATCAACGGAGTCGAGCAGCCGCGACAGCATGCCAAGGCGGCTCGCCGCGACCCCAGGCAACGCATCGGGGTTCTGCGGCTCGTGCAGCAGCAGGAACGCAGCGGTGGCGACCATATGGGCCACCGCGATTCCGGCCACCACGAGCAGCGCGATCTGGCCCGCGATGGTCGCTGGCCGTAGCCGGGCGCGCAGCCGCCGCAGCACGCTCATGAGCGCGTGACCTCCGGCGTGAACAGGTAGCCCCCGGAGCGGATCGTCCGGATGAATTCGGGGTTGCGGGTATCGCGTTCGATCTTCTGGCGGATGCGCGAGATCAACACGTCGATGCTCCGCTCGAACGGGCCGGCGGCACGCCCTTGCGTGAGATCGAGCAGCTGGTCTCGCGATAGGACCCGTCCCGGCCGTAGGCACAGGGCGAGCAGGAGGTCGAACTCCGCGCCCGTGATGGCGATGCGGGCGCCCTCGGGCGAGAGCACCTGCCGCAGGGAGACGTCGAGCGTCCAGCCCGAGAAGTGCAGCCGGCGGCGCTCGTCCGTGTCGGGCGCCTCGGCGGCGACCCGGCGCAGGATCGCGCGGATGCGGGCGAGGAGTTCGCGCGGATTGAACGGCTTCGCGAGATAATCGTCGGCGCCGAGTTCCAGCCCAAGGATCCGATCCACATCCTCCGACTTCGCGGTCAGGATCAGGATCGGCATCTGCGAGGATTCGCGCAGGCGGCGGCACAGGCTCAAGCCATCCTCGCCCGGCAACATCAGGTCCAGCACGACCAGGTCGATGCGCGACTCCGCGAGCGCCCGGTCCATGTCGTTCCCGTCGCCGGCGAGCGTGACCCGGCAGTCGTTCCCGCGCAAATAGCGCGCGATCAGGCTGGAGATCTCCCGATCGTCCTCGACGACGAGGATATGGGGGAGCGCCGGTGCCGTCATCGCGACGGAGTCTGTATGCGGTTCAGCCTGCGTCATGGACCTATCATGCCCCGAACCGGCGATTATTCGAAGACGGGCGGCGGAACCAATTTGTAAGCGCATGTTTCTCTGGTGCGGCCGAAAGCGCCACGGGCAAAGCTGGCGCGACACCTCCTCCAAGGCCCGCTCCGGATATCTTGATCAGGGCCTCGTCGAACTTCGTCGTCCTGAGACCGCTCCTGCGGCGAATCGTCGAGTCGGACTCCCAAGGCCGCGCACCCCGGCTACCTCCCCGGTTCAGCGTTCGCCCAGCTTGACGGGCGAGGCCGCAAGCCGGAAATCTCCGTGTCGAAGCCCATCAGCGACTACGCCCTCATCGGCGATACCCATTCCTGCGCGCTGATCGCCCGCGACGGCTCGATCGACTGGCTGTGCTGGCCGCGCCTCGATTCGCCGGCCCTATTCGTGAAGCTCCTCGACGACGAGAAGGGCGGCGCCTGCAGCGTGGCGTTCGACGGCCTCGACGGGACGGGGCGGCGTTATCTGCCCGACACCAACATCCTCGAGACGACTTTTACGACACGGACGGGACGCGCGCGCCTGATCGACGTGATGCCGGTCAATCCCCCGAGCCCTGAGCCCGATGAAGGCCCGGACGGCGAGGGCGAGAGCCGGCTGATTCGTATGCTCACCTGCGACGCGGGCAGCGTCACCGGCCTCTTCCGGGTTTGCCCGACCTTCGATTACGCGCGCCGCCCCTGCACACCCAACGTCGAGGGCGCATCAGTGCTGTTCGAGGCCGGCGACTGGCGCCTGCGGGTCAACGCGCATCCGCAGCCTGCGGTGATCGAAGGCCGCGCCGAGATCCGGTTCACCTTGGCCGCCGGCCAGACCGCCTATCTGGTCCTGACCCACGGAGAGGACCAGCAGGATGCCTCGATCGACGATTTCGCGGGCGCGCAGCGGCGTTTGAGGAACACCGTCGAGTACTGGCATCGCTGGTGCGCCCGCAGCACCTATCGCGGGGCCTATCGGCAGGCCGTGATGCGCTCGGCCCTCTGCCTGAAGCTGCTGACGTATTCGCCCTCCGGCGGCATCCTGGCCGCCGCGACCGCGGGATTGCCCGAGGCCGTGCCGGGCAACCGCAACTACGATTACCGCTTCACCTGGATGCGGGACGCCTCCTTCACGGTGACGGCGTTCGTGATGCTCGGCTATGTGCGCGAGGCCTCCGAGTTCCTGCGCTTCCTGCGGGAACGGGACGGCTCCTACGGCCGCGACACGCGCCTGATGTACGGGATCAGTGATGGCATGCCGCCGGAGGAGGAACTCAGCCATCTCACCGGCTGGAACGGCGTGCGGCCCGTGGTCATCGGCAATCTCGCCGAGGGGCAGGACCAGCATGACATCTACGGCGAATTGCTCCGGGCCCTGTGCGTCTTCCTGGAAGCGGTCGACTACGACCCGCCCGAGAAGGTCAACGACCGCCTGCCCGAGGTGCTCGACAACCTGACGGCGCGGGCGATCCGCCACCGGCACGATCCGGACAACGGCATCTGGGAATTGCGGACGGGGCCGCGCCATCAGGTCCACACCAAGGCAATGATCTGGGTTGCGCTGACCGACGCGGCCCGGATCGCCCGGAACATCAAGGGCGTCCCGGACGCGAAGATCGCCGATTGGGAGCGCATCGCCGCCGAGGTCCGGGCTGAGTATCTGGACCGGGGCTGGAGCGAGCAGAAGCAGGCCTATGTCGGCGCCTACGATTCGCATCACCTCGACGCCGCGGTGCTGCGCGCCGTCCTGTTCGGAGCCCTGGATGCGGGGGATTCGCGCACGCGGGCGACCTTGGCCGCGGTGGAGCGGGAACTCGGTGCCGGTGATCTGATCTACCGCTACCGCATGGAGGACGGGCTCGAAGGCGATGAGGGCACCTTCACGGCCTGCGCATTCTGGCGGGTCGGCTGCCTCGCTCTCGACGGCCGCACCGCCGAGGCCAAGGCCGTGTTCGAGCGGCTGATCGCCCGGGGCAACGACCTCGGGCTGTTCGCCGAGGAGATCGATCCGGCGACCGGCGAGCAGCGCGGGAACACGCCGCAGGGCTTCTCGCACATGGCGCTGATCAACGCGGCGCTGCGCCTGGAGGATACCATCGCGCGGTACGGCCTTGCGGACGCGGCCGATGCGCAGGCGCGCCGGGCGGCCGAGTAAGAGGCGCCGGCTGAAGCAGCGCTGCCCGCTGTCGGTTTCCGTTCAGGCGGCGATCCGGGCTGCCTTATCGGGCTCGCCCTCGACGGAGACGGGCGACACGGAACTGCGACTGGCGCGGAACTGGTCGAGCAGGCTGTCTTCCAGGCTGTTCAACACGGCCTCCGTCGCAGCCTCGGCCTTCGGATCGGCAACCGGCGCCTCGGTCCGGTACCACGCCAGGATCTGGTCCGGCAGCGCGTCCAGGATCGCCCCGACCGGGTTGTTCGACTCGGCGGCCGACGTGGTGACCACGTCGGCAATCGGGGCTTCGGAAACGATGATCGGCATGGCCTCGGACGTGGCGGCAAAAGCGGTCCGGCGCTGGCCCTCCAGGGCGGCGCGCCATGTCGCATCCAGCGCCTCGGCCTCGCGGCGCGCGGTCTCCCGCGCGACGGCTTCCGCGGCGATGGCGCGGGCGGCTTCCCGGGCCTCGTCGCGGGCGGCCTCGGCCTCGTAGCGATTGAGGAGCACGAGGACCGGCTGCATCTCGGCACCCGGCAGGCTGCCGCAGGCATCGATGGCGCAGGCGATGATCCGCTGCGACAAGCCGGTGCCGCGGACGGGCATCGAGCCCCGGGCGACATCCTGCCAAGCGGACAGCGCGGCCTGCATGGCCGGCAGCAGCGCGTCGGCGAGACCGGCCCGTCGGTGCAGGTCGGCGAAGCTCCGCGGATCGCGCATGGCCCGGGCTACCCCGGCATGGTCCTGGCCGGACAGGTCGGCGAGGGCCGCGAGGGCGAATTCGGTCCGCCCGGACAGCACGGCGCGGAGGATCAATCCGGCGGTCAGCTGATGGCTCGTGCGCAGATGCGTGATCAACCGGGCAATGCCGGCGGCGCCGGTGTCCTCGCAGACTTCGAGGGCGACGCGCTCGCCGACTTCGCGGCGCAGCCGCTCGCAGCGCTCGCTTCCGAGCCATCCCCGGTCGATCACGAAGCCGGAGAGCGCCTGCGCGACCGCGAGGCCGAGTGCGTGGCGCACCTCCGGTGGAAGGTCGGCCCGGCCCAGCAGGGCCTCGCGCAGATCGGGCTCCGCACCGCGGCGCTCGATCATGCGCAGCATCCGGCCCGCGGTGATCTTGGCGGTCGGGTTGCGGACGAGCGCGACCAGGGTCTCGAGTTCGCCGATCTCGGCCAGCGCCCCGGAGACCGTGTGCGAGAGATGATGGCGGCCGGCGATCACGGCGCGCGTCGTCTCGTCGCCGAGGGCGGCCGCGTCCACGAGGTCGGCGTCTGTCAGGACCGGCGATCGCGCCAGGATCAAACGCGCCACCTCGGGCACGTCGCAGGAGAGGGCGACCACCAGCGGACGCGGCGTCCGCGCCGAGGCCGCGCAGGTCTCCGCCAGGGCCCGCCGCACCACCGGCGATGGATCGTCCAACAGAGTCAGCAGGGCGGTCTTGGCTTCCCAGGCCGCGTCCGCGGCGAGGTCGCCGTAGAGATAGGCCCGCGCCAGGACCACGGCGGCCTCGGCCCGTCGGGATGCGGAGGCGTTCTGCGTCCGGGTCAGGAACTCGCGGATGATCATGGTCCCCTCCGGGGTGCGAACAGGCTGTTCCTGACGGTGGCCGTGGAACCCGCTCCAGCGAACTCGGCCGGGCGCCGGGGCGGCAGGGGTGGGTTGGCCAGCGCGCTGCCGGGCGGCGGCGCAGCAGGCGCGGCGAGCGCACCGGTCTCGTCCGGCTCCGGCTTCGGCGCACCTGTGAACGGATCCGAACCGGTCCGGGGGAAGTAGGTCGGCGCAGCGTGCATGGTCGGCTGTGCCTGGCTGCGGGCCTGTAGGTTCCGCGCGGCGGCGTCCGAGGCGGCCACGCGCGGATCCGTCTGGAACAGACTGCGCAGATCGCTGGTGCCGCCGAAGGCCGTCGCCGCACTCGCATAGGCCGAGACCGCCTGCGGCGCTGCCGCCTCGCCCTGGCGCAGGCTGGTGAGGTCGGTGGCGGTGGC
>Ga0160427_10002007_pt1 | contig 12385 bp, 8 predicted proteins | sample SolpanmetagenomL_FD_108194 | JGI IMG/M metagenome (GOLD analysis project Ga0160427, IMG submission 108194) | Solar panel surface microbial communities from Lawrence Berkeley National Laboratory, California, USA - L | ecosystem: Engineered > Built environment > Solar panel > Unclassified ...
GGTTAAACTATCTCTCGATTGCGCGTTGCATATTCGGCGTTCTCAAATTCTTTTGCAAAACTTCATATTTTCTTCGTCGAGAACAATTGGTGGATCAAGAAACTCATTATTATCATTTTCATTCTTATTTTTTTAAACTAAACTTTACATCACCACTGCCACTAAAGTAACATTCTAACATATCGACCTGACCTTCTTTTCCTTAGTAACTTTTCAATCGACAGAACTCTGTTGTTACCTCTATAGATATATCCGTGTAAACAAGAAGTCCGACAAACTATCATTTACTAATTCAACCTAGTATAAATACAGTCATAATATAATCAGTATGAAAAATACTATCTATAGATCTGTCCACCATCCTTCTTGGGTATTGTTCTATAAGTTTAGTAGGACATGATATAAGACATATTTCAATTACTTCATGACTATTACTATAGAAATTCCTCCTTCGTTATAATGAAAATTAAACCATACTCTACTTATGCGTAACACATTTCTCAAAAGAAAGTCTAAAAAAAATTCTTGTGATTGTATTCGAATAGGAAGAAAATCCTGTAACTTGACATAATCTTACACAATGGAAGAAAGGAATCTATCTATTCACGGCGGAAGAAATTTCAGTGGATATAGTCGTAGTATTACTTTAGCTATTGTACTATTAATACATTTACCTGCATAAATATGGATTATCATTATTATTATTGCATTTCACACGTCAGGCCCACCCACCACTTGAAAGATTGAACATTTATTTGTTCCTGCATATGAAAAGGGAAAAAACTAACTAAGAGTCTATATGGATACATATACGAGTCCTTACCTACTATCTATATATAGTAAAAATTCTACAATCTCTAATTCATGCATAACGTTAAGAGTTGAAAACAAGGAAGTATAATGTAGAAGCATCATTTTTCTTCTCCCTACAAACGATTAAGAAGAGAAGCAAGGGGGAAAAAAAAGGATGGAAAGGTAGGCTGTATGGGAAAGACATACTAGGTAGTCATCAATATAGGTCACTCTCCTCAAGCTTTCTGGCCAATAAAAAGATTTATATACGCTTATATACATGTCAAAGTTTTATATGTACTATTATAAAAAACAGTCATGATTAACTGGAGGTGGAAGAGCAGGGAGAAGAAGAAGAAAAGTCAAAATAAGAATTTTATACTTCATAACTATGCAATTGCGCAAGCCTCTAAAGGTAAAGAAAGCCAGGTAGGCCTGTAAAGGGACAGGAAGGCTGTCGAGTGAGGATAATATCAATAATAGACCCCCAAGCTCTTATCTTTAGCTGTCATATAGTTGCATATATGCCAAAGAACTTTTGCCGCTCAATAAGATAGCGTAATTTACTTGCTAATACCCTGCTGGGCTATCGGGAATATACGTATATGTAGAAACTACGATTATTCAAAACATCCAGTAGAATAAACAATTGTAAGTTTCATGGTGATCCTTGTTAAAATGTTCTTATAAGATGTATGATAGAAAGGTTCTCCAATGACCACCCATTGAAAACTTCGGTCCCCTATTATAAAGTCAGGTGTAGAGCGTATACATATACACGACCGATGTATTTCATAATATATATAGTAATTTATGATCATGGAGAACCCTTAGGGGAAAAGCAAAAATAGACGCTGTAGGGGCCCCATGGTATCGAGTTGCCTGGCGCCTCCGGACCGCTTTTTCAAGGAAAGGAAGAGTTTTGAGTTTTTGTATCATGTTAGATTAATACTAACGTTTGCTAGCTTTTCTTTTGCAACCGATAATTAATTGTTGAGCTTTAATGTTTGGAATTGTGTGGTATTCGAACAATGAATTATGAGTGATACAGTGATTATCTGCTGCTCTTTTTTCTCTCCTTTCTTCTTTTGTAGCCGCCGGGTTTTCCAATGAAAGTATCCAAAAGATAATAACTACATAGTCAAATTCAGGCTCTATTCAACAATACAATAATGTCATGTCAAACATTTAAATGTCTGTTTTATTTTTTCGTTTTTCCTTCATAATTCAAGTGGTTCTTTTAATTATGATCAATGCTAATACAGAACCTCGGTAAAACAGTTAGTTACCCGCCGTAGGGCATAGGCATGGTTTTTGTCGAGGATGAATCATGAAGATCAGATCACCACTAGCTATATGTCATCTATATGTCAGAAGACACTTAAATGCACGGTGTATTCTTACAATTTTTGAGAAATATGGCAAGTTTCAGGATAATATCAAAGGTTATACATATCGTACACATGGCATTCGGGAATGAACGAGACACGACGTTATCCACAGTGGGGAATATGTTTGCAACGTTCTGGGAGGAATGAAGGTACAAGAAGATCTCCAGCATCTTGGCAGAGACAGTGGATATTTGACGGTTTTGTTAAAGAAATCCTTGAAACACATCATAATGCAAGTACATGTCTTTGATATGACTGGAGTGTCTGAATGAAGCGGGTCGATCGAGGAAAATGTGGACATAGCTTCTTGCATCGTTTTTTAATAAGTTGCGCAGTTATTGAAGCTGGGAGACTCAAACAAACTCGCAAATGTCTTACCTAAGCTTGCTTCAAAAATCTCAAAACTTCAACGTCATGACCGCTGAATAACAGTTTCGATTTGGAAAAAACCTAGGCCCGCACGCGCGCTTCACAAAACACGAACAAGAAACATACGATATGGCTTTTGAACAATGGTCGAAATGATTGGTAGTGAGCGGCGAGTAAACTCTGCACTCGATGTGCACGTGTTACATGGCACGTGTACCGGTGTACAAGATATCATGCTTAAACATACTATATGTAGACAGAAGAACAATATCCAACAAGTAATACAGCCAGCGCCTGGCCTTATTTGAGGATTTTATGTACCTGAACTAAAGCTGAATAGCTATTAAAGTGCCGTAGGACGCATTCGCAGGGAACTATGAATTCTATTTTCATCTGTTTTGGCCCTTTTTTTTTTTTGAAACCCAAGGATCACTTTTTTGAGCATATCTTACTATGTGTTGATGTTATCCAATTTATCTTGTCCATGAACAAAAGTTCTCAAGCTGGATGCTATATATGGCGGTATCATTTAGCCCTTGACTACAGGAAACATGTGCAACCTTTCACTTTGTTTACATATCACATCCAACCATAAGTGCTCGTACGAAATCGACCTACATTTCGTTGCTTCAAAATCATTCCTAGGAGGGTGTATGACCTGATTGAGGGTCTAAATCAACACACATAGAATACCCCATGGGCATATACCTCTTTCAAGTATTGCCGAGCGTTACGGATCAAGGATCATGAAGAACGCGAGGCTCATGCATGACCCAACAGTAATGATGATGTGGTTTTCGTTAGGCGAGATATGGTAGCGAGGATAGGGACATGTAGATAAGATACCAACAAAGAAAGCTTACCACATTAAAACTTGCAATTGAATGGAAATTCCTCCCCCTCCCCACAAAAACCATGATCAGTTGTCAACAGTTGTGTTGTAATTGTCGAGAACAGAAGTAGGTTCAATCCACAATATTTCAATTGATCAAACACGAGCTAAAGTCGTGAACACTGTACATGACACCGCATGTATGCTCTGGGTTGACAATTGCAAGACTCGTGTTTTGTCATGTGGGCCGCACTATTTTGCCTGACGAATATATTTCTACATGTATGTGTTGTACACATACACGAATCCACATGCACAACGAGATCTCCAAGGGCAAGACTTGGCGAGAAGGGGTCTTGCACCTGCAAGTGCCTCCAACCTTCTTTCAACAAACTGGTTGCCGATCACGAAGTATCATATTTTTTTTTGAATCTTGTGGTACTCGACATCAATTTCCTTTTCTTGGTGTATCGGAACACTATTCTCGATCCGCAGGCAAGCATGACTATAGATTGTCTTGAGTAATCTATGCACCTCTATGCCGAAAAGCAAGTTAGTGCGCCTCACAGGTACAATCGAACAATCTGTGTAACAATGTTCAAAATGTTGTCTGGAAGATGAATATCCCGATAATGTGCCTAGAGAAACACTTTCTAAAACTTTTTGACACCCTCTAGAAGTTGTAAAGTATAAAAGTTTAACTTATGATGTAAATAGACTTTGGTCTGTAAATTCGACGACAACTTCTTCCTATTCCGGCGAAATCTATGATTTTAGAGTGGATACTTAAAATCTCAGACAATTGCCTCGGCATGGTCGAATGGTTACTGTTCGTCTTGGTTGCAAAGTTTATTATTTTAGACAATTGATATTGCAATTAGAAACAATCAAGATTGTAATTGATGAACATGGCGCTTAGTGTTCTACGAACGGCGACGGTCCTGATCAGGCAACTGTTACAGTGCACAACGCAAAATCGGTTACGACATTACCCACTCGACGAAGCATTGACTTTGCTGAGATCACTGCTTGGAAGTGAAGACATTAGCTGGTTGCTCTGGTGGATCTTAATTTCATAACATGCGTCTTATGTCTGCAAGCTTGGTGATATTTTCAAGTGGGGAAAAAATGTTAAACCGTTAATATATCTCGTGCGTTCGTGCAAGAATATGCAAATGCAAATGCGGAAGATCTCGATTGCAACTTCTAGTGTAACGTGATTGGTTATAGTATCAACATGTGCTCGATATTGTGATGAAATGTGCAATATGCGACGCCAGATAACCTACCAAGATATTTCTCTGCACATCTTAGAGGCTTCACCTGGTGGTTCGTATCACCTTGCATTTGAGAAGGGCTTGTACCATTGCAAACGTTTGTCTCGCTGTACATCTCTGATGGCAAGTTTGATTATGCCATCGTGCGCGTGTAGTGCATATCGAGATAGAATGATCAATATCGCGAAATCAATATTCCACTGGAACAAAGGTTGTACTTTTCAAAGCAGAAAGAGTCGTCAAGAATATCCAAATAACGGGCAGGTTTCTCTGAAAATGACACTCAAGTTTACGGGAAAAGCCGACTATGTTTTTCTTATTCTTCAACAACGAGCTGAGCAGATACGTATCGATATAGAGCAATGCTGAGTAAATAGGACAATTTACACCCTCATTTAAATCATGAAGAATGATGATAAACGATGGGTGGGAAAGATTAACGAGAAGCGGAATACGCCTTAAGGTTCTGAGTAACTTCTCTTAGACGAAATGTGCATGTGGGACACACCAGACGGAATTACGGAGGACGGAGCAGATTTCTTGTAGCTGCTCTTACTGCCTTACTGATTTGATGATGAAGAGTCAGTTGATTCTGTCATATTTTGAAACCTAATTTTACCACGTCTAAAGAAACACTTTATCTACTTGATAGGTACTGACAATACGCTTGGAAAATAGCAGACGGTGAATGACGATGTGGAGCTCGAGAGGGGTTCAGAATCTTCTGCTGCCAGGCAAAAACTCTTCGTGCTCACAGAAGCAGAATTTTTAGACAGCAAGAGAGCACACCAATTTTAGGCTCATGCTGAGCTACGTCTCAAAGAAGAATAGTCTCATGAGGCGTCCGCGGGACGAGAAAAGTTACCAGCGGGATGCATTAGGAAAAGGGGAAATTTGATGAAGAATTTCATAACACAGTCCGATCCGCAGTTGGAAGCGAAGGGACGACCGGGAAGTCGGTTTCTTGACCCCCCAAGAATTAGAACGAAAAACGTACCATATCATTCTATCAATATTGAGTTCCTCTCCACATCAGCACTGACATTGACACATTTCCTCGTTTACTTTTTTTCGTATCTTCAAGATCAGACATAGGCCAATCATGTATGCTTTTCGCTCGTTGATTACCGCCATCACATATATGCTTCTCGATCATAATATTGGAAAAGGTAAGGGGGGACATGCAGAACAAAAGCAGGTGTGCACGGATTTGGATAGAGTTTTTTAGGCAATATTTAAAATACAGCATGATACCCGATCATCACCATAAGACATATGATGGGCAACCCCCCTCATACCTCGAGCTTAATCCGTTTAGACTCCTCTAGCGACTCGGATAAGAGGTCCAGTACGAACTGGCTATTTTCATTTAAACCTTCATATATATAACATCAACGATCGAAAATGCACCGTTCCGTCCCCCTGTGATCCTCAGAATGCTCGTTGACATCAAACTCGACATTTTCCTGTGGTTCCTCTAAAACGGGTTCAAGTATAGCACTCGACTTGTACGACATAAGACGTGCACGATATTGTATAGGTTTCTTCAGCACAAACACTCACCCCACACGTCGCCTTATTTGAAGGTTGATGTCGAAATGCCGAATAATATTTACCATAGACTCTCAACAGAGGAACTGCTTGAGGTATTACCGTTAAGAGCACTACTCATATCTCTGCCAGAAAATTTCATACCACCTGGAGTCACGGATCCGAACTATGATCCTCCATACAGAGGCAAAGAACTACTTATCACGATTATTGCCATGATGTGCCTCGTTTATCCTGTTGTTATCTCTCGATTTGTGATCCGACACAAGACTGTTGGAATGAAGGCAGATGATTGGCTAATGTTGGCTGCGACAGTAAGTAGAAAAGTCTTTCATACTTTACCTTCAAAAGAAGGCGAAACTAATTATGGTTTTATACATAGATTGGCTTCACAATCTTCACTGCTACCAATCTAGTTGGTATTTACGTTGGAGGAATCGGTTACCATTCGTATGATCTGAACTTTTATCATTGTGCTGTGAGCTACGCTGTAAGTATTTGAAGCCATCTAGTTTGGCCAGACCAATCAGGTAATGACTTAACAGCGAAACTGATGCTAACAAAGCTATGTAGGTAATTCAATGTTTGACCATCACCTACACGCTAAACATCGGCCTGATTCGACTATCACTACTTTTTCTAATACGGAGGATATTTTGCAAGGCGAACGACAATCTTAGAATAATTACTGATGTGTTCATTGTTCTTGTTACCGCTTTTATTTTCGTCAGCGAGGGCATATACATCTTCTCGTGTACACCCGTCGTCGCAAGTTTCGACCTGACAAAACGGATTACAGCAAGTTGTTCTCCTCCAGACGTTCGTCTATATATTATGTCCTCTTCGAACATCACATTTGATATGGCTATCTTACTGCTCCCGGCGAAAAGCATCTGGTTCCTAAAGTCCTCACTAAAGGATCGCGTTCGACTGTTGCTTCTGTTCTGGATGGGTGCTTTCGCTTGCATGTGCGCATTATTTCGATTGTTGACTATAAGAAGATTGACTGCAACTCAAGACATCGATTGTAAGTTAGCATATACCTTTCCGTCCAAGCAGTGAATAAACCGGTCACTATAAATTGGATGTAAGAAAATATACTAACTACGTCATTTTAGACGACTCAATTCCATCCTTGATTTGGGGATATATGGAAGCATCGTCTGCCATCATCATCTCATGCCTTCCCAGCTTGAATACGCGAATCATCAAGTTTGTCTCAGTCTACTTCCCTTGGGCACTATCACGAAAACTCGGCAACACTTTTACACATGACACTCCATCTGAACATACAGCTGCATCTAATGGACCATTCATCTCTCAGAGAAGACTATCACAGTATCCTCAAATGGATGGGGAGATAGAGTTCGAATCCGATGAGACATACGAGGCATATCTAAAACGTCAGAGTAAAGCTAGCCCTTGTTGAGAGGCTGTGTGTGTTTAAAAGAAATACCCTTAAATCCTGGTCTCGATGCCTTCCACAAACACGTCCGTAGTTGGATTCACGACGATACCGATATACTTTACATCAAAGTATACATTGATGTAATCCACTAGTATAAGTGAACCATCACGACATGGAAGATCTTAGCTTCCATTTGGTTAGAGCAAGTCTAAATACAGAATGGCTACAAAGTTACATCGATGTGATTCAAAAGTACTATGACAGAGTGTATATTTTTTGTCTTATACGACTATATACAGCTACACTGTTCATACACTCATTTGGACGACTGAAGGAAATATTACTCTTATGAAAGAGTTTAGGAGGAACACGAGCTACAAGCTCAACGGTATACCACAATGGAGTAAATAGGTTGTCATTTGTCATCATAGGGCGTTAAAGAGGGTCTCAGCGTTAAGGTGTTAGATTGTTCTATTTTAAAAAAATTTATGATTTCGCACGAAACAATGCACATACAAAATATTCACATAGGCGTCACATGCTTTAACGAGCAATTCGGGATTCAATAAAGATGTGGTCCAAGTATTTGATAAAAAAACGTTTCAATTTAATATCTGAAGTTGATGATTTAATGCGTGTCAAGTGAGGGCTAAGGTAACGATACATATCAGACCTATTTTGTGTTGTCCTTTCTCTCTAGTAACTACAAGGTCCATCGTAAATATTGAGAATGTCAATGACTGTACTAAAGGCCTCTCTGACACCCTTCGAGTGTTAATTTTCTGCTCTACAGCTGTGCAAGTCCTAGATGCTTTTTTATTCTTGTTTTCCTACCCAAAGGAAATACATCTAGATACAGAAGAGATATAATTGCGCAAACTTGTAGCTACAGCGGTTTTTTCTTGTTAAAAAAAGAAAAAAAGCTGATGCTAGATCTGACCTCATTGAAGATCTTCAAGAGCGTTGTACATGTACAACTATGAAAATGTTGTGATTAGATCTGCCCGGACCCCCTCAACAAATTTAACAGGAAAGCCCCCCAAATTTGCACCAAAAAATACCTATAGCTCAATTGATTAAGACTCCTTTGCCAAATCTACCCAAATCTGCAGCTGTTGGGAAATAGTCATTATATTTTGAGCGTTTAAACATTGAAAACCAAAAAAAGACTACACAAGAAATACTATATCACAATCGCAAAGTACATAAGAAAGAAAAGAAAGATCGAAAAAATGCCCCGATCAATTTTGTCTCCTAAGCTTCCAAATACCAATCAACTCTATAAAGGGTCCAAAGTTCCTTTCGTCCTCGTATCGTTGTAGAACACAACACGCACGCAGTTTGACGTCATGTTATTATATATTTCTTGACCTCTATCATGATCAACGTGAAAATTATCGATTTATCTAATAGTCCAAGGCGACGATCATATATATATATATATATATAATTCCTATGGCTGTAAGTACTTTTGTAAGATCTGAGAGCAACATAGAAACGCTGGTAGTGTGATAGTGGAACAGTATTATATTTTTGGTTTGGTCAGTAGTACAGTCGCTCCTTTGGTTATCGACAAGTCTAGACGATTACTATTCTTCACCTCTTTATAAGGGAAAATTGTGTAAATACAACTTGGTATCTAGATTTTTCAAGTTTGACGAGAAATTGTTACATGTACATATTTATGTATGTAAACAATATATATAATTGAGATCCAGATGAAGATCTACAATCGTAGTGGTGATGTTAATTATTAGAGCAATATTTCAGATACGAAGATATCAAGAAATATATTTAACGATTTCCTTTTCTTCTTTCTTTTCTTCAATTAATTAAGTTATCAGGTTAAGCATAGAATACAAGTTTTGGTAGTTCTACGGAGATGAATTGGATACTTGTACATTTTTTCCAAATTCATATTATTGTTTTTTTTTCCATAAAAACAGATTTTGCATTCTTGGTCGACTTGGGGATAAGATTTTGGGAGTAGTTCACTTGATGCTTAGCAAGATGGAACCTCTAAAGACCACATCAATTTTGAAACCAAGCGTTTTTTATTTCAACTTTATGGATGTGAGCGATATCGGCTGCTTGTTGGGGGAAAAGGCTTTGTAGATCAAGTGTCAATAAACAATTTAGTGTGTGTTAGCAAATTGGGGGCCAGTGATACTTTAGATTTTACAAGGATGAGATAAGGTTTTCTTCTCACCTTCCATATTCGTATTCTGTTCTGTGTTGTTTCTTCTGTGGCAGGAATGCTTTTCTCGCTCGCTAAGTAATTTGATTGCTACCGACACAACCGAAACGATAATATGCATTTATTAATGTGAATGGGAAATCCTGTGCCTTGAAACTACGATGAAGCTGAGATAGATTCCACATGGGTTTAGGAATGTGATGAGTTATTCAATGATTTACGACGCGCGCCCTGTTGTTTTGAGTACAAATAAAACAAAGGATGCCAGACATTTAGTCGAAAAAGAAGATGACGAGAGGAAAATGTGTTCTCTATAATCTTTTGTACTACTTAGTACATACCTACACGTGTATGTATAAACTACTTAGTAAGTACTCTGTCTTGTCTGTGAAGGCGCTCCCTTCCGATTGACAGACAACTACGCAATACAACAGCACACTTGTAGAACATACATTTTCAGTGAATTCAACTCTGAAGAAAATCGAAGATTGTGAACTTGGTACGCGATACACACATTTTGTGACGCGCAAGCTTGAGATTGAGGGATCCGGGAGTTGACATATATCCTGGTCTCGATAATCCTAAAGCACTGCGCAATAGGGCTCAAGCAAGCTCATGCATGGGTTGGATAAATTGAAATCCCATATCCTATCCAACCCAATCCACCCCCTCTCCCAATTTTGACATTCGCCGGAGAAACAGCCCAGACTAGAGCTCCACTAGGTAGATTGGGCGGAAACTCTCTTTGCTTTTTTCTATGACATGAGGATAACAAAAAGGACGAATGAATGGGAAATAATCCGTGATGCCTGTGTCTCTCTCTACCTGCATGCATGCCTGTTTATGTTGAAGCCAAGCCCAGTCAAGTCAAGAGGCAAGCCAGTCAAGCCCAGTGTTATCGATAGCTAGCCAACTAACTAAGTTGAGTGACGAAAGGGAAATAAACGGCGTCCTTGTGCGATGTTGTACCTATTTTGTTGTGTATCTCGCTTTTGTTTTATTTGATTTCATTGATTGACTCAAGATTGGCCTCTTCATTTTCTCTTGAGTTGTGACTTGAGAGCTCTGCATTCTAAACTTTTCCCCCTCCAAGCCTTTTTGAAAGAAAGAAACAAGTATCGTCAACAAGACAAGAAGAAGAAGAGACAAGGTACATTGTTGCTCTGCTCTGCAAATTCTGCATACTACTACCTCACACAAATAAACACACAAACAGCCATTCAAGCATCACCACCGTCATCCTTCACTCTATTCATCCAAATTCCATTCTTCCTGCTCATCCATCATCATCCATCTCGTATCCATACAAACAAATCAATCAGTCAATCAAGCATCATCAAGTGACATTGTCGAAAGTACACACATACAATCCCGCAATCAAAGAGTGTCGACACTTTACGGGAAAGTCCTTACGCTGTGAGGCAAACAGACAGCATCATCTCTCCACCTTTCTAAAGCGATCCATCGATTTATTCAAGATCTGGTAAGATTATCCTAGTTGCTCCAATTTTATGAGAGCTTTATACAAGTTGAGCTATCAATTTACCTTGTTCTGACCTTCTTGTCTCCTTCTCGATCCAGCAGTAATGGAAGCCACAAGAAGATCTTCCGTCACAAATTATAGTAGCAACAGCCAAGACGCACCTCTGCCCCCACTAGACGAAAACAATGTTGTCCAACCACTGCGAAGGCACAGCTTACCCCTCTCCGAACTCGAGGTGCCTCCACGTCCCACTTCCGTACCCATCACAAATATAGACGCAGTCATTGCGGGAACAAGGCAACTCAACAATGGAGATCACAACCATGGTACAAATGGTCATGATGTCCTCGCAGCTCATCGACCCGGAACGCTCAGAGCAAAGTCAGGGCGACACAGCGGTCTAGCACAAGCAGCCATGAGCAATCCAAAGTCGGTCGTCTCTATGAGCAAGGATAGTCTCCTGTGCCCACCGATGTCGATGGCTTCTGCCATTGCCATGACTGCTGCAACTGGTGGGGCCAGTACACCAATGAGGTCATCAGATACTCCATTGAGTACGGCACCAAGTTCACCAAAGATGCTTCCAAATTCTCCAAGGCTGTACGTTTCTGTTTTTCACTTCCTTTTGCTTCAATTTATGCTTCCAACTTGTTTGTGTTAAGAAGAAGGCTAACAAAATAGGAGCAGACATGCCACAACACTAAACATTCCTGGAGTGACGAGATCCAAAGTTTCATTAGATGGACGAATCCCGAATAGAGATCTGGGAGCTAAGCTCATCATTGTCATGGTTGGATTACCAGCACGAGGAAAGAGTTACATCACGAAAAAACTGTCAAGATACTTGAATTGGCTACAGTACAATGTTGAAATTTTCAATGTTGGAAACCGAAGACGGGTGGCAGCAAAGGAACCCCATCCAGATACGCCTCCACATGAATCACCTGTTTTAACGGCTGCAACAAAGGTTTTGAAGGAGCTTAATTTGGATGGACGATCACCACCTTCAAGTGGATTCAGAGGAACAGGATTACTGCAAGGAAGTCACTCACCGCCAAGACTTACCCTTACAAATGAAGAAGCTA
>Ga0160427_10002009_pt1 | contig 12374 bp, 8 predicted proteins | sample SolpanmetagenomL_FD_108194 | JGI IMG/M metagenome (GOLD analysis project Ga0160427, IMG submission 108194) | Solar panel surface microbial communities from Lawrence Berkeley National Laboratory, California, USA - L | ecosystem: Engineered > Built environment > Solar panel > Unclassified ...
AAAGCTTGAGGGTTGGGACACAATCCTCTGATGATTGAGGCAAGAACATACATCGTGCTTGACATCCCCTGGTGGTCTTGTCTCAAACTCAAGACAGTATTATTGCGAGCCAAGTCGGTCTTCAAGTACTGAAGCTCCTACGATTCCCCATATATATAATGCAGCATCCATGAATACGAGCAGCATTGACTGCACTAAATGCAAACTGCGGGGTTTGTCTTACGGCGAGTTCAATATTCAGGAATACCGGATTTACATGCGTAGGATAACAAGCGCACCAGCTACGGCATGTATATCTCAGCCAATCTACTGCATGACTATACCGAGGCTTAATGACCAGCTTTATTGCACACGTATACGACATCCAAAGCCACAGATGGATTAGTGACAATCTGAATCGTGAATATGCGCAAGCCTAAGTGAGGAAAGAACTTCATTCGGTCTAGCAAGCCATAGCCGTGTGTTTCGTAGGCACATAATTTCTACTGAGCTGTGACTTATACTTGTCCTATATAAGTCGGAGCGGGAATTTGTGCGTCCCACCTTAGGTAGGGCGATTCTTCATGATCTAGTGACCGGTTTAGAGGAAATGGGGCGTAGTCAGAATCGCAGTATGCCGTAGGACCTTCCTAGCTAGCCTCTGTTCCAAGAAGGGAGCGGGGCTTCTGCCTGGGCTAACTTAAGTGTTACCTTCTTGAAGGCTCATGTGATCATGCTTGCTCCTATAGCCTGCACCCTCTCCATGTCAGTTACGCTCTTAGTAGTACCATGTCACCCCTGAGTTCAACATATCGATGCGCCGTAGTCCGTATCTGGAGTTACTACGCTTCGATATGGTTGTCTCTTCTAGTAGGGTGTAGATTCCGTAGTGTCCTTACAGCCCCTACTACCTTAGTTGCTTTCATGGTGATTTTACGATTGTGTTGTCTCCATAGAAGAGCTTTTCATCCGTTCGAACGCCTAGCAGCTTGACTGCGTCTTGAGGCACGATATTGGCGCCATCAAGAATTAGCGGCGGAAGGTTCACGATCTTACTCTTCGTAAAGTGTATGCATGCCATTGTTTTGGCTTCGAAAACGGCACCGCTCTTCCTTTCCCACGCGAAGGCTTTGAGTAGGATAGTATCCTGTATAGATTCTGTGTTCTTGGCGATAGAGGAGCCTACCACCCATGCGGAGTAGTCGTCGATAAACCCGAGGCTACCCTCTTTGTCGTTGATCTTACCTTCTACCAGGTTGATGTCGTAGTATTCAAATCACATCGGAGGTATTGGTGAGCCCTGAGGCAGGCCGGCGTGGTTCATAGGCCGTATATCCGACGTATACTTCCCTACTACGACTACCGCTTTCCTGTCTGAGCAGAAATCCCTAATCCAATCTACAACCTGTTTTGGCAGCACCTCTGTCTAGTCTACGGCCGAGAACGTCCGTGTAGACTCTTTCAAACACGCCTTTGCATGTTCGCAAGATCTCCGCCTTCGACCTTCAAAGTGATTTCCTAGGAGAGGGTGTACTTTTCTGTAAAATACGACGACAACTTTCTTACAACGGCAAGTTCCAAGGCCTTGCTTCGAGTCTGTAGGAACAGGATTGGTCTATACGGCTTTCGGATTGTGTATTTGCACTAGATTCTCGAGTATGGTTCGCAATCGCTACGAGAAGTAGCTCGCTAAGAATTGATCAACCCATCAGAGCAACGGGTAGTCCCCCGGCTGTACGCGGCGTTCAATACTACTGCTTTATTAAAGATAGAGCTAGGCGAAATCTCGATGATGGCTCGGCTCCACGCACAGTCTGGAAATCTGTACAGGAAATCTTACGTCCGTGAGTTCTGGCATTATAGTACGCAAACGGTCTGCTTACACAGTCATCAGTATCTACAGTCTATACAAACGAAGCCTGCAGCAGGCTGCAGCAAGTGTTTGGTTCTTGAGAAGGACGAGTCCAAGACGGAAGAGAAACCAGCTTTTCTTTTAGAGGTTGACTTTGCCTAAGGCCACACCACCTTTAGCTTAGTTGAGCTCAACAAAGATATGGAGATGATTGATGGCTACAATGAGAATCAAGGTGTCACATTTGGACCGGAGATCCTGAGGGCAGCGGGGGATTGTGCCAAACCGAATATACCTCTCCCTCCATTATGCCATGCGCATAGAACCCCCCTATCAAGATGAAGCCATCGCTTTGGTCATCACTATTTCGAAACACAAATGGTACTTGAGGTTCCATTGAGGAATCCAAGATGGCATTCAAAGCCAGAGAGTGGGCGTTAAGCACGTAGAGCAAGCTCCGAGAACAGTGAGGTTCTCCATCTCTTTCAATAGAGAGTCGTATGCCTGCGTAAAGGCAACTTGCAAGATCAATGCTGTAGTCGGCTGCTACGTCGCCCGGCTCCAGGTCTCCACTGATGCCGAGAATGGCATATAATTTGTCTTGTGGATTACTGCACTTGCTCGTCCGATAGCTCTACAAGCTGTTCTTGAGAGTTATAGCTCTTCCTTCTTGAAGCAAACTTTCGGTCTCCCAAAAAGCAGTTCTCGCAATCATGACTTTATTCTCTCCTGAGCCAACACTGTAACCTTCAGAGAGTATTCTGCGGAAGCGGTTTTGATCATGCATCCATGCGGCTATTTCTAAGGCAACCCTAATCTTGGCGCATGCTTCTCAGAAGACAAAGGCTTGATCGTAGAGAACATCACTTTCGACTGGAAGATGGCAAAACAACAAGCATATATGGTGCTTATCCAAATACGTTACAACGTGCTTCGGCTTCCGAGGCACAGATATATTTTCAAGATGCTCCGACTTCAACATAATCTTCCACAGTGCATATGTCCAATGTGACGTGCACCACTCGCTCCCTCCAACAATTTTAAGTCGATTTGAACTGTGAAGAACAGCAACATTAGCGCGCTTGTATTGAGATATAGGCAACCGCAAAACCGGGGCAAAGGAGCAGATGTGCAAGTTTAGTGTTGCACGCCAACAGGAAATAACTCACTCCGCAAGTCTTGCAACCACATCCACCCTGGCAGCTACCACTGCTAGTATCCTTGCAACAATCCTGCGTCAGTATTAGTATTTAAAACTTTCATATCGCAGACGAAGCAGAACTGAATATGGGTACAAACCTTGCATGCACACGCCATAGCAACGGGTGGCAAGTTCGAGACAGGAATCGGATTGGTGTATGGACGGAGTTGCGTTGTGCGACAAGTTTGATGATAGTAATAAATTTAACAAGTTAAGTAAATGGAAAGAGACGGTCAAGAGTCGTTATATCTTTGAAATTATCTACCACGCCTTCGGAGTACAGATAGTGATGTCAACGTTGAGTGCAGGTCCTGATCCTGCTGTCATGAAGCCCCAGTACACCCCAGTATGTGACGTTGCGGCATTTGTGCTCATTCTTGGCATTGAGGATCGGCCGACGAGCCTGGGGGAGATGGTCGTTGAGAGCTTTTCCATCATGTAAGCAGATTGGCGGTTTCCCTTAGCCAATCGATCCATTGCTATCAGTTGATATCTAATTGAAGTTAGTACCCAAGAATTTGTGCGCTTAGGTCGTGTACTCATAAGATAGCCTACGAAGAAAAAAATGTTGGAGGAGATGGTCATAAGAAAATGAAGTGTTTATGATGTAAACCAAGTGCTATTGTCAGGGTTTGGACTTGAGGCATAATAAGTAGATAGCAACAACATGAACTTGCCTGGAAAGACTAGTACACTAATATTACTAAGCTTACTAGAAGCAAACGTCACTAATCCTAAGTTATAGAGATAAGTAGGCTAACTAAGGTTGAAGTAAGGGTAAACTATGTCTAGAAAGTGAAGCTATATAAGAATTACTAGGTGGGGAATAGGAAGCAATTTCAAGATACAGTACGTGAAGTTCCATAGAGAAGAAGGTTGCTCCGACCTCATCACGTGCCTAGAGGTCCGAGTCGAGTGGCTTTGCCACGGTATTCTCCTCCGGGAATTTCAGTGACGTAGATAGGAATACTTGAGACGTTAATGACCCATCGTCTATCATACAGTTTCTCAAAGCACCGCGTCTCCTTGCCTACTGCTCTGCATTTGTTAAGTTGAGTGGAGTGTCAGACTCGTCGTTTTTTTTATTCTCAAGCATCTACGCCGGCCTAACCAATGATCAAAGAAGATGGTTCAAGATGGGCATGTCGTTCGTGTCTGCGGGGTCATCGTGCCTCTGCATGTACTCACTCCGGTTGGTCATCTTGCGCCTCTTCATACCCTCCATGCGCTGACGCACAGCGTACCTGCTAAAGACCGTGAACTTGTTCTTGTACCCAGAAAGGGGCGTCCGGCCGTGCAGTGTGACCATTGCCGTGGAGAGCGCAAAGAGCGATCCGCCCATGTCAAGTGTAATTGTGGTACGGAGCCGTCTGCACCTTCTGCGGAATGCCCTGATGATGATGTGCAACTATTCCATGCTCATGGTGGAACCAGACTCGCCCACAACAATACTCCTGCTGCTGCTGCCACCGCTGCTTCTCTATTTGTCTCCAAGTCAACCAACTCAGCACCATCACGGAAAGTGTCCACATACAGTACAGCCCTAGAGCATCTTTCTACCTCGGAGAAAACATCCGCCGGCAAGCAACGGCATTGTTGCTGCCCGCATGGCGGAGAGTGTTCTTGCGCGCGGCCGAGGAAGGATGATGCGCATGGCAGCGCAGGGGTATCATCCAGAGGCCCAGTTAGGAGACGTCCGCCCACGGATAATAAACCGGGTGAAGAACTGGCTACAGTCACTAACAGTCACCGCAAGCCCGTATATCCTTACTTCCCGAGGAGTCATATCCCCGACAAGACGTGTGCAAGTAGAGGCTCAAACGCGGCAGACAACTGCTCTGGGAACATACTCCTGTATGACACTTTGATCAGCGGCGAGCTGTTTTCGCAAACTCACCAAGCAGTCAAGCCTGCCGCTGGCTTTGCTGAGGAACAAGGTGCGAATGGGCTACTCCAAGGCGGTGAACAATTGTCGGACCATCTTTCCTCTGAAGCCGAGAGCTTGTACTACTATAACCTACCATTGCAGACATTTACAGACAACGCCGATGCTTCACTGCTCGGTTCGCACTTTCCGATGCATCCGCGACATCTATCGTCCACAGCTCTGCCATTATCATACCAAACAATGCCTCAATCTGCGGTAGTGTACGGGCAAGACTGGACAGGCTTGGCCGGGGCCAACACCGTGACGGTCCATTCTGGCATTGAATCACTTTTCAAAACCCCATCACCGGATATCACACCGGAGATTGACAATTCCCTCATTCTTCAAAAAGATGTGTCCGAAAGCTATCAGGACGACACTCACAACCAGGCATCACATCTTGACGACGGCAGCGATTTGACGGGTTTTGGCAGCGCTGGCACGGATTGTGGAGACGGCGACTTTCCCTCTGAATATTGGAGCATGCAATTTGCTGCGGCTAGCGCGTGGGATTGGGACGCTTTGGCTATGGACCATCTCGCTTGTCTGGACACATCGACCAGCAATGAGCATAGTGATCGGCATGTTGCAGGAGGTAGCCTCTTCTCCTTCGACGCCCAGAGGTCCTAGGAAATAGCGGTAATTATGTCCGTCTAGTTTAAGATTAATATTTCACTTTGTTGCTTGAATCTGTCGAGGCAGCAGTAAGAGCACCGAACAGTTTCAACAAAAGGAGCCACGACTTTGATCGCTGAGCTAAATACTGTGGCCCGTCGTTCCTACCGAGTGGATAGTATCTATCCATCAGATATATTAGACGGTATGATAGCATGCAAAGCTTTTTGTTTAGTTGTAAGTCGCGCCATTCAGATGATAGGAGTGCCGCGTTCCGAATCGTAAATACACAGAGACGACACATCCCACCGTGTACATATAGGGACAGCCTACATTCCCTGTGTGCTGTTCTACGTGCAAGACTTGAAAGACCAGATCTCCACATCATCTCACGAGGGTCCGTCAAACAAATGTAAATTGGACCAGGTGCAAACGACGCTATATTCTTGACTTCGATATACTGATTGTCAGTCCTGAGCCCCCCCGAGTTTCCTTGCCATACACAAAAACTGGGTACAATACATTTACACATTTCACCAGTACTTCGTCAGCCGTCCAGTTTACGTGCGCTGCACGAGAGCAACGGGCGGCAGTTTATGTGTTATAGCATTTCAGCAATTGTAGCCCAGGAAAAGGAAGTGGATATTGAGATGTCCGGTGCGACAGCAGCTGTTACACTCATCCCACGATGCAGCCACACCCACCCTAGCAAGGACCACTGGTGTTATGGAGATTTTGGCGCTGAAGTGGAATATGTATACCTTCGAAAGCATCTACCACACCTTCCGCGAGTTTCGGACAGGCAGACCCAATGTCGTCAATTCGCGACGTCGGAGTGTGGGTTCCTGCGAAGAAGGGACATCTCCTCTAAGAGGAGCTTGTGACGAAGGACTGACATCCATACCTGTTTTGTCCTTACTGACAGTATATTGGTTGCAACTGGCAAAACTGAAATTAGGCGGGTGGATCAACATGCCTGAACCTGGTTGAGATGCAGCCAGAGCAAGTAAGGGGTTGACCTACAGTATCGAGATTACCGACTCGTAAGTATCGTTGCGGGATTTGTGCGTATTCTTGGCATCAGAGATCGAATGTTGGGCTAAGTCGGCCAGCTTTCCAGACAGCATAACCCCAAGAGATTTTCGCGGTGGCGTTGCAAATTATCACCTGCCACGTCAATCAAAGCTACAGAAGGGATTGCTACAGCGTCAGTATGTACTGCTATCACATCTTAGCTACCCATACCCTCAATGCATTATCGTGAAGTGTAGGCAGATGCATTCAGTCGTTCGACCTTCAAAGACAAGAGAATGAATTAATGTCATCACATTGCTCGACTCCGACGCTGTACAAGAGCGACATCATGTTTCGCTAATCTTTCTGCTTGCGAGGGGCCATATCTTTCCACTGAGCTTTTCCAACTTTGCCGTAATCTAGCCATGGCCGTCCTTCAGTACTGCTGAGCAAGTTTTGATATTGCGACCCGACGACAAGGGAATTATGCAAAAGATGCAAGCTTGACTGGTAATAGAACAACAAGCTTTGGGGGGATCTAAATATGAGAACGCAGGCAGCGGCGGAGAATGGAACTCTTGCCCTCTGTCTACGTCACGAGTCGGAGTCCGGATACAAGGGTTTTTTACTTGGTCAAGCGATCAATTTCCCCAGGGCACGAATGCGTAGATAGATTATAAGGTGACATACTACTACATTGGAACCATGAGCCAGGTGAGCTGGGCAGACGACCTAGTATCGGTGACGAAATCCCGGCCCAGATGCTTGGTAGTGATAGTGATGAGCGCGACTGTGCGTATCAGCCAATATTTCGGTTTCATGTAGAATGGGGGTGGGGTAGCGTGTCGGGTTGCGCTGTTTGTGCGGTTGACGTAAACCATGCAGGTCGGGGACAACTGAGGAGAATGACTGACATGACATCAGAAGACTTCGAGAAAGGTCCCGAGAACTACATCATGAAGGTGGTTCCTCGACATTCTCGACTACTAAACCCACAACCCTGCTTATCCCGAACATTTGAGCTTGACTGACAATGTTGACATTTACGATCCTTCTAACTCTCGCGTGCTGCTTTGCTCCGTTTACACGAGCTGTGTCTAGTGCTGCCATCACCGGTCACAGAGCAAACGGCAGCTCAACCGTAAGGATGTACTATGTCGCTGCTACTGAAGAAGATTGGGACTACATGCCGAGGTAGCGAGGTCTTGCCAAAATCGAAGAGGATTGTCACTGACAACATGTACAGTGGTTTCGACAATATTAACGGCATGCCGATCGAGGCCTCAGCTCAAGCAGCCGCAGTTGCGAGCAACAGTGGCCAGAGAATCGGGCATGTTTACAGGAAGGCACTCTTCCGCCAGTACACAAACGACTCCTTCACCGAGCAGTCGTCCCGTCCCCAGGTGAGTAAGCTGCAAGACATAGTTATCGTCAGTTGTTGTCAGTTCGCTAACTGTACATGGGGACAAAAGTGGCTAGGCATCCTAGGCCCCATAATCCGTGCCGAAGTCGGAGATATTGTCAAAGTGGTGTTCAAGAACATGGCTTCCAATAACCACACAATGCATCCTCATGGCCTCCGTTATGTTAAGGAGAATGAAGGGCTTTCTGGAGCTGGGCAGGAGTTTGGCGGAGATGCCGTCCCGCCTGGTGCAACGTGGACGTACACGTGGGAAGTACCTGGTGAGTGACTCTCATTCTTCGTGAAGGGAATACGAAATTTACAGCGACGTGATAGAGCGCTCAGGCCCAGGACCACTGGATCCCTCATCTCTAGCTTGGACATACCACTCGGATGCCGCCGGTGCCCAAGACATCTATAGTGGCTTGGTAGGAGCAACTATCGTCTATCGTCCCGGAGAACTTGACAAACATACGCTCGAAATACCTGCACCGCCTGGGTCAAATTTGATAGAAGAAGTATTGACGTTGTTTCTGATCTTCGATGAGAATCAGTCTTATTACATCGACCAGAACACTTTGAATAAGACAAATATCACGCTTGGACAGCTCCAGGTAAATCGTGCTGACCAAGGTTTTCAACAGAGTAATATGAAGCATAGTATCAATGGGCGCATGTTTGGTAATCTCTTCGGGCTCAACTTTACTGCTGGCAAGGATGCACGTTGGCACGTGGTATGTCAATCTCATATCTCTCGCAATGTCCATGAATTGACACAGACTTTAGGAGGCTCTGGGCAACGTGGTCAACGCGCACACACCTCACTGGCACGGGAATACCCTGCTTTGGGCGCAGCAGCGAGTGGATGTTGTGAGTGGTCAACGCCTGTGGGAAATGTTTCCACCCTAACCAGCGACCAGATCAGCGTCCTGTCAGCACAGACGAAGTCGCTCACTATGGTGGTCGACAATCCGGGCACCTGGGTGCATCATTGTCAAGTTGTCAACCATCGCGACATGGGTATGATCTCAAAGTACACAGTAGCATGAGAGGAATAGGACGATAGATAGGCTTGATCAAGAAGCTCGCTTTGTACAAGCCGTGGAGATTAGACCTACAAAGGGTGACGTTGAGCTGGGCAGAGGGTTACCAACGAATGCGGTTAGGATTGTGCTGGCTCTCCCTGAAGGAATCCAGTCGACTAATCATCTGTATTCCATAGATGTGCTGACATTGGCGATAGCATTGTCGTTGTAGGACGAGAAGTCGTCCTTAGTACTAAAAAGAATGTCGCTCTTCGAGCGCTTCTTCAATTTCATGAGATTTGTAAAAAGTTGGCACGAAGAATTTATTCTCAAGCACGATCTCAACCTTTTCGCCTAAAGGGAGGAAAAGTGAATCAATTCCAGCACCGATGGCGACGGTAGGCTTGCTAGCAACCCTGGCGACGTGGGCCTGACGTGTCAGTCCAGCTTCTAGGGGGATTCTCGTAGTATACGTTCCTGCTCATGATTGAGGTTGGCACCCGTCGGAGTAGTAGATTCTAGCGGAGGTAGAGATATTTCGAGAAGGAATACAGGATCGCGCAAACCTGGCGTAGCAGCTGAGAAGTCGTATTAGCTATGAGCGACTGCGGTGAATCCATCTTCGTGTCCTAATGAACATGACGATGGCGCTAATGTATGCATCAGGAGCGCTTACTTGCGAACTTTGGTCGTCGATGACGATAGATTGCTTTGATGGCAGCGTTTGGTTTTGTACGACGGTGCCGTGCAGTATAAAACTAGCATTTTCTGGGGGTTAAACAAGGAATCAGAGGCGCGCCCTAATTAGGCTTAGCAGCATAGATCTCAGCTCTTTGTTAGCTCGCTAAGCTCGATATGGCAGTCAGAGCAATGCTCTCCTTCTTATAAGCCTCACCGTCTCATGTCGTCAAATATCAGCAACCGCATTCTAAACATAGAGATGCCGGTCTTTCGCAAGTCCTTAGGATCAGGCGTCGGAAACCGCCGGGTAACCCCATTGGAACGTTAATCCAAGTTTCGCTTCATGTAATGACCACGTCCTGCCCAGTACACAATGTTTAGCATAAGATCACTACTACACTACAAACCCATTCAACTGCGCTTGCCATTGCCAACTAGTTTAGCTGGCTTTCTGAGAGCTCAAAGCACCACCGTGTGTACTCCTTGCAATGGAACAATCTCGATCGCGACGAGCTTCAGTGAGACGTGACCAATGACGAGGACCAGTACCCATCACATTTATTCCAGTCGTTGCCAACGTCTCGGGCTGAAGCATCAGAGTTCGCTGGCGATGTTCAGTTTTCTCCGCGTCACGAAGTCATTGGCATCCGTAATCGCGAAGCTCCAAAGGAGGCATATACAGCGCAGCTTCTGGGCCCCTTTGCTGGATTGTAGACATCTACTCTCTCGATCTATTCGCCCGAGAAAGCAAGAGATCTATCGAGTACGTGGAAGAGAAAATGCAAGATTTGCTCGGGCAGCTGCGGAGAACGGATCCAGGAGCCCTAAGCTAGAGTAGAAACCAGCGAAACGTCGTCCAAGTGAGTATAGAACCTGTTTTGGGCAATATGGCAGCTGACACTGCGCAGGCTTTGGAAGGCGATGGCAACCATTGTCTTCTTGCCAAGGTCTCGGGCCACTCTATCCAAGTATGCCATATTTCCAAACTCAGCTCTGAAGCGTAAATGCGATCCGTAGGGATCTTGGAAAACCTGGAGATGTTCTGGTTGCCCGACCGGATCCAGAGATGGCAATCAGCTACGTCTCGAGACAGACATCTGGACGGACTCCGAAACAGGTTGACATTGCGAAGCATGGAAGAGCTAGGCCATGGTCCAAGCCGTCTCGGCCGGGAGATGGCACGTCATCGTATCGCCAGGGTTTCCCCCTTTCCGACAGCGCTTGCTAGTTGAAAGAAACTTACATTCCCATGGCAGATTTTTGCGGAAGATAATCGGTGTTCAAGTCATTCACTTCAACCGCATTAGACGTGTCGAAATTACGAAGCCCATATGGGACCGAGAGCCGCCTGCTCAGTGCAAGTCAATCTAAAAGACAGAAACCTAGGGACTCTCTCGTAAGTCTACTTCGTATAAACAACTATGCAGTCTTGACCACCAGTAGGACGACAATGTGTCAAGTGGGCGACGGCGCTCGTACTATACCTACTCTTCCTACTTTTCCCCTACTCTTCCTACTCTTCAAGGTCATTATAGCAAGCCAATTTGCGTGCCCAAAGTCCAGGCACTCCAGCTACAAGCCAGGCCGAGTATCCCGCACGTAAGTCGTATGTAGAAGGTAGACGCAAGATCTACAATTAGTTCAGGTTGTATTCAAGCAGACGAGGCACTAACCACCTCCCGTGACTCATGGGAATAGCAATGATGGCACCTGTAGAGTGTGTCAGCGTAGAGAAAACTTATCTGCTGCGACACTTGTCCTCGTGCATAGCATATGGATGCATCTCGGAGCTACTCAGCCAGGCTCTCGGCACAGAAGTGTTACGCGACATCTGGAAGTACCCTATCCGCAATCGTCCGGCTACCTCTTTGGAACACTTCCAGGGTTCCAATGGCCAGGAATGTACTGCGTTCTTGAGACGTGAGGGGTCTGGCAACAGCGGCATAGTATGTCATGAAGAGGTACGTGTGGACAGGAAGCCACGAGGGAAAATGCAGGCATCCTCGCCGTTACCCTTATTGTGCTGCCTAGAGCCAAAGAGAAATGTAGCATTGATTCAATTCTGCCGGATCCCAGATCAGGGCTTGAAAACAACCTGCGTGGTCCACGAACCAAATTAGGTCATTAGATGAGCAAAAACCTCAGGAGCTTCGAGGTTATCATGGGTATATACGACGCTACCTTGCCACTGTGGATCGATCATGGATCGATTATCAGTGATGATAGAGCAATTAGCGAAGTAGTTGACCGACAAGCAGGTAAATCGGGATCAGAAGTCTACGCGATAATCAGCGAAGTCATGGCTGATCGTATCTGAGTCGAGTAGAAAGATCATACACTTCGGTGACAATGGACATTTCTGTTGCTTTGCTATCAGCTTCCTCGACTTCTTCCCATGCAGACGACACGGCAGCGTTGGAGCTTGGAAGGCAATTATCAGGTTCAGGATGACAAGAACATTCTGGTTCAAGTGCAAAAGTCCGCTGAAACGCGTACAGCCAAGATAATGATTCTAGACAAGCAGATTTCAGCACTAGATGGGGAGTGAAAAAGCTTGGAGGCGAATTTGGGGAAACGAATGCAAATGCCTGAAGAGATGCAGCTGGCGATATGAAAGTCTCGGGCATTCGCTAACGCAATGTGATGGACATACTGCATGCATGAGCAAATACAGAGCA
>Ga0160427_10002010_pt1 | contig 12373 bp, 5 predicted proteins | sample SolpanmetagenomL_FD_108194 | JGI IMG/M metagenome (GOLD analysis project Ga0160427, IMG submission 108194) | Solar panel surface microbial communities from Lawrence Berkeley National Laboratory, California, USA - L | ecosystem: Engineered > Built environment > Solar panel > Unclassified ...
CCAGAAAAGGGCATGACCGTTGAACAATGGCTAAGACATCAAGCATCAAAGTATGAAGATAGACTGAAACATGAATGCGAGAAGATGGTTTGGCAATTTGAGCGTCAAGGGTCATTAGCTCTCAAAGTTGCCGAAAACATTATTGTGAGCAAATAATTGGTCAACAATGGTATATGACCTGTATGATTGTTGGAGTTTATTGAATGTATTTTTTGTATCATCTATAGCTTATTATTGCATAGCGAATTCTTCTGTCTACATCGTACATCATCCCTCTACTACCGTCACGCCGCTATATGTGATGATGACAATGTCACCTACAATATGATTCGGCAAGACTTGCCATATATTTCCCCGCAATTTGAGACATGTACTGTATTAGTTACTTCACTTATTAATAAGAATGTAGACATCTCTACACAGTTTGTACAAGAAAGGCATGTCATCAAAAGCTAACATTGTAGCGTCCTTTATAGGAGATGCTCCTCCGGGACAGGTATCGTTACGCATCTGTACCGTATAGGCCAAGAGTAACTAAATCATAAATTCTAGCTTTCAAATATACTCGACGGTAATTGGGATCTGTCAATTGCTAGAAATACCCGAAATCTGATGAATGTCCTCGTTAGACATAAAAGCACTCACGCCGAACGATCCACAATTGGTTCAAGGTCTTTCATCTGCCTTTCGAAAGTACAATGAAGAACAATTTGCCGTTGCGGAATTGTCGGAATCACAAGATCCAGTACGTTGCTTTCAAGCAGGATAATTCATGCATTTTCAAGCTAATAGCAGTGGATTATAGGTTATAATATGTAGTCATATCTCACTTGATCCTCTCACCTCCGATTCTTCTTCATCGACATACTACGATCCTCTAACTTCAAAAGCATTCACTTATGATCACACCAAACAATCAGTCATAACAAATTCAATCAAATCTCACAATCCCTCACCTGCAAATCAAAACTTACTCACTATATTATCCACAACTCTGCAAACCTATACAAAAGAACATCAACCAACCTCGTTATCTTCACGAGCTGTGGGAGTTTTCCCATCATCCTCCACTTCAACTTCCGGACAGAAAGATGATATAATTCTACTGACGGTATCTAACCGTTATTCGCTCGCTAACTTCTGGTCTGGTCGATGGAGATCATCATACACCTTTTCTCCTTCAACTGAAACTGTAAAAGGTTGGATCAAAGTGGATGTTCATTATTTCGAAGATGGAAATGTGAGAATGACAACTGGAAAAGACGTAGAGTTTAGTGTCGCAGGAGATAAAGATAAAGATGAGGAACAAATCTTAGCGGAGAAGATCGTCAAAGGTATCGCATTAGAAGAGAAGAAATATCAAGAGGAAGTGTACAAGACTCTGACAAGGCTAAATGAAGATATATTCAAGGGGTTGAGGAGACAGTTGCCCGTGACGAGACAGAGAGTTGATTGGGCCAAAGTGGGAGGGTATAGAGTAGGTTCTATCATATATAAAAATAAATGCATAGATACTAACGTACATAATCTACAGGTTGGACAAGATATTGGCAGCAGTAGCTCTCACAACCGGTAAAACATGTCAATATATTCATTTCATAGCTATCACTATTGCAGATGGATTGGTCTCAGAGTGTTCCGTCATTCGGGCCGATACGCTTTGCAGCCTATCATTGAAATACACCCGCCTGATAACCTCCAAGGGACTGTCTCAAGTAAAGCACAATCATTGCAAGTACAACAATCTCATGGGGATGACAGTTGGCGCTGGTTACAAAAAGGTTGGCACTAGTTGCTAGTAACTAGTGCCAAGTTTCCCCACACTGTTGGCACTAGTTACTCGGCATTTTAAACTTTATTAGCGTACCTTGATAGAATTAGACTGCAATACGCGTCGAAATCAATTAAGCAAATGCTCAGCATATGCGCTCCATTCTTGATTTAAATATCTAGTAATAGTTGTAGCTAACGTTAGCATGTTCTATAGATTATTATAAATCCATAGTTAGTGTTATCTAATAGATCGCTATAAATGCACATTCTATGTCCGATAAATCTAGTAAGTATTTGTTATAGGTTGTTCTGATTTTAGTAAGCGCCCTTTCATTAGCTCTTACGATTTTGGTAAGCGCTCTTTCATAGGCTACTATAACGTATGTAAGCATATGCTTACTTAATGCTATTCTTTCTCTACTATCTACATTAATACGGCTTAATTTCCCTCTCTTCGTCTATTTACCTTTCATTTTCCGTGTTTCACTAAAGTGGTTTTCTTTACTTAACAACTTCTCTTCACCTTCTATTACATTCTATTCACTTAAGCAAAATTTTTATCGATGAAAACTTTGCTTTGTGCGTTTTCTTTTCTTTTATTATGTTCTCTATCTCTCCTTCTTTATTCTCTTTTATTACAGTCCTTAGATTACTAAATATTTAATATAGCTTTAACTTTTGCTTAGTATACGGCTCTAGTAATCACACGAGCTAGAAATCCTGGCCTAAACGGCCTGTATTATTATGGTATATCTATGCTTAGCATGTGGTAGCAAACGGTTAAGTTAATTTTAATACAATTTCTAGGACTAATTCCTAACAATAATGTTAGATAGTTTCCTCCTAGTAATACACTCTATTATTTTCATTTAGTATATACTAACTATATGTAGCAACGAGAGCCTGCCTTAACGCGATCACTAGCACTCGTATGTACTTATAGTATAATAGTAACGAGTATATACTAAGCTTATATAGCTACTTCTTTAGACTAGAATGTCTGTCTTTCCGAGCATACTAGTAAGTTTTGAAATATTACAAGTTATACTTAGTATATGCTAAGAGGATTCAGGTTTTCTAGTTCTAGCTATTAGTTTCTGCTCGAACAACGGTAGTGTGTACGTATTTATATACTATAGTAGTGATTTAAGTAATATTCTAAGTATATATAGCTATTAGGTCGCGGATAATAGACTTAGAATGTGTGGCATTACATTTAATAGTTAGCCTAGAGTAAGTATTAGTTTATCCTATACTAAACATATACTAATAGTATGTTTAGCTTTAACGCTACCTAAGAAACGTACATCCTAGCGCTAGTAAGTTCGTGTGATTCGAGTGATTCTAATATACTAAATAATGTAAAGTTAATAATACTAGACTATCAAACATGCGTTATACTAAAATCGTACATTCTTAAGAGTAAGGCGATTAATTATACTTATATATACTCTACTTATTACTCTTATAGTGCTATAATACTCTTTATTCGTAGTTAAAGTTAGAGAAATACTATCTTCTACATCGAACTAAAGTAAGTACGTAATACCTATGTCTTGAGCCTCTATTAACTATATGCGTCTTGTAGTAATCCTAGTAGAATAATCGAACTATATTATAACGAGATAGAAGAACTTACGTAAGTATTCATTAATAGTGTTCTAAGCATATACTAACTTATCTAGTTCTATTAATCGAGAATTTGTAAGGACGTACAGCCGCGAGTTTCATCGTCGTATATATGTAAGATTAATTACGTATATACTAGTAACTAACATTTACCTAGCCTCGAAAGGCTATAACCTATAAGAGAAAGGTATATCATATCCTAGTACTAGCATAAGCTACATATATGCTAACCTATAGTTAGGGTAGAGCCGATACGCTAGATACTCCGACCAAAAAATAGCGTAATAGTGAGTGTTTTTTATGCAATTTTTATGTAGTAAGAACTAATAATTATATAGATAATAATGATAACGATGATCACGATAACGCTAGTAATGATGATAATAATAGCAATAACGATAAGAGATACTTAACTCCCTCTCCTAAGGAGCCTGCTACTAAGAAACGTAGGATTATACCTCTATATATACTAAGCATATGCTAATACTATGTCTAGCTCGTGTAGAGCCTTTTAAGATTAAAACTCGTGCGGCAGCAAAGGTAATAGCTATAAGTCAAAGTCTAATTAAGATTAATTTTTCTGAATAAGCTTAGTATATACATAGCCTTTCTTCTTACTACCTCTTTTAATACTATCAAGTATTGCATAGTTTTATCTATATATTCTTTTAATTAGTATATCTTATATTTTTGATGCTAATAACTTCTCTCTTACATAGCGTATCGTGGTCGTACTATAATAAGTATTAATTTATGTTATTTCTTTAATAAAATTCAAAATTATGTAGATTCCCTTTAAATAATAATTAAATTATAGTTATGAGAAATTATGCTTAGCATGTGCTAAGATTATGCCCTTTGTAAGTTATAATAATTTGTTCTTTATGATTCGAACTAAATCATCATAATTATACGCGTAGTTGTGCGATTTGACAATTTATTTAAATACGAGTAGGATGAACACACTGTCGCGGTTTGGATATTATTATAGTACGTATACCGAGTAGATGTATAGTATATGCTTATTATAAACAGGTCCGATTTAGAATCCGAATAAGATATAGCTACTACTACGTTAAACTAAAGCTCAAAAACTAGGCCAACTATGTAGATACGTACGGGATAACAACGTTCAGCATATACTAAATGACGCTTAGTACCTCTAATTAATATAGAAGATAATGTTAATAATCTACTATATGCACTAATTAAGTTATCTTCAATTAATAGAAACCTATAATAATCTATATTTAGTATATATTAGACATATACTAATTAATCATAGTTGTCTAATTATTCTATATAGTAGCGATGTAATGTGTAGCGAGACATTCACCTCTTAACTTAACGTATAATTCTAGATATGTAATATCATACTTCTACTAAACATAATTAGTTACGCCGCTATCTTTAAGTAAAATATCTAGAGGCAAGTAAGTATAAATAGTATTTAAGAATTAGAGCATATGCTAAGCATATGTAGCAACTAAGCCGAAGACTTTAAATATATCGCACGAGGAGAAAAGAACTAGGGAGTTATATGTTTCTATAGAGGCTTTAAGTATAGTCTATATTTAATCGTCCCTTAGGGTATTATAAGTTTAGGTTCTTTCTAGTAGCTAGCGACATACAAAATTTGATAAAGAGCTACGGTATTTATAATAACTATAGTAAGCGTAGCATATGCTAATAGCTATGCTTATAGATTCTAGAAAGATAATATCCTAGAACTCTTTACTTAATAATATAAGGAGTAAGCGTAAGTCCATTTTAAAGATAGTGTAAATATTAACGACACTAAGAAATGATAGCTAAACGGATAGTGAGTTTAGGACAAAGTTTAGTACATAATTCTCACGAAACGTAAGGAGCCCTAATCGATTAGAGTAGAACTCTATACTAAGCATATGCTAGAATTTAAATAAAGAGAAACCCTTATCTACTACTACGGATGCAGAGGAGCTAGTTATAGCTTTTTAATAACAAGCTAAAGATAAAAGAAATTATCCCTAAGTAGATGTAGAGCGTATACTAAGCTTTTAAGAATCACTCCTTACTACGATCGCTTAGTCCGTAGTATAACAAGAAGACACTACTAAGGAAGATACTAAGAGTATGCTTAGCTCACTACTTTCCTTACTGCCGACTTTCGAGCTTCCCCTCCTCGAGAACGAGAGTAGTAAAGACGTAGATACTAAGCGTATACTAAGCCTACTAATATACTTACCGTTTACTAATACTTAATTAATAGTTGAAACGTATATTTAAGTCAAGCGACTAAGGAAGAAGGTTCGCTTTAGTAGAACTAAGCCTATACTTAGTATAGGCTTAGCTACGTTAAGACCTAAGTACTCGAAGAACTAAGGATCAAATAAGCAAAAAATAATAAGTAAAGAATTAGAATCTCCACAAGTTTAAAAGATAATAAATAATAATACTTAATAACTTAAATCGCCTTTAACAAGGCTAACCCGAGCTATAGCGAGGCGTTAATAGCGAAGATATAATAAAAGGTGTAGTTTAAGTATATAGTTAGCGTACATTTGTTTCTATATTATATAATGTTTTACTATTACTATCTTACTTAAGAACCTATACACTTCTAATCTTTCACGTGTCTTAAGTATATACTAAATATCTATTAGATCTCCTCTACGTTTTATTCTAGTTACACCTATAGACTAATAATATTAACGTTATCTTACTAACTACTAGGAGATTCACTTTAGAGACTCTATATAGACGGACTACTATAGCCTATAGCTAGTAGCGATAATAGTAGGCCTATGCTACCCCTCTGCCTTAAAGATCTACTTAACTAAGCTCTCTACTTTATTATTCTAGTATTTCTCTAAATCTGATTTTGAATTCTCGTAGTAGCACTCCTATTACGCTAAGTATATAGAATAGATGTAGTATTAAACACTTAACTACTCATTGCTTCGCGAGCTGATTTCTTATGTAATCTAAGCATAATAGTTAGTTAGAGACATTATCTTAGCATATGCTACGCGTATACTTACGATAGGATCACGTAAAGTAGAGCTCGTTTTCGTCCTACTAGCTAATTGTCTTATACGTGACTCGACTTAGAGATGTTCGTCGATAGCGATGCTTTATGCTACTATACTACTAGTATCTCTAAGATATACTATAAACACTTAGCTAGTATCCACAAAACTTGCTTATTAATAAGCTAATTCTATAATTTTGTATCTAGACTTAAGTCGCATATTATAGACATACGCTCGATTACTTGTTATTTAGTCCTTGAATTCTAAAGGATATTAAATATTCTCTCTTACATTAGGTGCCTCGGAAATCGACTATTAAAATTACGCTAAGTATAGACGTAGCATAGGACTAAGACATAAGGTAATTGCTTAGACTACGTCTTAGCTAGGTTTCAAGTTCGTAGATATTTACTAAGACCTAATAAAGTTAATAGTGTTAAAAATGCGACGTAGCATATACTTAACATACCTCGAGCCTGTTTTCTACACATGTCTATTAAAACTATATAAATACCTTATTATTCTAGATTCTTAAAAGCAAATTAAATAGGTGATCTTATAGTGTTACCTAATAGTGTAAATAGCTTAGTAAATAATGCTATATACATAGCTATAGTATTAGTTATAATAAAAGCATAAGTATATATATAAAGGCCTAAAAGGTATAAGATAGTATAAGTAAATAACGACTATAATTAGCTTATGACTTTGTTTCTTATCTTATCTAGTAATTAAAAATACGGTTATTTAACTATTAACTAATTTAAATACGAGATCCATTTAGACATGCTTTATAGCTATAAAGGCTAGAGCCTAAGTATATGTGAAACATATAATTAGTCGATAAGTCGTATCTATATGTCTAACATATCTTATCTATCGATCCTCCTTCTACTTTAATCGATTAATAAAGAATTCGCGCTTAGTACTTATAATCTATAAGCGTTACATATACCTAGCTTTAGCTAACACGTACCTTTAAAACTAGTCCTGTTAGTAAAACGTAGTAGCTGCCGTTTACGAATAAGAGCTTAAACGCGATCCTTAGTATTTAAACTCAAATGTAGTTCGCTTAATAAAGTAACATAATATCTTTTATAGAGTTCTTAAATAATAGGTGAGTTTTTAATATTACCTAAATTAATTAGCTTAGCCTTTTGTACATAGTTAGTATATACGTAGCTTACTTAAAGTTACGCTAAGTATGTCTAAATTACCTAAAGCTATATTAATTTCTTAATAAATATCTAAGGGTAGAGTTCTAGGAGGAGGTAGAAAATAGTTATAAATTCCTCGCGTAACAATAATAATATACTTATAGCGGTGTATATTATAAGGAATGTAAACATCAAATGCTACTATATAGTTAGAATGTTCGATAACCTTACTAAGTCTAAGAGGATAATCGAATCCTATTTAGCTTAGTATAGTCTAAGCATATACGAAGTATATTAACTTACTATAGAAAGCCTTTTTCTCTTCTCTTCGTCCTATATACGTATAGGTTAGTTGCTATATAGTTATACTAAGATTTGTTACAAGATATTTAAGATATACTAGATTAATTAACTTCGTTATAGTAAGAACTCTAGTTAAAAAGTGCTTATCTTATAGATTACTATCGTAGCTAAGGTATTAGATCTAGAAATTAAAGTGTAAGTTATTAGGATTATTAGTAGCATATACTTAGCATATTCGTGGTATATGCTTACGTTTTCGTCCGTAAATAACACTAGCATATTAGGACAATATGCGGAAGCTAAGCATAAGCTCTATTTAAATTATTATATAGCTACATAATAGAGGCTCTCTGTCTTAGACTGTCTCTTATAACTAACTAAAGAACTAAAATACTAAGCTCCTCTTTACTTCCTTAGTTCTTCAAAACAGTCTAGCTTTAGCCGATTATATACTAAGCATAGTTTTAAGATATCTAGATATACGTGTTCGTAATATTAGATACCCTAGTAGTTATAATGCTTTCGCTAAGTTCTATCTATAGTAGTTTCACTAAGGATTTTTAGTACGTGTAGCCTTATAGTCGCTAGTTTGCTTAGTTAAATATTGTATCTAATGAAGTTAGTAGAAGCTAAGTATATACTAAGGACATCCTTAGACCTTCGATTTTATTAGATTAAATGTATTTTTAATTTGTACCTTATCTAGATAATCTATAAATAAAGGCTAAGGAAAGTGTATAAAGTGTGCTATACCGCCTTTAGATATTAGTAAATAAGGTGGTACGTAAAGATGGTCTATAATTTGATATGCTATAATTATGACATAGTTATTATAACTTATAATAATACTAAATTCACGAATGTTGTCCTTTAATTACTTAGCATACACTTAGCATATACTGTACTTATACTTACCTTAGAAAGTCCTATTCTTACTACATAATCTAAATCTATACTACTACTCTCGGACTCTTAACTACTTATATCTTCGGAGTATGTTTAATTAGCGTTTACTATACCTGACTCTATAGTTTAGGATGCTAGAACAAACGTATTATCCTCGTCCGAGCTTACGCTAAACTCATTAGATTTGTCGTATACACATGTAGAGCCTATGCTCGAATTTACTTCTATCGTTATAATATTAATAACGAGAAAGTCTTTATCGCGGAATCAGACATCATCGTATAGATCGCGAAGTCGCGTGTCGCATACATAAAGCACGCAATAAGGTTTTTTAGAGTTGAAAATTTCATTTAACGTTTGCTTAGCGAGGCTAGCACTAGTCGGTAGTAGTTTTACTAACTAGTGCCAAGTGCTGCTAACCTTAAATCCTGACTAGTGCGAGCTTATTTGTAACCAGCGCCAGCTGCGCCCGCCAATCTCATGCACATCTTCTATTCTATTTCATGTACGTCATTTCCCCTAGTGCCTCGGTCCCATTAATTTAAAATTTCGCCGAGATCACCAAGAAACTCAAATTAGGTTCTCTGAGCTGCAGCTTCGCTATTCGCTATAGATCCGTCAATGTCTTGAAACATGACATGTGCTTAAAGAAGGTCCGAATTTTAAACTCCATACGATTATAGAGGTTAGAAACGCTCTCTGCCTTATCTAAAAATAACAAATTTTGGAAAGCTTTGCTATTTATTGTCCATTTTTGTTACTAATTACTAGCGAAGGGTTTGACCGATAACATAAAGGCATTCGATATGTTACATGCTCCAAAGCCAGTATATGAAGCCGAATTCAGTTTGTACCAGACCATGGAGTACTAATGTCATCAATATTCTAGATTTTTATATCTGTATGCTAATGGAGTATGAGAAACACCCAGACTGGGCCGAGACTTTGTGGACGGTATGGTTGAGGGAAAAAAGAAATTGGGAACAGAAGCGGCCTGCCAGAATCAGGAATGACGAAGAGTACCATCAGCGTATCAAAGAACTAACCACGAAGAGGAACGGGAAGGAGAAGACTGTCGAATCTGCCTCGAGCAATTTGGTCAATCCTGAGCCCGATCTTACCGACTTCCATCTCATAGAGGAATTCCACGCGATTCATTCTAGAGACCAAGGGTCTTTGGCGTTAGCTGTTGGAAAGCAGGTTCTACTTTACCTTGAAGATATGCTTCGCGATCTGAATTCTCATGCTGATGCCAAGGCGGTCCGGTTACGGCTGCTAGAGTATCATAACGCCTATCAACAAGAAACCGGTAATTTCTTCATCAGAAATTACAAGCCTAAAACCGGACTTAACATGCCAAAGACATTGCCGCTGGCGTTTACTTTGGTATTCGTCAACGAAAGCACAGAGAATGAGTTTAGATCGCCAGAGGTCAAAACACGACGTGCTGAATTTCAAACGGAAGAACCGGCTCCCCGCCAGTTAGAATTGAGAAAAGCTGGGACATTTCAAGTAGTTGAGAAAGGCGAGAAGTCGAAAAAACTTCACTCGAAGAAAGGGTGAACATCCCTGAACAAGTCGCCCACGTATATTCCTGCTTCGCGTATAGTCTCATGCTTATAATTGTGCTGAATTCAGATTAGGGCGTGTTCTAAAATGCAGTACTACTTCAATAATATACTCGACTAATTGTGCAGCTTTTTGTGTTGTATAGTAACAGTTTTATTAGCGGTGAATAGAGGATGTCGTAACAATAATAATTATTAAATATTAAAATAACACTGCTATATCTCTGATTATTGTAATAATTTCGATAGTTATATACGTCATTTCCCCACGTCAATACAATCCCGGACAAATTACCAAAATTTCCAAAAGTTTTGCCGGAATCACCAACAAAGTCTTGTCAAACTCGTACAGCTGACAATATGTTTCAAAACACAACATGTGCTTGAAAGTGCGGAGCTAAACTTTATACGGGCTTTAGAGTTTAGAAATGCTATCAGCCTTATCTAAAAATAACAAATCCAGGGCAAGCTTTGCCACTTGTTGTCCACTTTCGTCATTCTCGGCAAGGGGTCTGAAAACTTCGGCTGATCCCTCCGCAAAAGTGTCTAATCATCCCAGCTCTTCTAACGAGCCAAAGTATCGTCGTTTTCACTTCAATCGTGGCTGGAATCCTACCATAATTGTTTAGTGGCGCTAGATGGATAACCAAGTCATTGATATGGTGACACTAATCGTGCTATGCTGCTCAGGTAATATATTACAAAATGTAGGGGATCTGTTATCGTTATCATGCTTAAGTAGAACACGTCGCTACGGCAAATGTTCGATGTCCTGTAAAGCGTGCGGAACTCGGTGGTCATCGCCGCAAACGCCAAGGATATCTTCCAACATTTCTGACACGCTAGCTACGATGAGCCAAATTGGATGTGCGTGTGTTGGGAAAAGAAGTCGGATCAGGCTGAACCTTGTTCATCTTTGACTCGACCAAATCCTTTCCCGTTTGACATGTGTGATGAAGTTACCAAGCTCAAGCAAATTCAACTCGACGACACGTCACTCAAACCTAAACATCCAGCAAAGATAGTGGTTAAAATGGCGTGTCTCCCTCCGGCGTGTCCGCTTTCGAGACAGCCTTTCGACACATACTTTGTTTGAGAATCTGTAAGCAAAAAGAATTGCAAATACTTTGTAGTAATTTTGAGGTATTTATAACTAGTGATAGACCCTCCTCGGTTTGGTCATCAACATCCACTCACTTTACACTATCTATTTTGGATCATAAACTATGCTCAAACGCATTACCGCAACTACCAACAAGGTCGCCGCCATTTCTACCGAAGGGCCTACCGACCCGTCTATTGACAGGCGCGATTGGCAGCTGACTGATGTGGAGGAAGCGAAACGAGAGCTGGATAAAGACTACCCGACATGGAAGAAATGTATGCTTACAATATGGAACTACGGATACAATTATTGCTAACAAACGTTTCGAATTTAGGTGTTGTGTCAATTGATAAGCTGGTCCCTGTGGTAGACAAACCCCAAATAAAACGACTGGATGATGGGGGATTAGCAAGCCTTCTGGGGGTCCCGCAAAAGGGCCCGGTAAGCCGGCTTCCATCAAACGTCAAGTTGACCGCCCCAAAACGACCTGGCCAATGGGACGCGTGGAAGTATCTCCTGGACAATGTTCACAACATTCTATTGAAGATAGGCGAAGATGCTGTTGAAGCCACGGGTAAACAACTATACGATTTATTGATGGAAGTACTTGCGACTCATCGTCACAAGGACGGTGTTGTCACCGATGGCGACCGTTTGTCTCACCTTATCGACAGACATCACAATGATGCAACGAAGAGGAGCTTGTATGATGTCCTGGGCAAAATGGTCCTTGACGTTGCTGATGTTAGGCCCCACGGAGAGTGCAAGATTGAACTGAAGGTTATTGACCCAGCGAAGGTCAATGTAGCCAAGAAGCCCAAGGCAGTAAAATCGAACTCCGATAAAGAAAAGGGTACCACATCGAGTTTTGCTCCCGCCGGAACTGGCCCGGCGCGATGAGAATAAATAAGACCATAG
>Ga0160427_10002012_pt1 | contig 12372 bp, 10 predicted proteins | sample SolpanmetagenomL_FD_108194 | JGI IMG/M metagenome (GOLD analysis project Ga0160427, IMG submission 108194) | Solar panel surface microbial communities from Lawrence Berkeley National Laboratory, California, USA - L | ecosystem: Engineered > Built environment > Solar panel > Unclassified ...
AGGGGAAGAGGAGGAGGAAAAAAGGGGCATTATCAAATTTTGTTGTGAGGAGAAAGCTACTCACCATTAAGTATAATGCAATCAACATAACGATCGGTTCTGAGAAGAGAATGATGAACGGTCGAGATAAAGATGTCATCATAGTTTGTGGGAAAGATTTATGGCGAGTTTCTAATTCAGAAAGGAAGCGATTATCTCCAGTGACTTTACGCACTTCCTGAGCTTTCCACGACAACAGGATTGGTGCATATGTTTCTGGTTGAAACAATAGGATAAGGACAAGAACACATCCTGACAATATCAGAGTAACCCACTCCACCCAACGCCACGATACCTGAGAGCTGGCCCCGATATAAGCACCAACCATTGGAGCGAGCATAGGTCCTATGAAACCACCGTTTGCAAATAAGGGGAAAGCAAAAGTCTGCTCCACTGGACTCCAAAGATCTGAAATCGATCCTCCTGCGCATACCAAAGGTGTTGCAGCAAACAGTCCAGCAAAAGTTCTAAACACCAATTGAGCAGCAATATTCGGCGATAAAGCAGACGCCATGACAAAAATCATGTATCCAATCATTGTGACAATGTATACTGGATTGCGCCCTAAGAATTCAGAGAATGGACCAGATATAAGAGCTCCGATACCAAATCCAACCAAGAAGACTCCAGTGGCAAGTGACTCAACCACCTCGCTGACATGAAACTCTTTTGCAGCTTGTGGTAAAGCTCCTGAAGTGATGGCTGACGACCAACCGACTATAAAACCAATGGACGCAATGATCAACCTATATTAAGTAGAATTAGCCCGGCGCTCAGGAGCATAGACTTTTTTTTCTGTGAAAAACATTCTTACGTTATCACGACCCTTCGTGGTGTACTCCAATTATGCGGGTTCTCTGGATCTCTCGGTCCTTCAAACCCTACTACAAACACATGTTCTTTTGTATTTGTCTTTGTTTTCACATCGACACCCGTCATTGCATAACCCAACCTCAATCCTTCTGATATAGTCCTCATCATCCTCGGAGGCAGTTCCTGGTCGGTATGGGTGTACATTCTTTCTACATCATGGTGGCCATCTCCAATGCGTTCTGCTGCGGCTTCTCGTTGTTGTATTTCTTGAGGAGTTTCTCTGGTGGGACCATCGACAAGATCATCGTCGTCTTCTTTCTCGTCTAATTGTTCATTTGAACTTGTTGAGTTGGGTGTTCGACGCTTGATTTTCGCGCATGATTCTTTGTAACGGTCTTGTTGTGCTTGAACTTGCGCTTTAAAGCGACGGTGTTGAATAAAGGACTGCATGACGGCGTGGCAGGCAGAATTATGTTTGCCGAAACATGAATTTGCCAAATAATGCAGGTTCTAATAAGCACAAGACTATTTCTTCTTCAATTTACTGTCAACAATGACAAATATTGATGTCTGAAGAATATTGGGGGAAATGGCCTTCAAGATTCCCAGTGACAGCTAGGATGTGTTTGACCGGTCGCGACTGCAATTCGTGCTTCAATGTTTTTTTCCCAGGATGATGATGATGATGATGATGCGAGATCGTCTTGGGCCGTACCAGGACAAAATAGACTCGACATGTTGACGTCGCCATTATAAACCTCAGTACTGACTTCTTGTCCATATGTCTTATCTGTTGAGGTGGGATGGATGAATAGAAAGAAAAAACACACCTCAACGTCATATCCACAGGTTGATCGGCAGAAAGCAGTTAGTAAATGTTCAAGATGTCGAAGCTTGAAATTCTTGGAAATTATTATTCCGGAAGTCCGGCAAGGGCGGCTTGATGGCTGAAAGGGCCTCTGCTTCTGATGCTTGTATGTCGCTTGTTCGTCTCCGTTATTTATTGTATGCACCAGCTGATAGTAGTATATCACAGTCCAAAGGTGGCCAATAGCTTACTCAGTGGAATTGTGATTGGCAAAATACAAACTGAAATCAAGACTCAAGGTTGTGATATTTTCTGTTTATTCGTAATTCGGATGTACAAACGAAAATGTCAGCACGTTGGGGTTTCCAATTCAAATGATATAGTTTCTGGCAAAGGAGGCTGGATTTTATACGTCGATCAACTTGTTCAGTCATCATTGCAACAGCCCGGGAGTGGGATATATTTCGATAGATCTTGACAGCATACCAGTGTTTACAAGCTGTCCGGGTATTGAAAAGATGTACTAGACTGAGTGTATATTTTGAAATGTGAAAATTTGTGCCAAAGACTCGCTAATTGTCGAGCACTTGGTTCACGAAGTGTGTATGTTGAACAGTACAAAATTATATTCTCGTTTGTTCATAATGTATTAATTTGGACGTCTATTTTATTGCGATTAGATGGAGATTGATACGATATATACAATAATACTTATGAATCACTACTTAAGTAGATCAATGATTTAAAAACAAGATTCCGAATGTCCATTGTGAATCTGGCAGTAAATATTGTACAGTATACCAACCGCTTCTCAAGAGCATTTTCTCTGTGTTGCGAAGAAGGGGAGGACAAACAAGCAAGAGCAAACACACAAACAAACGGAGAGAATCAATCACACTCTGAACAACAATCACAACCACAACAACACACTCAGCTCTACATCTTTCATCTTCATTCCGCCATTTTTGATTTCAGCCATCGCGTTGGTCACAATTCATATTTCAAACACCATAATCGAGGTGTGTTCCAGAAGTCTGACAGAAAAATCCAGGAAACTTTACATTGCTAGACGCTCGACGAAATTGTTGATCCCGAAAATTGCTAGCCCTCCATCTGGCATAAGGAAATGGTGGCAGAAACACGAAGTATAACTAAAATCTCCAAATACTCCCTCTAAACCAAAGTTCTGTTTTCCATAACGAGATGGCTGACAGATGATTTCATGATCAGAAACGAAAGCTGAGAGGGGAAGATGAAGAAGGGAGAGGAACAAAAGAAGAGCTAAAGGAACAAGGTATCGCATCTTCATCAAAAAAACAGCGTCATAAAAGTGCCAACATAAGACCAGGGGTAGTCACAAACGAAAGGCCACAAAAAAGGAGAAAAAAGTAGCAACACAGTTGGAAGAATATGAGGAAATACATCAAAGAGTAGATGTAATCATGAACGATTCCGGAAACGACGTGATGCTAGTGGATGATGGGAAGCGAGGACGGAAATGTACTTGGGAAGGGATAAGTGTCATCCACACGAGCGAATCTGTTATTCAATATGCTCTGGAGCCTGTGATACTGGACTCAGCAACAATCCAATACCAGTTGCTAGACACGATACCCCCTTAATATACCGACAAAGATTGTGGGATATATTTATGGTTGATGGAGGTAACCGGTTCTACAAAGAGGGACGAAAGGGGGAAAAAGAAGGAAAAGCAGCAAAAGACGAAAGAAAGAAAGAAAAAAGAGGAAGGAGGAGAAAAGAAAAGAGCAGAAGAAGAAAGAGGAAGAGCAAGAGAAGAGATCAGAGAAAGACGGAAGAGAAGAGGGAGAAGGAAGAAAAGGAGGACGTCTATGAACCAATGGTCTATTCTCTAGTGGTAACAATGTTGTTGTTGTATCTTTTGCCCGCCCTGCCTCTTCTTTTGAATAATCGAACTGGCAAAATGTGAAGTAAATTGGGGTCGATTTCTCAGATGATTTTAAGATGGTGGCTTGTAATTTCATACCTTATTTCCTACCTCCTACATGTAGAACCTGGTTCGAGCTTAATAAATAATCTTTAATTGCTATAGACGATTCAACTTTACCAGATCAGATACCACGAATATTGACAGAGAAGAAGGGGACTATATAGGTAAGAAAGAAGGAAGAACAGGGTGGAGAAGAAAGGACGCGTTTTCTTAAAAAAATGTTTTTTTGCACTTCTCGAGAGCAGGGAGATATGACTGCTGGATAATGTTCCCTACAATCACACCACATATTTGAATACACAAAATCCGCTTCGAGGGTTATTTGAGTAGGATTTACTTTGAGTACGTATGATCTGGTTGGAGGAAGAGATTGGAATCGTCTGCACGAAAACATACCCTTCATGTAAATTGCACAAAGATGGAAGCTATGGCACGCGTTAATGTATGCGCACTCTCACTACATCATGTTGTAAATCGTTCAGACTTTTTTATCAACTCAATTCATGCTTTGTACGATGATACTTGGATATTCAGAAGCTATGTTTATACTTGTTTTATTATACAGATTGGAATTTCTCATCCATTGATATTGATACGACTCTTCGTGCTTGATTATCCAACTTTGATAAGAAATCATGCTAAATGTTTGTTGAGACTCTTATTCTTCGGTCTCGTTATGTTATCTCTTGTAACATTGGGGTGGATGTGCTAAATCTTTAACAATCCCTTTTTTATGCTCATTCTTGACACCAAGTCGATACCTGACATGTTCAAGTCCCTTCCGTTGTTTGATTCGTATTTACATAGCTAAACTGTCAACTCTTTGTAGGAGAAATATCTTCCACCTGAGTACCTAGGTATCTACGGGTATATTTGGCGTCTCAAGACACGCAGACTCCAGACTCTACTAGCACTTCTTATCTGTGTTTGCCAGCGACGAATCATGATTGCAGATCAGCTGCCTGTTGCCACACACAGAGATTTTGGGCGAATCGGGGGAGTGACGATGAGATCTACGTCAATGCATTTGCCGAATATCGTCATTTGCGATTGTTCCTGAAGCAATGACATCAGGCTGCAATTGATGATTATAGTCGCAAAACACCTTTGATAAAGATACCCTCTATCCCTGCCACGGTTTCCCTACTCTCGAGGTATTTTTCTTTGTCATTAGAAGCAATTATCTCATTATCCAAAAACCATGGCGAAATCTGACAGCGAGAAGGGCTCCAAAAACACAGATGAAACTAATGATGGCATAAACGACAATCATGTCAACACCGCACAAGTGTTTGGCGAAGTAGACATTCCTCGGCGGGTGCATTCATCGGACGACACTTTTAGTGACTTGCGTATCCTTGGTGGAATATATATTGGCTTCGCATTTGACGATAGAGATGACGGGGAATTGAATTGGGGAATTCATGTCACTGGTATCAATGTTCCTTTGCGTATACCTTTAAATATTCAAAAGCTAACAAGATAGCGCAGACGCATACGGATTGATCCTCAGCGGCGTTGAAAGCTTGAACCTCAAAAAATGCAAAGATGAAGCAGAGCGACGAGAACTCGTCACTGATACATTGGTATCGATGAGCCAGAAATGGGCAGAAACCCGGCGATACAAGATTTTAGGAATTGCTTTAGGTCTGCCGGAGAAGAAGTACGACGAGTTTATGAAGCTGGGGGATTGCAATCCGGCATATCTTGCTACAAGGAAATTCTGGTTTAGTGATTTAGATGCCACACCTTTTATAATCAAGATCACCGACGACGGCGACGATTTGCAGGATGCTGCAAGTATCGCCAATAGAAAATGGTGAGTTTCTCAAAGATACAATTATGCAAACTAGGTACTGATAGTATAGTTCCGAATTCTTCTCACCTAGCTTCCCAGGCAATATAGTCAAGGTCTCTGTAGAGGACAAGCATAATGAAGTCCAGATTGACGTACAAAGTCAATGTCGCATTGTCAACTTACCACAATACAAGGAAATTACACATCCTGAATACTGGCGTGCAATCACTGAGGCCGCTGAAAAGGTGAACAAACGCAAGCTGCGTCTTCTGTTTATATCCTCTACAGCACAAGGGGGTGGTGTTGCGCTCATGCGCCATGCTGCTATTCGCGTCCTTAAATTGCTAGACGTAGACGCTCATTGGCATATCGCCAAACCAAATCCTGCAGTTTTCAAAATCACGAAGCGCAAATTTCACAATCAATTACAAGGTGTGACGCCCGCGGACGAAAAAACAAGATTAACAGACAAAGACAAAGAATTGTGGAAGAAATGGAACGACGACAATTTCGAACAATACCTGTCTGCAGACGATGGACCTGTAGCAAAAGCTGATCTCATCATTATCGATGATCCACAGTTGTGCGGAATTATGCCTAAAATCAGAAAGCTCAACCCACGAGCAAGGCTGATCTATCGTAGTCATATTGAAATCAACGAAGATCTTGTTAAAGAAGATGGAAGCAACGCTCAGCATTGTTGGGAGTTCCTCTACCAATTCATCAAAGAAGCAGACTTGTTTGTCTCACATCCAGTGTCTGGATTCATTCCACCAAATCTAGATAAAAGTAATGTAGTCCTCATTCCTGCGGCGACAGATCCACTGGATGGTCTAAACAAGGACCTTTCCAAGAACACTCTTTCGTACTACCGTACCATCTTCAATCGAACAGCATGCGATCAAGCGTCGCCCATGCTAGATGCAAACAGAGAATATTTTGTTCAAGTCGCTCGATTTGATCCATCAAAGGGTATTTCTGACTGCATAAAAGCGTATAAAGAGTTTCGCTCCTTGTTATCAAAAGCTAAGCATGAGAATCCTCCACATCTTGTTATCTGCGGCCACAGGTACGTGAATCCTCAACATCTCCGTTTGAGTAAGTGACGACAAAAACTGATTGATCATGTGTACAATAGTTCTGTAGACGATCCTGATGGCTCTGTCGTCTTCCAAGAATCTATCGAACAACTCGAAAAAGAAGAATTCCGAGACGTAGCAAAAGATATTTGTCTAGTTCGACTTCCCTCCAGCGACCAACTGCTCAACTCCCTTCTTCGAAGCTCTATTGCCGTCCTTCAATTATCCACTAGAGAAGGATTTGAAATCAAAGTTACCGAAGCCCTTGCGAAATCCAAAGTAGTCATTGTGTATAAAGCCGGTGGTCTACCATTACAAATCGTAGACAAGGCAACCGGCTTCGTTGTGCCAAAAGGAGATTTTAAGCAAGTAGGAGAGATTATGAGTAAGCTAGTACTACAACCAGAATTACGCAAAAAAATGGAGCATACAATCGCAAACGAGGAGTTTCAGATAAAAAGGCAAGAGTTTTATACTCCTGTGGCTATCATGCACTATCTATATTTTGCAAATGAGTTGTGTTGGAAAGATGGGGAGATTTGTAAAAAGTGGCAGAATGGAAAAGAGAGAGGATTGGAAGAGAAGGGTGTTGTTTGGGGAAATGGTGAGGTACAAGATATGAAGGCGAGGCATGCGAAGGATCTTTGGATGGAGGAGTATGGTGTTAAGTTGGATGGAAGCGGGAAATAACTCTAAGCTATGTCAGTTCGTCGATTCTAGTTTCGTTTTAGTGCTTGATCATTAGATAGTCCATTCGTTTATCAAAATGCTCCCCAGTGATATCATAATATTTGGGCACATGACATCCTAGGAGGAACTGCAACAACTCAGTCACTCAAGCTTGGATGTTTATTGGGCTATCTCGCAAAACAGCGCCTCACAACGTTGATCTCTGCTTCAGCGAATGGATTCATGTCTACCAAAACCATCAATGATTAGTGACAGTAAATGTTTGAACAAGCACCCCGAACCATGGCTTCAAACAGATCAGTAATCATACTTTGTACTTCTTCTCCTTTATAATACTCGTACTCTGCTGTATATGCTGAGCATGCCGAATTATACTAACACACCTTTAGTGAACTTTATCTAGGTTAAGCTTTGACAACATTTTTTTTTATATGTGTGTCGCTTTGCGCTCTAAATCTTTGCCTCCCCTTTCCCTCTCGAAAAAAGAAAAACGTTACTAACGGAGTCGTATAAATAAAGATCAACACACCCTTTGACTTCTCCACACCTCAAAAATAGGATTCTCTGTGAGTACAGCCCTCCGCCAGAGCCCTTGTTCAAGTGGCAGAGTCGAATCTACAGTACATTCACAGAATACTCGATGAAATAATCCTTGTTCCTCCAAACCAAAAACATTCTCATGATGTCATTTTGTTTCGCAGGGTTTAGTTTGTTCTATTATTAATGCCCTATACGTACATGTTGAACATGTCGAAAGGCAATCAAACGCGAAACACTCAACTTTAACTCCATGAAAGCGCAAGCGGAATCTGGGGACACAGACCTTTTTTTTCTCCTTCATTAATGCATTGCATTGATGCTAGATGTATCTTGCCCTATAACTCGATAGACCTAGAAAATGTTTCAATACAACACGAAAGTTAAGTTTTAACGAGGGGGCTAAATAGTTTCAAACTAGTTTCTTGCTGTCCGACATGCCCAATGATTGAAATAAATGAACCCACGGAGATAAAACAAATCAAACATATATATAGACTTATTTTTGAATACTCACACCAAATAGCAACTGCAGTTGTCATTTATGCGGAAATATTTCAATCACGATTTAGGCATTCGAAAAAAACCTTATATCGAATTCAAGACATGTTTGTTTATAACGCCTTCCGTTTTGATAGTCGATCCATGACGCTTTTTAAGGCTTCTAGTTTAGCGAGTGTGTGAGTGTTCCTTGCCTTTCAAAGTTTTCATAGGCAACAACGTTGATATATATTTCACATGTTGAACAAAATAGCAAAATATATAACTTTTTGTACTTCATTTTATTTTAAATTGATGAGTGATAAAGACGAGCTCTTTGCAAACTCATTCAAAGCAATATTGAATGCCTTGAGAGTGCTATGTAGACATACTGAATGTAAGTGTATTCACACGAACATAGATACACCCAAAAATCTTGATCTGCTGTGAACGCCTTTTTTTTTATTTTTTTTTAATTTTATTTTAACGGGTACATATGGCTGTGCAACGTCGATCGTGGACTTAGATCTTCTCTGTCCAAGCAGCACATGCACACATGAAAACAGAACAGTACATAACTACAAAAAGTATGATTTTAGCCTCATGCATGAGCATACGATGACATTTACTGTTAGATTTTCAAGTGAATCTCTCTGCTTTTATTCAATAATAAGCGACCCTTTTTTCCTCTCTCTCTATTGCATCATACATGTAAGTAGGCATATTCAGACAGAGACGAAAGAAAAAAACTTTGTACCAATATTGTACCGCGTAAACTTGCTAGCACTACTGTGATTGGTCCGCGTTCCTATTCTTAGCTACTTATATTTTGGATACAGATACAAAAAAACCACCAGCCTCCTTCTGGACAACAACCCAAAAAAAAGAGTCATAGCTCAAGCTCCCGCTGTTACGACCTTCCCCTTACCATACCATGTTGGTTCTTTTCCCTTACGGGTTTACCTAACAGAAGCGCAGCAAAGGGTGTCTCTCTTTCCCCCTTCGTGTATGTGTATGCCTTGTTGAAACCAGAAAAAAAAGTTGCTATTTTGGCCTTCTTTCTCCCATGTCGTACCTAGTATTAAGCAATCATCCGCCTATTAGTCGTCACCATGTGACACAGAAAAGTCTAAGAGCTTGACCAAGTCTTGATACGTCAGTTGGATTGTGGGGGCATATAAAGTGATGACTCTTCCCGCCTCAGTCTTGGCCCGTTGTTTTTTTATATATATTCTTTTTCCAAGAAAATCTCAGCAAGTGTCTCAGTACAACAAAAATTGTATAAACTTGACGTTCGAGTTTCATTGTGCTAGAAGGTAGACTACCTATCAATCAAATATTGTAGACAGATTTTTGTTATAGATCAGAGGAAAAGTTATAACAAAGACAAAGAACAAAAGAACAAAAGAACACATCAAAATCTCAAGAACAAACGCAACAAACACACGAATCTCCCCAACGCTACAACTTCAACACCACGATTACAATCACAATCACACACAATGTTTATCACCTTAATACTTCGTTGCTTGCAACTCATCTTCGCCGCCATCATTCTTGGCCTATCTATATCCCTCATCCGAAATCAATACATAGGAAACTCTCCCACAGAAACACGGTACGCTTCATTCGTTGGTGGTCTAGGTCTACTCGTCGCCATAGTCAACGGCGCCGCACTCATCGTCTCCGCAATTGGCGCTACATTTGTTCCTCTCATCCTCGATGCCATCACTAGTGTATTAGCTTTGGCTGGTGGAATCGTAAGTTGACTCCATCCCATTTCTCTCTCTCTCTCTCTCCTGTTTCTTTCCATGAAAAAGAACCACATCTTTGATCAAGAAATCTCAATTCAAATGCTAATAAATTGTTTTTTCTCAGGCTCTCGCTGTCGCCCTCGGTGTCCATAGCTGTTCTGATCTTTATTACACTGGTTATAACAAGATCCTCAACGGCGGTCATGCCTACATCAAAGGCCAGTATGTTCCTTTTTGGGACCCAGCTGAAAGAACACATCGTTGTCATGAAGCTGGCGCAGTCACTGCGTTTCTCTTTTTCAGCTTTGCCGCATTCGCAGTAACATCTGCGTTTTCATTCTTGGCAAAGAGACGGGGAGGTGGCAACTCTAGTGACTGGGCTTAGAATGTTAGACCTGCTTGTTGGAGTCTTACAGCACATCTATCTGTGTTTTATATTTCTTAGTCTAGATTTTGTTCCTTTCTGGACCAGGAAGCTTTACTTTTGTGGACAGTAAACGGAGTTGGTGCGCATGTGGTGCCTTCATACTTTACGTATATCTTTTACATACTGTACTTTCCCAAAACTTTGTACTACTCCAAATTATGTATTTAATGTCACTGGGGATTTTTCATGAATAAAGAAGAAAACAATCAACCGTCTAGATCTCATTGTGTGTCTTTATTGAACAGCTTGAATTTTTTAAACCAATTCGAATCGTGAAATGTACCAGTAAATCTCGAGAGGTAATTGTTCGGAGATAAATGAAGTTGAGAGGATGAATGTAAAGAGTCATATATATAGTGAGAATCAGCTGCAGGCGACAAATGTACGATATTTGTTCAAGGGGACCAAAACTGGGGAAGAAAAGAACAAGGTATATTGAATCATTCTGAATAGAATAAATTTGAAACATAAATAACGTAAGATGACATGGACCCTGGAAACAGGAGCACAACGTATAGATTCTGCTTCTCAGGGGAGAATCTTTTGCATCTTTACTATTTTCATACAGTAGGGCACTTGATCATGCAATGGATGTGTCGACTTGACACTAACATGTCTTTCGCTACAAGAATAAGTAGAAAAGGAGGAAGGAGAAGGTCGACTGAGGTGTCGATGATAGTGTTGTCTTAGGAAGTGCTGGAGCTATCGTTTATACTCCTATAATGCTTGGCATGATCCATCATATCTTGACCAGTATTTTCAGTGTTTCCAAGTCTGTATACAGTACAAGAGACGATAAATCACAAAAGGTAATCGGTCAGGCTATTTGGTTTGATTTCACTGTATGATAACTGCTCTATCCAATAACGACTTTGATCGACAACGTCTAAGATAGAATTGCAGTATAACACCAGCTTGCGTGGTGGGTGCTCATAGTGTCAATTTGGCGTTGGATGGAGCTCCATACGTGCCAAGTACTTGAGGATGGTACGAGTTCACCGATTAATCTTCTACTCTATACTGCTGAAATGACTTTAGCTAGACAGGTATCTGAATATTTTGCTGAGCCTAGATTTTGTTCTCAAGGTTGCTTCTGTCTAAAAAGGAGTTGTTGAAGTCACTATATCGGTACCACGTTCTCGCAAACCAGAAGCTACACGGCTGGAAGTCGTCAGACTAGTTGTAGACGTGTCTCTTCGCAATACGGAATGACAGGACTGGTAAAGTATCGCTGTTGCCACTACCAGTGATCATATAATTTCCAGTCAATCCGTTATTAGAGCTAGTATTGCTCGAGCTACCATAGCCACCGTCATCCAAGTCGGCCTCAACCTGCCAACCACTTTTGTACGTGTTTTCATTTGATGAATCGTCATATTCCATCAATATAGCATTGTTGCTCTGCGTCTTGATCGTTGTAGTCGTAGAGGAATCACCGAATGGTGGTCCATCTTTTTGTTCTTTAAAATTCAGATCATTGTTCATCTAAATTTCCATACAATTATTTCTAGCTTTTTATATGCTACACGTATGTATAAATAGGAAAAAAATTCCAAGGAAAGTTTTTGAGACAAGAGAAAGACCGAAAAAAAGATAAAAGAAGAACATACGCTATTGTTACGTTTTAGTTAATAATACAAGGTTGAGAAACCACAAATGTATTTAAAACATTCTATTTTACATGTCTAATTCCACTATAAATGTGGAGTGATACAAAATTAAAATCTGTGTACGTGAGATTAAAACAGTTTATATGTTTGATCGACAAATGAAAGTGGGTGTAATTGATTCTTGTCGGTAATCTCGACAGTCAAGAATCTGTAATGATTGAAATATGTAAAGGAGTGTAAGATTAAAAGAATGATTGTACAAGTCTATGAATGAATGAAAGGAGTTCTTTGCGTGTTGTGAAGCGTTTATCACATGGACGTAGTTGTAGCAACGATGACTTCAGCTGGTGTAGTGCCGGTGGCAGAGA
>Ga0160427_10002016_pt1 | contig 12355 bp, 14 predicted proteins | sample SolpanmetagenomL_FD_108194 | JGI IMG/M metagenome (GOLD analysis project Ga0160427, IMG submission 108194) | Solar panel surface microbial communities from Lawrence Berkeley National Laboratory, California, USA - L | ecosystem: Engineered > Built environment > Solar panel > Unclassified ...
AAAAGGAAAAGGGAAAAAAAAAAAGGTCGATTGGTGTTGATGCTGGATTCAAGCATCGCGCACTGTAGACTCCTTTGTGGTCTACTTTCTTTTTTCCTATCCATGCTGCACTCACATTAATAAACATGCATTTGTTTTTTCCTTTGGCTGATGCGTGCTTGATGGATGGATGGATGGATGGATCCTTTGCTTTTTGACATACTTCTCGCTAAATTTGGTCAAGGCGGACAGAGAGGAAGGAAAGAGCAAAAACAAAGTGGATGGGCTCTGCGCAGTATACGAAAGCCCGAGTATTCTAAAAACAGAGGACTATCGTCTTCAACATGTGTCACACAACGCAACGTTCTCGCATCAGCAATCGATCAGCTTCTGATTCAGTATGTATTGCAGTCAAATACAAAAGTGACATCGTGAAAGCCTCTCCCTATAGACCTATATGTTCCTTGCCAATCATCTATATAAGGTTTGGTGAGAGGGGTAGCACATAATTAATAAAACATCATTACTTGATTTCGGATGAAAAAGCATCGAGCAACAATAAACAAGATTTCTCTGCAATATCCACCTTGATGATTAGATATCTGGACTTGTACGTTTAATTCTTGCAGAACACAGTTAGACGACAGCGTGTAGATAGAGAAGAATGGGATTCGGTGTAAAATTGGTGAGTGGATTATATACAGCATGCATCAAACTGATGCTGGACTACAAGATGTATACATGTATAAATATTGGGTGATGCAAAAGAAATTATGCCGACACAGAGATAGTGACAAAGTATCCACGTACTTAGTACACACACCTCTAGTTCTAATGGTGATGCAGTACAATGTCTTCATCTACGTGGCTAGGACGTTGAGACAGGCTCGTGTCCGTAGCCGTGCATGGTTATACTCTACATGATAGGCAACAAAGATCGTGTCAAATAAATATACCAAGCGAGGACAATCATAAATGTGTGTCAAAAGCCCGTGTCAAACTCGAGCAGAGCCTTTAGCGAGCATCTCCTAGAGCCCTGAGCATTGCACATCATAAGAATTAAAGACACGCGCATTGCGCTGTCCCATTATGATACATCAAAACATTATTTATTCTCTCCACTGTTGTCAAAGAGAGCCAAGGAAAAGAAGCATCAAGTGTCATGAGGGAATCCCAAAAAAAAGATCACCAGCATACTAGTACTGTTACATCTCAGTATCAAGTGACTTGATGATAATTGTCTTGCACAATCATCCTGGCCTGGCGATTATGCTTTCTTCTCAGCCTTTCCGCCAGAAAAATGATGGCCTGTCCAACGATTGTCACTTCAAGAAAAAGCAAATAAATACTCGCCCATCTATCTTTCCACACGGCAGGCATATGAACAGACTGAGATTTGCCCATTCATCCTGCCTCCTCAGCAAAGGTTCATCCGCGCACTCCATGATCTTACTACAAAATGCTATGTTCCTATGTCTGACTGCCGTTTGTTTTTCTTGCTTCTTTTTCCTTTTTCTATATGGCGTTGAGCGTTGTTCAATTTGCTTTGGTTTTTCCCTTCGACTTGATAAACACACCCACGCTAATGCTGGCCTTCCCTGAACCTTTCTTTTTAAGCTTAGGTCCCTCCCAAATTCCCGAAATGTCCATCCGCTTGTGCTTCCTTCGCCTGGAACACGCATCGAACGCTCTTATAAGTTATTTTTCTTCCTTTTTATACAAACCTTCTTTCTTTTTTTTTTCTCCTACCTTCTATCGGTCTCACTTCTTTATACCCAGCACTGATGGCCTCTTTGATCGTATCTGTTTTCAAAAAAAAACATAATTTCTTTTTCTATCTGGACCATCTACACATTTGTGATCCGTACCCTTTTGCTTATTTCGGTTCATTCCTTTGATCCCCTCCAAACCATGAATGGAAGGCTGCTGTAAAGGCCAGGCGTGTGCTAATCCACTGTATGTACAACACAGCAGAAAAGTATCATGCTCAAAACAGGCGTTTCTCTCTTGCTTCGTGTTGTGTTGAATATGCTCAAACGTCGCACGTCAGAGGATGACATAGCAAACTAACGCAAGCCATGCTCCGTAATACTAGCTCACTCAAGAACGGAGTCAATTCTTTTTGGCGTGCGCGGGAGGGAGAAAAAGAGAGATGTAGTTATTTTACAAGCATGAAGGGGCTCTGTCTCTTGCCGGATGCAAAGTGTTATGTTGAGAAGATCTGAGCAATATCTTATCTTATCTTATCTGCCTCTTGCCACAAAAAGTATCTTGACACATTCAGCCACAATCTTCGGCATTTCAGCCACACACGACTGTCGAGCGACAACAAACTTTCCAAAGCGACGATGCAAAAGCAAAAAATTCTCTAAACCGCATGCTCGTATATATGACAAAAAATACAGTTATTTACAGCCACTTATCAGACTTACAATTAGGCGACAAAATATATCAATGCCATAATCCTGAACATCATGAGTAACTCTAAAATTCATTCTACGTTTATCGCTGTCGGGGCAACACGGCATCCATTGGCCTCACAATGGGACAAGCAGTCTGGCATACTTGCATTTGCTGCTGGCAGAACTATAGCCATCTGGCAACCTGAGGTATCTACCCATATTAGTTTGCATTATCTGGCTTAGTAAGACGTCTCTCTGAAACTGATATTTATCATTGAAGTAGTCTTCAAGTAATCCATCAGTTGACGCTACATTAAAAGGTCATAAGGACAAAATCAATACGCTTTGTTTCGTACCTAATCGTCCTGCAGGCGATGAGATAATTTTGTCTGGTGGAGTGGATCAAACTGTCCATATTTGGAGGAGATCATCTAATGGCAAAGCTCCATTTGAGCTCGTGGACAAAGTCGATGCTCATCTCAATTCGATCAATGCTATAAAGGCGGTTTCTGGCAAGAACGGAAATAATAGTATCTTTGTCACAGCTTCTTCAGATGGGACGGTCAAAATCTGGAAATTAGAGATTTTGGAAGGTTCGCAAGAAGGAAACACATCCCCCATAATTGCAACATCAATCTTTGAGATTACCACGAAACCAAAATACTTCCCCTTGTCAATAGCTATCGCAGCGCTCGGTCAAGGTTACATTATAGCCATTGCTGGATCTATGAACGGTATCCAAATTTATACATCTTCATCAGATCTCAAATTCCAAAATGTAGCAACAATGACAGGACATGAAAATTGGGTCAGGTCCCTGACTTTTGTCACAGAACCCGAGTCTCATGATCTATTGCTCGCTAGTGCAAGTCAAGATAGATTCATCAGACTATGGAGGGTTCATCAAGGGAAGGATGTGGGTGTACAATCTGCGGCTTCAAGAGATGCCTCCATGAGTAGAATACTATCAAACAAGGCTCATCGATGGGTTTCGGATGACTTGGATTATACCATGACATTTGAAGCACTTCTTGTTGGTCATGAGGACTGGGTTTACACTGCTGAATGGCGAAAGACACCATCGAATAAGCTACAATTATTGACATCTTCAGCAGACAATTCGTTATCAATATGGGAGCCTGAAGAAGAGTCTGGTATATGGACCTGTATTGCTAGACTTGGAGAGATCAGTACGACAAAGGGTTCCAGTACAGCGACAGGAAGTGCAGGTGGATTCTGGGCTGGCTTATGGTCACCTGATGGACAGACCGTGGTGTCTCTTGGCAAGACTGGCTGTTGGCGCAAGTGGTCGTATGATGAAATTGAAGATACGTGGATACAAATGGTATCTATAAGTGGTCACACTCGAGAAACGACTGGCATTGCATGGAGTGCTGATGGCAAATATTTGCTGACCACAAGGTAATCTTACCTTCTCAACACTTGCTCGCTGCTGACAGAATAGTTTGGATCAAACGACTCGTTTATATGCACCATGGAAAGCGTCATGGTATGAATTTTCTAGGGCTCAGATCCATGGCTATGACATCAACTGCATATCCTCACTGGGACCAACGAGGTTTGTCACCGGTGCTGATGAAAAGCTATTACGAGTCTTTGATCAACCTAAACCCATCGCTCAATTATTATCGAACCTATGTGATATACAACAAGAAGTGCAGGCGATAGATGCAATGCCAGAGACAGCTTCTATACCAGTTCTTAGTCTTTCAAATAAAGCCGTCACCACATCCGCAGAAGAGGAGGATGAATCAGTCTCTAATACTGAATCAATCGCAAATCTGTCTCATCCGCCTTTAGAGGATCACTTGTCCCGTCACACACTCTGGCCAGAAACTGAAAAGCTTTATGGTCATGGATACGAGATATCCACTTTAGCTACATCACATCATGAGCCCTATCTTATCGCTACAGCTTGTCGAGCTTCCTCAACTGATCATGCTGTGATACGATTGTACGAAACCGTCTCATGGCGTCAGTTGAAGCCTCCATTAACCCACCATTCACTCACTGTACTACGTATGTCGTTCTCCCCCGACGATAAATACCTTCTTAGTGTCGGACGAGACCGACAATTTGCCGTCTTCGAACGATATGACGAGGACGGTCAACCAAATTTCAGACTACATAGTGTTGTAGCTAAGGGACATACGAGAATTATATGGGACGGCAAATGGGCACCAGTGGGTGCAGGCCGAATTATTGCAACAGCTTCTAGAGATAAGAGCGTCAAGATATGGTGTCTTGAAGACGAAAAAAATGAGTGGAACTGTACCGCAACACTCAAATTTGATGAACCTGTGACTGCGGTCGACTTTTATGGGCAAGTCATGAATGATAGCCTATTCTTGGCAATCGGTTTGGAGGGTGGTGATCTGTTCGTCTACAGGGCGAAAGTAGGTCAAGTGGAGGAATGGAATTTGCTAGAGAGAGTGGATTCACGGTTTACACCAGACAAGACGGTTACAGAGATCTCCTGGAGATCAAACCAGAGGATAGGTAAGGAAAGTCCGGAAACTTTAGAGTTTGCTGTGGCTAGTGAAGATGCTTCAGTAAGGCTATATGAAGTAGACATATGATGGAGCGGATCTTGCGTTTGTTACTGCTAGATACTTAGTAGCGTAATTCATCCCTTTTAAGGATTCTTATGAAGGAGATAAGATCGCAATTTTTGCTGGATTTGTCCAGGAATTACAGTGAGATTTTTGATAAGCAATATGTCGACATCATTATATATTGTAAATTGACTATAGTGCTATCATCAGAGGCTAAGAGAGATTTTGGTTCCAACAAGAATTAAACTGTGATACATTATTGATTCTGAAAGTGTAGGTAAGTAGTTGTAGGTCTTGTGTAGTGTGGTTTTCACTGTCATGAGCCTTTTATCAAGGTCTTTCATCCAGCTCTCACAAATCCCTATCAATCAATTAAACTTGACCACCCTGAGCTGCATGCGCAGTGTAGACATGTGCTGTACCTTTTTCTTTTTTGCCGAAACATCAATCATCCCATAGCTGGCGTGCTCTACAATACCCATCATACTGGTAACATACTAGCACCAAGTACTAAGTAGCTACCATCATTCAAATGGAATCCAATTAAAGAGCGGTTGTATCACATCATGCACTGGCCATGCCCCGTCAACCTTCCCTCTCCGACGAAACCAACCTCAATGTCCCTGTCGAAAGCTCACCTGTTCCAGACGTCAACCAACAACAGCCACAGCTAAATGAACGCGATGTCGCCCCGGTCGCTCTTCCACAATCTGCTGGGCCGGTGAACAAAGATGAGCCGATTGAGCAATTGGTTTGGCTGGTATGTCTCTGTGCATTATCACACTGCTTCTTCCTCTTTTTTTAAGTCGCCGTATCTCTCTCTTCTTTCATTTTGTTTTGAACCTTCATTATTGCATTACACATTTGCGTGAATTTCCCTTCCAAATCTTGCATTCAACTTCCAAGGAGATTTTGACAAAGGAAAAGAAAGAGAGAGGGACAAAAGACTTAAATTTGAATAGTCTTCTCGTAAAAGAAATGAATCGAATTTTTTTTAAATCTTACACATATATATATGCTGATTTCTATTTTAGATATTTGGTGCTACAGGCCATCTCGGCCGCGCAGTCTACATTGTCACAAAAGCACGAAACGACATTGCATTTGCTGTAGGACAGATTGACGTTGATATCGTCACAACAACCGATATTGCAAAAACAACTCAAGATGGAGTGACAGCACAAGCTGATAAAGCGAAATCACCACATGATGGTACTGTTGATGACATCCAGCCCAAGATTGAAGTGGATGGAGATGAGGAGATGAATATACACGATGTGCGAGTGGAAGGGAACAACAAATTTTCGACAGTAGACGCTGTATGTGATGTGACGGATGGTCGAAGTGTACAAAAGGTTGTTGATGAGATCATCAAGAAGTACGGGAGGATCGATGTTGTGGTGAAGTATGTTGCCTTTTTGTTGGAGTACATTATCTCTCGAGATATTTTCATAGCTGACTCTGCTGTTCTCCTTCCGCTCATCACAGCGCTACGGGGTACGGTGTCATTGGTGCAACAGAAGATCAGGATGAATATGATATCAAGAACCAGATTGATACAAACTTTATGGGGGTGTACAACATTATGAGATTGACTCTACCCTATTTTCGGGAGCGACGAAGTGGTCGTTATATAATATTCTCCTCTTCTGCTGGTTTATTGGGAATACCAGGATATGCGCGTATGTTCAAACACTCAGACTGTTACGAGTCAATGGTGGTGAATCATTAAACTAATCTATCCATTTCTCTCTCTCTTCTATGAACAGCATATTGTGCATCGAAATGGGCTGTTGAGGGATTCGTAGAATCGATGATGTATGAAATTGAGCCCTTCAACATTAGGGCAACCCTGGTTGCTCCTGGTTTAGCTAAGAGAGACGAGTAAGTCTATGCGCGAGTAGTTTTCTATATATATATGTTTGGGAGAGGGGACGAAAATTAGATCAAGATACTGATTTGTACAATGACAATAGACCTGCCGATGATGATGTTGTCATGCTGCCTAGTTGGCAGCACTTTCAGATCAAAACCCCATCACCAGCATATAGCAATATTACATCACCTGCAAATCATGTTAAGAGGATGGTCCAGTGGATACAAGACAAACAGAACACAAGTGGAATGAAGGTTGCCGAAATGGTGTGGGAGGTTAGTTTCCACGATACTTGTTGTTCCTTTTTTTATCAAGTCTTTCAATATTGTTCAAGAAAACTACTGCCTTGCTTTTTAATACTTTACTGACAAAAAAACACGGAACAGCTTGGTCATTGTGAAACCCCACCTTTAAGATTGTTGTTGGGACAACATGCAATAGAATGTATGCGAGATAAATTACGGTTTACGCTGGAAGAAATTGAGGATTGGAAACACATATCTAATGTTGAGGAAGGCGGTGACTCATCTCAAAGAGGTACTTCTGGAGGGCAAGACGATGAGATGATGGAAGGTGATGCTGATTAAGTGACTAACGTCAATCCTGATCCATGTTTGGTTATAAGAGTTTTTGTTCTTATTTCATCTACACACTGAAAGATTTTGGTTGATCGTCGTGATATTTTGATATTATATGGAATTATGAGAGCTGATATGTTTCTTCTCCTTATTCTTTTCATACCCATCTAACCACCGTGTAGAGTTGATACAAAAAGTACATTATCCCTTTCTTGTAATATATATTCCTCCTCACCTTCAAGTTCCCAATCAGCATCATTGATTAGTACTAATATTCCTGGTCGCCTGCAGTAGCAAAATTGAATTTTCCTTCTCTTAGCAAGTCTTCTTCAAATTTTGTTTGGCCCTGTAAATATTTATCATATATCAAAAGTATGACTTACACATGCCCGTCTAGTAAAAACATTTCCTTCCTGGGATCTTTCATCAAGTTTTGGCACATATAATTGACTAAGTAGGCGATGTTTGTTTGTGCTGATTGTTGTTGGTCGTTTGTGTATGAACTCGGTATAGATAGTTGGTGAGAGCGTATGTTTGAGAAAAGGAGCTCCAGACCGCCGCTATCAAAGATGAAAACGATATTTATAAGCGATATGTCCTTTTCTTCTTATTTCTACTTTTATTTATGAGAGTGTGGGTACGAGATAGTAACTGTTGGATTTTTTAATTCATATATTCATTTGCAGACGAAAGTATACTTTGAATACGTTACACGAATGAAATAAACGAATGGATTGGCCAGAAAGAAGGGCATGCATGATAAAACGGGAAGAAAAAAAAAAAGGGATTCATTGAATATATGGAGAATAAGACACTCACGAAAATTCAACCGTAATGTTAAGATGGTCAGCCATGATGAATGGATGTGAGTTAGATCTGATTAGTATGATAGCAATATAACTATCATGTGTATAAAAGTAATGATGTACGTATATACGCTTTGCTGTGAAAGAAAGAATGAAGAAAGTCTTATGTTTGAGCACTTGAGTATCTGAATGCTGCTGTGCTGCCCTTTGCTGCATTTCGAAACATCTCAATTTTATGGATCAAGGGAGGCCGATTGAAAGGGACAACGCCACAGAGAGACGGGTAATGGCGCCACATCCACGAGTCATGTCACATGATACTACTACTCTTGGCAATCAGACCAAGCAAGTAACGCGTCCTGCACCTTGTACTCCAACGCAAGCAATCCATCCATCCACCAACGCCTTTATTCGTTCATTTGTCTTTGAACACCACATTCAACTCGGTCATCCATCCATACATCATCCACGGAGAGTCCCTCCATTCCATCAATACAGAGCACGCATCACGACACAACGCAACACAACACAACACAGCATGGCAGATTACTCACGAGGAGACAGACACGATCGCGGGGAACGGGGTGGATACGGGGGTAATCGTCAGAAGAAGCGGAGATATCATGGTATGATTTCCATTGACAAACAAAGTCTTGCTGAATGCAAAGCTGTTTTCAAAGATGATTGTCTTTAGTCTAACAAACCAATTCCTTCTAGACGACGACGAACGTGATTACCGTCAACAACGCCCTCGTTACGACGACCCCGTGGTCAGGCTACGAAAGGATGTCCTCTCTGTCGCAGAGTCGGTATGTTAAAAAAAATAAAAATTCTATGCCATCAAGACTCGACTGGGTTTTACTTTTTGATTCTCTTAGATGTATAAAGTTGCTGATGAGAAGCATACAATTAGCCGTTGATAAAAGTCGAAGATACAATCCGAAACATTGCATTATCATTTTTAAAAAGTTACGACAACGAGAATGTACAGACTTCTTTTATCAATCTATTAAAGAAATTGTATGTCGAAACCGATTGACCATAATTCACCAACTTTGAAAAGGAAAACAATTAATATTATCGACTAGAGTAATTGAACAACCATTCAAAATTCCATTTGTCGCAGCCATCATTCTCGTCGCCAATTCCAAGAATGAAGAAGTTGGCAAACAAATTGTCGAAGAATTTCGATCACATGCTCAGGGTTATCTGGATGAGTGCCAATGGCGTCCTTTCAAGTTGATACTCCGATTTTTAGCATGTTTGTCTAGCTTGTTCAGCGACGATGGCATCATGATTCTTTTAGATGATATCGCAAACTTTGCAGGCGAAGTAGCCAATGGTGGCTCCAGTAATGTAAGATGAGGGGCTGCAGAATGCTTCATCAATTGTGTGTTGAGCGGGTTTGCTGACTAAATTCAAGGGCCTTGCCGAAGAGTTGTCGAGGATAGTCCTTATAACCCTACCATACATCAAATCATCGGCGCCTGGCGTTATCAGTGAGGAATCTATCAACCGTCTGATTGAGAAAATAGCTACGATACCTATGGCACCACCATTCGAAGCACAATTAGCACCTTATCACGGAGAGAACTCGCCGTTTGGCGAGGCAGAAAATGTCGGTTCAAAAATGGCCTGTTACTAGCTAAAGCTAACAGTGAAACAGATTGTGTCATTACTGCTCAAGCAAGTACAAGACGAAGCAGCGAATGGCTGGTCTGCTGGAATCTTACCCAGGCCGTGGGAAGTATTTAAAGCGGACCTAGAAGCAGCAACTAAACATACTTTCCCCATTTTGTCGCTACCAACCCATTTGCAAGGCGAGACTATATACCCAGAGATTTACTTCTCTGTCTTCGCAAGTCAGGAAGTCGAAGTGAGAATCCCAAACTCTTGCCCCCAGAATTTGTTTGGAGAAATCATATTGATGATTTTTAGACTGTACCGCCTAGAACGAACATAGCTTACAGCATCCTCAAAGACACGATATCCGACACAATCAATTTACTAGAGTTCAATCGTATATCAGTAGCACGTTTCCTTGTGGATGTGGATTGTTATTTTGCTCCAGATGCATTTGTCAAACGTGCAACATCGTTTGATAAGATCAAGGAAATGAGAGATGATCGGTCAACTTGGAAACCTGAAGACATTGCTGTCGATGCTGTGTTCTCATTCATCTTTCAACTACCTCAGCCAGAACACAAGCTGGTTTACTATCACTCGGTACTTACTGAAATCTGCAAGCTTGCCCCACAGGCTGTTGCACCATCATTGGGAAGATCGATTAGATTTCTCTATCGTCACATCGATTGTATGGACGTGGAGCTTAGATACAGATTCATAGATTGGTTTGCTCATCATTTGAGCAATTTTGGATTTACATGGAAGTGGATGGAGTGGTAAGAAATGGATTGTTAAGCATCTTTGACTCACTCACTCACTCACTCTCACAGGGCTGGTGATCTATCGCTTTCTGGTATACATCCTAAACGTTCCTTTATCAGCGAAGCTCTCGAAAAGGAAATTCGACTCAGTTTCCCAAATCGAGTCAAAGGGACCCTACCGGAAACATACACCAATCTAGTGCCTGCCGAAACCGAGAAGGAAGTTCCTGAATTCAAATATGAGAACGATGGTAAATAATTATACTTCATCATCCAGATACTGTATTCTAACATTCGCAGTGACATTTTTGGAAGAAGGCAAATCCATGATTGGCCTGGTCAGAAAAAGAGCTCAAGATACAGAAATCGACAGTCTCATGGCGGAAATTACAGAAAAGGCGAAGAGTCAAGGGCTTTCAGACCCTGGCAAATACGGGCGCGAAATCTATGTCACTGCTATATGTCATATTGGTGCCAAGTCGCTTTCACATGTTTTAAGCTGTATCGAGCGGTGCAAAGATCGCTTGGCGGCAATTGGTACGGAATCGCCTTTAGCACAACGAGAAATCGTCAATACAGTGATGAGCTATTGGAGCGATCAGCCTGGGATTGGTGCAAATGTTGTTGACAAGCTGCTCAACTATTCGATCCTCACACCTCTGTCAATTATCGAGTGGGTCCTCATGGATGCTGGACGGAGAATTCTTGCCCGTGGTCACGCATGGGAGATGGTCAATACTACTACAAGAAAGGTCATCGCTAGGACGAAAAATTTGGCTTCAGCAAAGGCAGTAGCAGGGCTTCCTGAAGAACAGATCGCGTTGTTGGACGACGGATATGAAGTTGCGAGCACAGAGCAGGTCGCATCATTCAAATGTGTGGTAGACGCATTGACCAATTACCAAAGCACAGAGTTTGATAGTGATGATGGTTCGCCAGAAGAGCAAGAAATTTTAAGATGGTGGGCTTCTAATTGGCTGAGAGCGCTAAAGAGGAAGTTTGAGATTGAGCAAGCAGTAGAACCATCAAGTTCTGGATCCAAGGAGAATAGTGAGGATATGGCTGTCGATGCTGTTTAGAAAATGGTATGGAAACCGTCTGTTTCACTCGTATTCGAGTCGGTGGGACCTCAATGATGAATTTATTCAGGGGTTTGTCTGTTTTCTTTTCTCGTTCGATTTCCGGCGTTTTCGTCCATTGAAATCTCCCGCCTATTTTTGGGATACGCCATAATATTAGAATGCTTCTTGATGTGGAGTCTCCTTACTTGCTAAATAAGTAAGTACTTGAGGACTTACTGTCCATTGGAAGAATATACATATCACTGCCTCCGTTTTTCGTCTTTTAATTGTCAAGCGTAAAAGAGCTGTCTAGAATGCAGTGCTGCTTATGACAAGACATGCACCTTTATATGTGATAATTATTGATAGGGATTGACAATTTAAAGTGATATTATTGCGACTACTTAGGTACTTATGTTTCAATCGTATCAAGATACAGATTTGTGATAATGAAGAGCACAGCAATTTATGTTCTCTTTTTTACTTCTTGTAATAAATATTAAGTACTTAAGTATATTCGAAGGTTAGGTGACCTGATTGATACTTTGCTGTCCTTGACTGTAGCTTGATTATAGCTTAGTCGCACAACACTAATCCCGATTGATTGAAGATTTTCGTCCAAAGTTTTGTCGGTCTCTTTCTTCTGACATCACATTTGATGATATGAATAATATCTACACACGTTGTTCA
>Ga0160427_10002017_pt1 | contig 12354 bp, 10 predicted proteins | sample SolpanmetagenomL_FD_108194 | JGI IMG/M metagenome (GOLD analysis project Ga0160427, IMG submission 108194) | Solar panel surface microbial communities from Lawrence Berkeley National Laboratory, California, USA - L | ecosystem: Engineered > Built environment > Solar panel > Unclassified ...
AATGTGAGCATTTTCAGAAAGAAAATGGAAGTGAGATGGGCATACTTTGTGAAAATTACTTGACAACCACCAGCAGTAGCACCAGCCAGAATCTCATAAGGCAAAGCAATGCCCTTACCACCTTCGCCTGTACCTTGACCCCATCCTCGAACGAAATCGTTGACTGTCAACTTGATAGCCTTCTCAGGCGCTACACCAACCAGCTGTGGTCCTAATCCACGGTACAATCCCTTGAAACCTTCGTTCCGTATAACCTTTCTAAAACAATCGATACTATTGTCATACAACCTGTTTCCAATAATCGCAGCTCGCTGATTTTGCACACGCGTCTTTACCAAGTCGATCGGGTAGACCATAGTAGCACCAAAGGCTCCTGCGACCGCTCCCAAACCAAAGTTGTAAGCGGATAGAGCAACTTGATGCCATCCGCTATGCGCGTTTTTCGTGTCTGGCTGTGAGATCGGAGCATAGAGTTGGAAAACTGACACGGAGGGGTCTTGCCAGCTTGGATCGATGACCTTTTGGAAGTCTTCTAGGGACAGTCGACCCGTGTTGTTGTCTAGTGATGCAAAGTGAAACAAGACGTCTGCCTCCATTGGCGTGAATGAGCCCCATCTCGTCGCCCGTGCTGCTTCGTTGAGAAAGTCTGTTCTTGTGATGAGTCCGTCCTTTGACTTTGCTGTAGCGTTACGGACAATGACTTCGACGAGATCCATGTCTTTGACAATGTTTTGGAAAGCACGGACATTGGCGTAAGATACTCTTGTTGACATTCCAACGTTGCAAAGGGTATGCAAGTTTTCTAGTACATGGTCGGATAATTTGTGTCGTGATGTTTGTTCAATGATGCGTTGAAAGTCGTCAGGACTGATGTATCCATTGTCGTCACTATCGTAATGTTTGAATGCTTGTCGTACACGTTCGCCTTGTAAGCCGCGAAGCATCTGTGAGAACTGGTGGTAATTCATGGAATGTCGTGCCTTCTTTCCTCCAATGTATAGGGCCGCCCAATTAGAGTTCCAATCGAATGGTAGCGCATCCGATGATCGGTTCTCTTTGTATATTCTGACAAAGTCATCGTAAATAACATTGCCTGTTCCTTCCGTGTCGAATAATCTGAAAGCAATTTCAAATTCAGCGTCTGGTTTGTTAAGTAGATTCTCAAAGAATGCATAGTCTTGTAAATTGAGAAGACCGGTTCTCCGTCTGTCTGCTACTTGGAAGAGGACGACATATTGTTCTCGTGGGATCTTGTGGTAAGCTGTTCCGGCGTCTGCAGGCGATGGTGTGATGGCATTGATAAAGTCCTCGGGACTCATCAGTCTCTGACTTTCGTCATCTTTGCTTGACACAGACGCGTGCTCCTCGAATCGAAATCGAGTTGTCGCAGAATAGGTGGCTTCTGGTGTTGTTAGGTCTGCTCCTACTAATGCTTCCTTGACAGACTCCTTCACGCTGGTAGCTGTTGCTTTGGCGTCCATTGTGTGTGCCTTATTACTGGCTGCTTTCGAAAGGGTCCGATGGGAATATATTGGATTTTTATCGATAGTGGAAAATATTTATTAACAACAAATTGTTTGATAGCTCCAACAGTCGACAATTTAGGTATCTGTCTAATTGCTTTTGTAGGTAGGTATGGACTAATGCCGTAAGTAGCCACTCGTTGCGATGGAAGAACGACGAGAGAGGTGTGTGGTGAATGCAATGCAATTGATCGACGAGTGTATTTGGAGGAGGTGATATGAGCAGGATCAAAAGGAAAAGAAAGGAGCAGATTTTCGAGAATGAAAGTGTTCCTGAAGCTAGGAAAAGCAACCAAGACAATTGCTGTTGTTTTTTTGAATTTTTATTTTTTTATTTTTGTTCTTGAGTTTCCATTCGACGGCCCTGAAGCTAAGAATGGGATGATCACCACATCTCTGCTTGCTGCTATGGTCTTGGTCTTCACGGCCACAAACCGAAAAAAAGGAGTGTGGCGTAGTAGTGCAGAGGGTGAGTGAGGGAGTGAGCTCCTATGTCACTCACTAGCCACATTTCGATGTATGGTACCAAATACGGAGTGGCGCGGCGGGGGGTGACAGACTAGAGTGAGCATCATGGGCATGCATTTAGCCTGAACTCAGTCGAGTGGAAGCCCGAAAGTGTCGCAAGATATTTATAAAAAGAACAACATATATGCTTACTAGATGAATTAAAAAGGGTGAATTGAATTATATGATATTAGCCATAGAAATAGGGTGCTTTATCTGAGTTCTTATTTGACTATTATTATGCTAATTGGTCTCAATATACATTCGCTGTAGAAAAATGACATGCACATACATACATTAAGAGTTTAAGGACGTGTGCGAGGCCGAGGACATGATCGATTAGACCCATGAAGCCCCCTTTTATGTTACATTCTGAAATTTAATATATATGTCGCGAGCAAGAGACTAAAATGATAGCTTTAAATTGACAAAGATACAAACTTGCTTAAACTCAACCCAATACTCATTATATTTATCAAGAGTAAATATGTTCGATCATTCATCAACATCTCTAGGAGGGACCTTTGCCCAGAAGCTTTCGTAATCCTCAGATGACTATTGCAAAATCAATAGGTCTTGTTATAGGCACCAAGGGTTCTCCATGCTTCTCAAATAATTCCAGCCTGTCGCTTGTCGCCTTGCGTTTCTTATTGATGCTATATATACGGATCCGATGGCAGGACTGAGTGATGTGCAAACCCCAATTCCAAGAAGTTCTGACTTCCAAAGGTTGCGTATTCAAACTGTTATCCCAGCATCTGACAAGAATCTCGATCCAGCCCTCAACTTCAACAGGTACTGCATGTTCCCACGTCCTCCAGGCAAATTTCTTCTTTTCGCTCATCTTTTCTGGAGGAACAGCGTACCAACTGAATCCGCCGTCAGCGCTCAATTCGACACGTTCTGGCCAGCGTCCTCCCCCAGAATATGCCCAGCCTTTACAGTGAATCGCTCCATTATGGATAACGACTTGTTTGTTCCATGGACTCATGAGTGCACTTGACACTGGCATTTCCTGGATCTGTATCCCATCGGTCGGTAGCTGGTTATGTTTTCCAATCTGTTGATTGAAATATAAATACTCTTTGCTTTGTACGGGAGCTCTAGATGGCTTGCTTAGACCCGTAATTCGATACAACCATTTGACAGATCGAGCACCGATATATCCCAAGACCAATACTCGGACCGGATATCCATGAATCTTTGGAAGTGGTTCTCCATTCATCTCCCATACTAGCAGAACCTCGTTCGCTTTTACTTTAGACCATGGCACGGATACAAGGTAGTTCATGAGTTCATTGTGTTTGAAGTAGGAATCTGCCCCAGAGAGTTCGAGATGTTTTCCACCATCGGCCATACCTCCGCAATGTTTGATGACCTTTTTCAAGCTTATGCCAACATACTCTGCAGTTCCGATTGCACCCTCTGCCCAGGGTGCATTAATCATCTCGTCTCCTTCGCCAGCGTATAGTGCAATTTGCTCCATACGTCGTGTGCCAGAACATTGTATTGTAACAGTTTTTTTTATGCGAGGAAAAATGGCTTCGTTCTGTAGATCCTTCAAGGTCAACGTCTTTGGATTGTTTACGAGTCCATCGATTTGCAAGTCCCATTTCTCCTTCTCAATATCTGGTATTCCACCGTGGTTTCTGACGTAATGGAGAGAATTGGGTGTAATCACTTTTGCGGTGGTAAGGCTCTTTGGTGGTTCACCATTGTATGGAAATTCTAGCAGGTGAAGCATTTGTTTGTGTTTTTCTTTTTGGATTATAGCCCAGGACTTTTCTGGCAGGTCGGATAATGGCCCTCCAATAGCTTTGTGCCATAATTTCCAACGCACACCTTCAAGTACAGGATTTGTTAATGGAATTGGTCCAAGCTGATACTCTGGTGGTGGTGGAAATGTATTTGAAACCATGATTCTATTGGCTATAGCTTTCTTTTCCGGGTATTTTTCCCATTCAATATATCTATAATTTTTATGTCAGCAATGTTGTATGATTGTGACATTACACTATCAAAATCAAGCATTGAAATACGTCACTCACCCTTTCCATCCTTCACGTTCTTCAGCAAATGTCACATACGGATCATCATCGTATTTATCTTCTTCTGAAGCATCTTCTTCTGGGTTTATGGTGGGCTTCTGTTCAGCGGCTATGAGATTGTGTTTTTCGGTGGTCTCGTCAATTGTCTGATCGAGAAGTGGGAGGTTGCCTCCCTCCAATCCTTGTTCAAGAGACCATTCGTCCGCTGGCTGAATGCAGCTATAAGTCAGTGATGGACTAATACACTGATACAATGTAGGGCGTCTCCAAATTTGGAGCAGGTTTGGGTGTTGCGTGATGCGAGGAAAAATCATGAGATGAAGCAACAGTGTGTCTATTCACCTGGTCTATATCCCTTTGCATATTATCATTGCCCTGCATGTCTTCTATACAAGCCTTTGATTGAAAGTCGTGAATGCTGGGCTCCCACTAAGGAAGGAAATATATATATGTAGAGACTTGGAAGTTGCACGGCTTGCAGTCGCGACTCTTTTTGTCGTCCAGTGATCGCTCAAGTCTGTGTCGTGCTTTTGTCTGGTGGACCAAATGAAACGGATGTGTCGTATCGACTCAGTTATTTCAAGTCAGACTTCGAAAGATTGATCGTCCGTAGACACTCTTAATGTCGTAGAATATCGAGGTCGATTCAGTTATCTACAAAGAGTGCAGGAGGACTGTGAAAGGGATTCTTGGGCGTAATGCTAAAGATCCGAGCATGTAGATTGCCCATATGCATTCATGATTTATAACATCCGTATATTGCGTTAGTCCACCTACGACGGCACAAACATGCGCATCCGTACTTCCCAGCTGCCATTACGTCAAGATATGATGCTACACTTGCCGACAATGAACTATCAAGTCGAGTGTGGAACAAAGTAAGTGCCAGTATTTGTAGTTGAATATCTGATCATGAGCCTAGTGGAGTAAGTACGCTTTAATCATGATCCGGATCATGTAGCCATGTACCAGTAGATACATAGAACAATATTGTGGTTAAAGATGTTCTATATTGAATCATGCAATCGATGGAGTTAATGATTTGCAAGGATTGACTTGATGATGTCGTGATATTTTGAAGATGGCAGTCAGACCAGCAGATTTCTGCCGCTGTTTAAAAAGTTGTACTAACTTGATTTGGTCTTGGTAAAATGCACGTCATAACCGAACCGAACTGATCCGCAACGGTTTATTGTGTAACCTTATCATTATAATATCCCTACTATACTGCCAGACTTCAGTAATTGAGGTGAGGATTGATTTGGAGGTATCTTGTGGTCTATAGAACTACGAAAATTACATGATTATGCCATCTCTTTAATAGTAGTGGAATGGTTGTATCGTCTTTTTAAGTATTGTATACGTATATGCGCATGATATCGCGGATGGTTCGACGATTTTGTTCGCGTTCTGTAAGGCTTGAAATTACCAGAAATTTGATAGTATATCTCTCCTCTCAGGCTCTCTCTCGTTGAAACATGATTAAATCAACTTATAAAACCTAATGTAGTTATACATATTAACTTTGTGACTGTTAATTTGACAATTGCGTGATGTGAAGACCTTAAGTTCTGGAATTGGTTCAATACTGGAATACTGAGAGTCTCGCATGAGCTTCATCAACAGAATTACAATTTGGTTTCGGTGATTGCTTTCCAAGCTTGGAAGTAAACAGAGACGGGTCGTTACAACAGGGATCATTCACGTTGAACGTTATAGGAGAGGGAGGTTTACGGCTCACGGTCAAATACGTGTTAGTAAGTTGGTGATTTGTCTTTGCTTCTCTAGCTGCCTAAATAAATCTTGCATGTGTATGTTGGATTTTGATTTAATGAGTTAATATATAGCTGCCGCTTGCCAGGATCAACACAGAAATCATAAAATAAGTAGGTGCATTTACCAACACCCTGTAGGTACTCGCAGCTGTAACACTACTAAATTACCATCATTTTAAACCCAGAAATTACAAGGCTATCTAAGCAAATATATATGGAGTCCCTTGAAGGTATTGAGTAGAGCCCTGCGGTCCTAGCGTTATTACCATTTTTTTGTCCCAGGTCCATGTGCGCGATGTTCTCAATGTCGATCTTCTTCTTATATCAAGTTCATTTTTTGAATAATTTGAGCGTTGATGTACATATTTAAGCTATACATATTCATCGAACTCTAACAACTCTAGTAGCTATTTTTCTATGGCATATGATAAGAGAACTTGGATAAACATGCCCTGCAGCTGCAAGGTCTAAACATCTGGAGTAGAGATGCCTTTAGCTTAGCGACCACTTTTGATATAATGATCACATACAATATCATTAATAGTGTTTACTCCTTCATTTTTTCAACTTTTTTCGCTCAACACATGCGCATACGCAACGAGTGGTTCAGAATAGTATTCTATTGTAGAGATCCTCTCAATTGCAATTCATACATCAAGGCAAAGACGCAGAAATTTTGGAACGGAAACCCGTAGTTACGACATAACACTTAAAGGTGCTATAATAGCTGCAGCGTTGGTATATCAGACAGTTAAATAAGTTTCAGATGGAAGGTAGCATAATTGTATTAAACTACTAGAGATACATAGATAATGATGCATGCTTTTCTATGACAACATATAGCATAAGCATTTGGAAACCCGCTTCAAGGGTGAAACAAAACAATTACGAGACATTAATATGTGATGTTGTCAACCTCACACCAGGTCATTCCTGCGGTTTGCTTTTGATCAAGCGAATCAACATGCCATGTATCTGATCCATAAGCATCATTACACACATTGACCACAGCTGGGTCAATGTATGGGAATGTCTGAACAGTTTCCGTATCAGACTGCCAATCTGGCGAATTTGGATCAACATAAGTGACCTTGCCCGTTGGGCCAGCCAATTTTATTGGATCGCCGTAATATGTAGTGGAACCCCATATACCACCGAGAAAGCTGTAGCCGTCGCTATTATGGGAGAGACTTGTAACAATTGCTTCTAACTCATTCCACTGCATGTCTGTTTGTATAGTCACAGTGGTACTACCATTCACGCCAGGAAGAGTATAAGTAACGACGGCACCCGCGGATTCTGCTGCGTTACGATCTAGTTCTGGAGAACCATAGACATAGTGACAGTAGGTATAGCTGACAATAGCCCTTACTACTCTAGGTACGCAGGAAGTAGTGATTGTAGTTTCGCGCACTTTCGAAGGAATATATGTGGTCTTTGTTTGATAAAGAGTTGAAGTCTGGGTAACCGTAGTGGTGCTGAAAGACGTATAGATACCAGGCTTACTCCATGGTGCTTTTGGATTCTGGCTGATATAAGGTACAGCAATAGTCAAAGTATGTTTAACTACTGAACTTCCTGTTGGGACGAGAATCAACGATGTGACAGTAGTTGGTACAAGTTCTGAATCTTGTATTGTCACACAATCCTGAAGTTGATTGTGGGGACACGAATCGTAGTGTTGGGCTAGTGCTGAGCTAAGGAGAATAGAGAGGGAGAAAAATACATGGAACAGTAACATTGTGGAATTCCACGTTTGGACGATTGGGTACACGCAAGTTTGTAAGCTGATTGTGTAAAGTGCTGATCGTTATTGACTTAGAATCAAATATCCTCTGTTTAAATCAATTAGTCCGGCGATGTGTATCGAATATAAATAAGATTATTGAGGATTCTCAACTGCGGCTAACATGTACCCTGAGCTTTGAGAAAGCTGAATACGGCAGTGCTCATGTGTCTTGGAGCTTAGAAGCTTATTATCTCGCGGGGCTGCAGCTGTCGGCTGTGAAAGCTTATTTATTTTCCAAGTGATCATAATTTGGAGTTTCTACTCAATATAGGTAAAGTTTGCCCAATCATAAATTCGTAAATTTAGGTTCAGAATCAAATTTCCACATTGGTACTAGCTTAGCCATCTTGCGATTCTTTCAACAAGTTCGGTAAAGAGGCTTTTTGATGTCAAAAATAAACATATCTTGTAAGAGCTAGTCTTGGCTATTATCCTTATAAGTTTCTCTGTAAGTAGACTAGCTAAATGGGAATTAGGATCCAAAATAGGTAAAAAGAAGCAACAAATTATCTTGAAAAGGTTGGTTGGACACGTCAATAAGTGATGCGTATTGCGATTGTATTTATGTATAGGATGAAGGATCAGAACTTGTAAGTACGTGAGCGACAAAAGTAACCGTACTTAGCCCCATACTAATTATTCTGCTTCGTAGTCTAAGCCCAGTGTATCCTTTATTTACATAATCCTTCAGTACGAGGATCCATTTATAATAAACAGAGTAAGAACAAGGTGTGGATAGGGCCAATTTTCTTATCACCAGGAAGCGGGCTCTCGACATAGCACCACATAAGGCTAAAAATCTTTTGAATCAGCTAACTTGTTATTGGCGACAACAAGGGGTGCTCAAAGTGCTGTTCTGACTTGTGAAAGAGGGTTAGCTGAATTTGCGATTAGTTGTTGCATGGAGATTCGACAGAGGTGACTAGCAGTTAAGCCGTATTATTGATGTTTTCCCAAGAAAATTAGGCTTCTCACCAGTCGTAACCCTATTTTTCAGTCATTTTCCAACTCTTGACCATAACATGGTCCAAATCGGATATTGATGTTTAGCTAAGTCTATCAATAAAGTATGTGAAAAAATACTTTAAGCATCCTATTTAATGTCCGATATTTCACTGAGATTACGTCGTGCATCCAAACTCGACTCACGATAGGCGGCTAGGCAACTACAACGCTTTATGTACCAAGGTATTTTCAGAAGTTTGTCCTTTCCGTACAGCTAGTTGTGAACTGTTAATGATAAATAACCATAATATCAGGGCTATAGTACAAGATGCGTACGCATACTGTCTGTATTTGTTCATGCTACCATGTATACTTGCTTCTTGCGAGCTGCACATACACTTGACCTCAAAATCAACACTACAGAAACTGTGGTTTGCGCGATACTCCACAAATCGTAGAACATGCTATTATACACAAAACACAAAATGTTGAAATTGACATTGTGCAAACGAACCATGTGAAATTTTTCCAAATCAAAGATAAAGCAGTATACAGTCGATTGCATGTTAGGTGTTCGGCCCGCAAGCCAGTGTAACGCCTTGAAATATCATAAATTCTTTTTTGGAATAATACCTCTTGCTCACCTCCATGTGATCGAAGAGGTCGGACAAATCAGAAAAGTTGCATACTTGACAGTGGAAGCGTTGTTCTAGATTTTGATTGGAAGCTGGCCAGAATACAGGGTTATTCATGAGTAGAAACATGATGTTGGTGACGCAAAATACCTTGGCTTCGAGGAAGAAGTCACTTTTCAGAAATCGAGCCTAGAATGTGTATACAAATTATAAATGCATGGTTTCTATTGATGTTTCGTCACTTTACCACTATCGATAAGATTCATGAACAGCTGCACTATCTACTCTTTGGTACTATTTATCAACCTTCATATACATATGTAAGCAGCACTCAACACATAGCTAAACAGGAATGGAATCAACGAGAACAGGTTTTTTAATTTATTGCATTGCTCACTATGAGTTTACAAAAAATCCACTTAACATTAGAAGTGCTCAACTGCGTACGGAGATCAATAATATGAAACTGTCCCTTTTAACATTATATGTGCATCGGGATCTTGGTAGGATCAGCGTTCAACTGTACTCTCTCATTCCAATTGACAAGCTTGAGTGTCTTTTAGTTCATACAACAAATCTCAACATGGGAACAAAAGATGATCTTGGCGTGCTCGAGGTATATGGATTTGGCTAGAAAAGGAATTGGGTTATTGTTCACAAAAATTCACGGTTAGAGCCCAATCTATTCACTGGAATTCTTTGACGGAAGAATTAATATTGCCACGATCGAAGATAGTCCAACAACAAATAACCCTGTTCCTATTATTCGTCGCGGGAGTGGGTCATGCCTAGTCGCAAAGCGACCCATTGTCACGGAGTGGAGAGTAGCGTGTATAAACAGCAGCCTGAAGCTAATGATCCTAACCGGAGATCGTTTCCATCGATTCATCATAAAGCAGTGACGAGCCACGTGGCACGCACGATGAATGATTGGGTGGCGGGGTTTATCGAGACGTTCGTGTTGGTCAATGTTTTGCAATATCGCAGGACAATCATTGGTCTCTGTTCCATGAATTCCTTAGCATGGATAATGGTGTAGAACAAGAATAGCCTCGATAAGTATACATGTTTGTTCCTGTACCGTTATCAATAATTTAAGAAACTAAATTACTACCTTGCACCATGCAATCACATTGTATCATTAAAAGAACTTTTGCAGATCTACTCAACTCAATCTCTTACAGACTGCGTCCCCGTTCCAAAATCGATAATCACAAAAGATTTAAAAGTCAATTAGTATCTTTTACCAAAGAGCCTACAATGATCTAACCCGAACCAACACAATCACCGGCTGACTCCAGTCCAGTGAATTTGGTATGGGTAGTTTCACCCACATGTCTAGATATCGATACACGATCGAATGTGCTACGATATACTTCCGGATGTTGAGCTGCAGCTGCGCACAACAATGAGAAGTGGGGAAACAATAAGCTAAACGAACAGGCTATTCATGGGTCAAGCACGTCTTCTCTGGCTCCCAAGCCTTTCTGATCCTAGCTCAATGTCAAGGATACAATCCGACCGTTTGACAGGGGTCAAAAAAAATTAAACTTGATAAGAAGTAAACATAAAACACTGAAATGGTTGGTAGACACATGTATTGAATAGCGAGATTAAACACTACCTAAACGCTCAGGTCTTGGAAATGGTGGATTTACCCACGCGGAAGAATTTGAAAATTTTCGAAAGTTGCTGGTATATACCAGCTGCAGGCTACTAGTCTCTTGAATATTTGATTGATGTTAGATATTGTTATTTTACGACATACAGAAGTTCCAAGCTAAATTAGTTAAAGATACCTAGTCAGGGCTTGGAATTTATCACATCTCTGTTGTCGGGTCGCTAAATCCTGGGATCTTGAAGGTCGCACAATAAGGACCTTCTTCGAGTTTATTAATCTCGTGTCTAGAGATTTCTCGATATGACAAGTCAACGCTCAAAGGAAATTTTATACAAAGTGAGCGCAGAATTAAAACTCTATAGTGGTTATGTATTGTGCGTTTTTGCCATATAAAAGCACGAGAAAGTAGCGACGCACCACTTTCCTGTAAGAGCATAGTTGACGATGGATTTTAGAAGAACCGTTATTAAGTCGGTATGTTGACTTTTCGACATCAGTTCCCTCGAGTCGGTACGAGTTTCCATTAAAGTGTATCATGGTTATGATTTCCTAGTCTGATTCCACGTGGCTAGTGTATAAATCTAACTCCACGTGGTGGGACTGCAGAGAAGCCTTAAGCATCCGGTGCAGCGAATACAACAAAATCTCTTTTTGCTCGAGCATCTGTTTATCTTCACACATATGATGAGCCTGATATTTCGGTCAGACGATGTCAGCTTTAGTGTACGTTCATCAATCCGTCTATGCGACGGTACAACTTGTGCATATTTTCAGGAACTAGCATCCGTTGTCTTAATACTAGAAGGGGAGGTTAATCAATGTGCAGGCGAGATAGGGCAACTGCAAGTGCCAGATGATATTTCATTTGCGAATGCAAAATTCCCTCAATTGCAGGCAAGTTGAGTCTATTTCGCCTGGTAGAGACGGCTTTTAATTTTTCCATTTCCTATACTGGCTATATTGCCTATTCTGGCTATATTGGCTGTGGGTATTTCACCTCTTTCCGTATGCGTCCATTTGCCTAGTACACACTCTCTCCCTCACTCTTACTTCTCAGGAAAACTATGGAGACTCATGCGTCAATGCACTAGCTTGGGATTACCTTGTCTATGCACATCAAACGCAAGACTTCAGAATAACCGGAGATCCCTGTCTCGCTCCACATTTTCTTTACATGCATTGCAACTCACGTTCCATCTATGTTGTGTTGTAGCAAGGCACGCAGTGAAGATCTACAACATAGTATGGATATTGAGCAACGGATACCCCGCTGGGGACCCCAGGATTAACAAAAATATGTATCGGATGCAAGAGCTTAAATAGTTCCCATCGTTCCATCTTCTTTGGCTTATTCCTCGTTCTTTTCTCCACATCGACCAAAGAGACAGCTGTAGAGCATACAATATCAAAAATGTCTACCGACCTAAAGAACGAGTCGCACTTCGACAACCATGCCAACATTGATGATCTGAAGGGACAAAATACCGTCCAGCAATCAGAGTACTTGGATA
>Ga0160427_10002018_pt1 | contig 12354 bp, 15 predicted proteins | sample SolpanmetagenomL_FD_108194 | JGI IMG/M metagenome (GOLD analysis project Ga0160427, IMG submission 108194) | Solar panel surface microbial communities from Lawrence Berkeley National Laboratory, California, USA - L | ecosystem: Engineered > Built environment > Solar panel > Unclassified ...
AGGCCGCCTGCCGGAGCTGATCCCGGATACCTCGCTGGTGCCGCTGGCGTGGGGCATGCCGATCACCGCAGCTGTGCCGATCGGGTCTCATGTCAGCATCCCGATCCGGCTGCTCGACGGCACCCCGTTCGGGATGTTCTGCTGCCTGAGCCCACGGCCGATCCCGTCGCTGAACGAGCGAGATCTGGCCACGATGCGCGTGTTCGCTGGTCTTGCAGCCAAGCAAGTCAACGCCGGGCTGAAGCAGCGGCAGGACGCGCAGCAGATCCATGCCGCGATCTCGGCCATCATCGCGGCCGAGGACTACGACATCGTTTTCCAGCCGATCTTCGACCTGCACAGCATGAAGGTGATCAGCTGCGAGGCGCTCTGCCGCTTCAGGGCATCGCCGTACAGGTCGCCGGATAAGTGGTTCAAGGATGCGTCCGAGGTCGGCCTTGGGATCGAGCTTGAGTTGGCGGTTCTGAAGACCACCCTCGCCACCTTCCCACTATTGCCAGCTTCCCTGTCACTGTCGATCAACGCCTCACCGGAGACAGTGATGAGCGCGTGAGGTCGGCTCACGCGTGGTGGCGGAAGGCATCGAGACCGCCTCGGAGCTGAGCACCCTCGAAGCACTCGGGACCGACAGAGGACAGGGCTATCTCCTCGGCAAACCCGGCTCACTCATAGAACTTCAGACCGCCTACCACCGATTGCTCCCGGAGGGGCATGCTCACGTGACGGTATACCCTGACCCGATGCCCGCGTGACACGCCTTCGGAAGCCCGCCCGGCCCCGCACTGGCGGGTGGACGCATCGAGAACTTCGTCGCGTTCGAGCGGGAGGTGCTGCGCCGGATCGGGCGACCCGCTGTCAGCGCGGTCGGACGCTACGAACCGGACAGCGCAATCAACGAGTTGTTAACGGGCCCTCTTCGTAGCCTGGGCATATTCGTGCACGTTTAAGTTGTTGTTATGACGTTCACGGGAGCGTGAGAACCAATACATCAGGTCAATCTATATTTTATCCGGGCCATAACCCACGTCGTTATGTCACTTAATAGACAAGTAACACTCAAAGCGCAATATATCTCAGTACAGTGGTCAAGCAGGGTGACGCACCGGGAGGAACCCCGTAGGCCGCTGAACCCCCTGGCTACTGTCCAACCGCTTCGACGATCTCAGGGAAACAGCCATGTTCGGCCCATCAGGTAAGCACGCGGATCTTGCGGCTAAACTCGATGCGCTGGACCGTTCGCAAGCCGTCGTCGAGTTCCGGCCCGACGGCACCATCCTCACCGCCAATCTCAACTTCCTGACGGCGATGGGCTACACCCTGGCCGAGGTGCAGGGGCAGAACCACGCGATGTTCGTCGGGGCGGCCTACCGCGACAGCGCGGAGTACCGCGCGTTCTGGGACGCTCTTCGGCGGGGCACATTCCAATCCGCCGAGTTCAAGCGCATCGCCAAGGATGGCCGTGCCGTCTGGATCCAGGCGAGCTACAACCCGGTGCGCGACCGCGCGGGCCGCATCGTGAAGGTCGTCAAGTTCGCCACCGATATCACGCAGCAGAAGCTGCACACGGTGGATCTGGAGGGTCAGATCGCCGCCCTGCACCGCTCGCAGGCGGTGATCGCCTTCACACCCGACGGGACCATTCTGAGCGCCAACCAGAACTTCCTCGACACGGTCGGTTACCAGATCGATGAGATCCAGGGCTGCCACCACAGCCTGTTCGTGGATGCCACCGAACGCGATGGTCCAGCGTACCGCGGTTTTTGGGACCGGCTTCGTCGGGGCGAATTCGTCTCGGGTGAGTTCAAGCGCGTCGCCAAGGGTGGCCGTGAAACCTGGATGCAGGCCACTTACAACCCGATCACCGACGCGGACGGGACGGTGCTCAAGGTGGTGAAGTTCGCTGTCGATGTCACCGCACAGGTGCACGAGCGCCAGCGCCGGGCCGAGGCGCAGCGGACCATCGGCGCGGACCTCGACGCCATTGGCAACGCGGTCGAGGACGTGACACGGCAAACGGCAGAGGCGGCCGGCACAGTTGGACAGGTCTCCAACGACATCCAGTGCGTGGCCTCTGGCGCGGAGGAGCTGTCGGCCTCGGTCGGCGAGATCAGCCAGCAGGTCAGCCACGCCGCGCGCATGGCCGGCAAGGCCGTGGAACAGGCCCGCCACACCGGCACCATCGTAGAGGGCCTGAGCGGGCAGGCCGCACAGATCGGCGAGGTGGTGACGATGATCCAGGGCATCGCCTCGCAGACCAATCTACTGGCGCTCAACGCGACCATCGAGGCGGCGCGGGCTGGCGCGGCGGGCAAGGGGTTCGCCGTGGTGGCGTCCGAGGTGAAGGCGCTGGCGGAGCAGACCGCCAAGGCGACGGAGCAGATCCGCGGGCAGATCACCGCGACGCAGGCGGCCACGCGGGAGGCCGTGAACGCGATCGGCTCGATCCAGGAGACGATCCTGGCGCTGAATGAGGTGTCTTCGACCATCGCGGCGGCGGTTGAGGAGCAGTCGGCGGTCACGCGGGAGATGTCGGGCAGCATGCAGACGGCCGCGCACGGGGTGACAACCATCGCGGGCGGCATGGAGACAATCGCTCGGGCGAGCGAGCAGGTCGATGCGGCAACGCGCCAAGTGCGTGAGACCGCGCGTGCGGTTGGGTGAAAAAGGCGGCCTGGGTTAATCAAGTAGGATGGGGCGCAGCGCCATGACCGTTCCGCTCGTGTCTTCTACGCGGACGTGAGGCGCTTCGTGTTCTCGGCGACGTGCTCGCGGTAGCGCGCGATGACCGCATCGGGTGAGGCGCCAAGCATCAGGCTGCCCCCGGCCTCGATCGAGGCGCTGATCTTCTCGCTGATCATCTGAGATGCCTCAGCCTGTGCCGCAGGTCCGCCCAAGGCCAGCTTCAGAAGGCGAAGCTGAACGACTGCCTGCGCCTCGAAGGCCAGCATCGCAAAGGCAAACGGATCGTACATGTCGGGCTCCGTGCCGCGCAGGAGATGAAGCCAAGGCGACCGTGACACGAGAAAGGGCGGCCCGAAGGACCGCCCCTGGTTTGGCATCAACGCGAGGTCCGCAGCCTGCTCAGAAGCTGCAGCCGATCTCAGCGTGCCTGAGTGACAGAGACGCTGGAGAAGGTCTTGCTGGCCTCCTCGACCGCACGAGCCGAGGTCTCGGTAATCGCCTTGCTGTCCTGGACCATGTGCTGCAGGCTCTCACGGACCAGATCGCTCTGAATGGCCGTGAACTCCTGCACCGACTTGGCACGGGTCAGCTTGGTCAGGCCCTCCAGGTTGCGCTGGAACTGCTTCTGGCCGAGATCGAACAGGTTGCGCGAGGCATCCTGGAACGCCTGGCTGAGGACCGTGCCGCAGCGGGTGACGGCTTCCATGTTCTGCTTGGACTGCTGGGCTAAACGCTCGCTGTCTGCGCCCGAGAAGCCGAGCGTCTTTGAGAAGCGATCGGCAGCTTCGCGCGCCTGGTGGGACGCCGCCTCGATGCTGTTCTGCATGGCCTGCTTGGTGGCCTCGGTGGCCTTATCACGCATATCAACCATCTTGTTGACGCCCTCGCGAGCGGCGTCAGCAAACTGCTTGCCCTGCTCGACGGTCTTGTCAGCCGCCCGGTTGAAGTTCGCCTTGGCGGCTTCGGCGGTGCGAGCGTCCTGGCCGTTCTGCTTGCCGGTGTTGATGTTCTGATCGATCGTCATCTGAGTTTCCTGCCAATATTTTCTAAGAACGCTTCCCAAAACGAGCAGGCATAACAGCCCAACTAGCTTCGGCAGCAAAGCATTTGCGCGCGTTTGTTGCACTGCACCTAAATTGGTCGAAGGATGCTTCAGGTCAAGCCCAAATGATGAACTCTGATGCAATTAAATTGTAACGGATTTCGTCAAGGGTCACGCTCAAGCTGCAAGCCCCTGGCTGCAATGCACAATTTTGGTCGCCTCTGGCGAGTTCGAATTTTTGCCTGCTCTCGGGCGCCCAATGCTGAGGATCATGCCTGCTTGGATCGGTGGCACTTGCACGGGGCCACCACGTCTCATGCCTGGAAAACGACGGTTTTCCCGAGGGTTAGGGTTTGTTCCGCACACGGCACCCTACCCGAACCTTAGAACACGTCCTCGTCGATCATGCCCTGGATCCGCGCTACCAGGGTATCCATCGGAAACGGCTTGGTAATCATCGCCATCCCGGGATCGAGGAAGCCGGACGCGCTCGCCACGGTTTCGGCGTAGCCGGTGATGAACAGGACCTTCAGTGCGGGGCGGTTCTCCCGCGCTTGATCGGCGAGTTGGCGCCCGTTTAGCCCAGGGAGGCCGACATCGGTGACGAGTAGATCGATCCGCTCTGATTTCTGCAGGACCCGCAGCCCAGTGGGGCCATCTACGGCCTGGAGCACGCGATAGCCGAGTTCCTGCAACACCTCGACGATGAGATCGCGAACCACGAGCTCGTCCTCGACCACCAAGATCGTCTCGCCGGCGCCGCGTTGCATTTCGGCGTCAGCGACCGGATCCGCCACGCTATCCGCGTCGCCATGGTGTCGGGGAAGGTAGAGTTTGATCGACGTCCCCTTGCCGACTTCGCTCTCAATCCGGGCATGCCCTTCCGACTGCTTCGCGAAACCGTAGATCATGCTGAGACCGAGCCCGGTGCCCTGACCGAGCGGCTTCGTCGTGAAGAATGGGTCGAACGCCCGGGCGATGACCTCGGGCGGCATGCCAGTGCCGGTGTCGCTGACGACGATGCAGACGTACTCGTCCGGTAACTCGCCCGGTCTCAGGTCGGCCTTCGTGTCGGCGAGATGGCCGTTGCAAGTCTCGATCGTCAGCGTTCCCCCGTTCGGCATCGCATCGCGGGCATTGATCGCCAGATTGAGGAGGGCGTTCTCAAGCTGGTGCGGATCGCACAGGGTCGGCCATAGCCCGACGGCGGCCTTGATGCGCAGATCGATAGCCTCGCTGATGGTTCGGCGCAGCAGGTCGGACATGCCGACGATGAGGGCGTTGGCGTCAGTGATCTTCGGATCGAGCGGTTGCCGACGGGCAAAGGCGAGTAGCCGGTGTGTCAGCGCGGCAGCCCGATTGGCCGAGGCCATCGCCGTGCCGAGATAGCGCAACAGGCTCTCGGTCCGGCCCTGGGTGATACGGGAGCGCATCAGATCGAGAGACCCGACGATGCCGGTGAGCAGGTTGTTGAAGTCGTGGGCGATGCCACCGGTCAACTGCCCAACCGCCTCCATCTTCTGCGACTGACGCAGGTCCTGTTCCATTCGCTCACGCTCGGCCGCCTCGGCGCGCAGACGGTCATTAGCCTCGGCGAGTTCTCTGGTCCGCTCTGCGACCTGGCTCTCCAGTTTGGCCCCGGCCTCGCGCAACTGCCCGGCTTGTGCCTCCAGCTCGGCGTAGAGCGCCACCACGCCACGGTTGGTCTCGACGAGTTCGGCATTCAGACGCCGCGCTTCCTCCTCGCGCTCGGCCAGATCGGACAGGCTGCGCATGAGGTCGCGGTTGTGCTCGCGCAGGGTCGCGTTGGGATCCTCTATCCGAGCGCGAGCCGCCGCATCGGCCAGGGCGGCGACCTTCGGGCCGGTGAGCGCCTCCCCGCCCGAGGGAAGCAGTTTGCCGAAGGTGACGATCGTGCCCTGGCCGAGGACAGAAGAGATCTCGAAGCGGTCCATCAAGCGGCGCGAGCCAGTGATGCCGATCCCTAAGCCGGTGCTGGAGCAGTAGCGTCCCTCCAAGATCTCACTCAGATCGGAGATCCCCGGACCGCGATCGCTGATCCTGACGACGAGGACCTGCCCCTCGCGGTCCTCGTCGAGGCCGTACTCGACCTTGCCACCGCCGGCATAACCATAGGCGTTGCGCGCGATCTCGGAGGCGGCCGTGGCGATCCGGGTCTGGTCCTGAACTCCGAAGCCGAGATGTTCGCTGATCCGGCGCACGCGCTGGCGCACCGCGACGATGTCGTCCTCGTGCGCGATTAGCGCGGTGAGCAGCGGCCACCTCACGAGGGTAGGTTCCGAACCACGATCACGGTCGCGTCATCGCGTCCGCGGGTGAAGTCGCGGTAGAGCACGCCCGCGATCAGGCTTGGATGCGCGCCGATCAGACCCGGGTAGGCGTCGAGCGACCAAGCCGTGCCGATGCCGTCCGAGCACATCACGAACAGGCCACCCGGATCGAGCCGATACTCGAATTCCTGGATGCGGCGCGCGACATGGCCGGCGGTGCCGGGCAACGAGACCGTACGCTTGGTCCCCCCGGACCCGACCACGGCACCGACGACGTTGCCGATGCCGGCGAAACTCACGATCCCCTTGTCCGGGTCGTAACGAGCCACCGATACGGCGCCGCCCCGGGTATGGCCGAGGCCGGCATGTACGGCTGCCAGGATCGAGTTGGGCCGCTCGTCCTCATGCTTTCGAAACAGCCGAACCGCTTCATCCGACGCCTTGGCTGCCAGAGGGCCGTGTCCCAGACCATCAGCGACGATCGCGGTCCATCCATGGACACGTCGCCGGACCCAGTAGGCGTCGCCGTTGGCGATCTCACCCTTCAGGGGCACTGTGACCGCACCGACTGTGGCCACAGCCTGAGGGGCTGCCGTTGCGGATGCGTTAGTCTTCTGCAGGCGGGACACCACAGCAGTGCCCTTTCCGGGCCAAGATATGATGTCGAAGGCCTGCGACTGCCGTCTGACCGCGCCGAGGCCGATGCCCCCGCTCCCACCGGTCGAATAACCATCGCGCAGCGCGTCGTCGACATTCGAGAGTCCGGCTCCGCGATCGAGCGCGAGGATCTCGATGCCGGAGCCGGTCTCATCCTCGAACGTGCCGACCAGGATCTCGCCGGCGGTGCCGTACTTGACGAGATTGGTCGCCAGTTCCGTCGCCACGATCGCCACGCGCCCGGCCGCTGTCTCGTCGAAGCCGAGGTTTTGAGCCATCGTCACAGCACGGCGGCGTGCCTCCGCCACCTGGCTGGCCTCGGTCACGGGCACGCTGAGCATGGTCACTTCCAGCGCGCGATAGTCACGCGGGTTCCGACGCCGGGCGTCGACTCGATGTGGAACTCGTTCGACAGACGTTTCGCTCCACCGAGCCCTAATCCAAGTCCACCGCCGGTCGTGTAGTGGTCGGTCAGCGCCTTGGCGATGTCCGCAATGCCGGGACCGTGATCCTCGAAGCTCAGGCGAACGCCTTTGCGCGCACCCTCCTGCAGCACATCGATGCGAACCTCACCGCCGCCGCCGTAGTCCAAGGTGTTGCGCGCCAGTTCGCTCGCCGCGGTGATGATTTTGGTTTGATCCACGAGACCCAGGCCGATCCCGACGGCGCACGACCGCACGGCTTGGCGCACGCGCACGACGTCGTCGCTGGAGCGGATCGGCAGGACCTCAGTCTTCGTAACGGGCACGTGCACTCCCGAGGCCATCATCCTCGGCGAGCCGATCGCGGATCATCGCCATGCCGCGCTCGACGTTCAGCGCCGTCTTGATGCCGGTCAACTCCAGGCCGAGTTCGACCAGGGTGATGGCGACGGCCGGGCGCATGCCCACGACGACGGTCTCGGCATCGAGCACCCGCGAGATGGCGGCGATGTTATCGAGCATCCGCCCGATGAACGAGTCGACGATCTCCAGCGCGGAGATCTCGATGAGCACGCCGCGCGCGCCGGTTGCAGCGATCTTGGCAGTGAGGTCTTCCTCCAGGGCCAGCGCGAGCCGATCGTGCATGTCGACCTGGATGGTGACGATGAGCACACCACCCAGCTTGAGGATCGGGATGCGGTCCATGGGTTTGGCCGTCGATCAGGAGGCGGTCGAGGAGATGGAGGGCTGCTTGCGAACCACGGTACGGCCTGTCCGCTTCAGGGCCAGGGCGAAGGCGTCGGCCAAGGTCGCCTTCGAGACCACGTTCAGTTCGACGCCGAGATGGACCATGGTCTGGGCGATCTGCGGCCGGATGCCGGAGATGATGCAATCGGCGCCCATCAGGCGCGCGGCGGCGATCGCCTTCAGGAGATGTTGGGCGACCAAGGTATCGACGGTGGGCACACCGGTGATGTCGATGATGGCGATCTCCGCCTCCTCGTCGACGATGGCCTGCAGGAGGTTTTCCATCACGACGCCGGTGCGAGCGCTGTCGAGGGTCCCGATCAACGGTAGGGCCAGGATCCCGTCCCAAAGCCGCACCACCGGGGTCGAGAGTTCCGCGATCTCCTGGCCCTGACGCCCGATCACCTCCTCGCGACTGGCCAGAAACACCTCCATCGTGTGCATGCCGAGCGCGTCCAGGAGGTGGCTTGCCGCCCACGTGCCTTTGGCTACAGCCGCCGGATCCTTGCCACCGGTGCGGTTGAGGGCGTCGTAGATCGGCTCCTTGAGCGAGAATACGAAGTTGGCGGTGTCGGTGGGCGTAAAGCCCTGGATAGCACGTGACCGAGAGACTTCCGCGAGCGTGTCGCGCAAAGGCGCGTACGCATCGGCTCTAACATCCGTCCCAGCGGCGGCGAGACTGTCGCGCAATTGCTCGAGAACCGTACGCGCTTGGGTATCGAGTTCCGCCTCCCGGATACGACCAGTATGGAGAGCGCCACCTGCCTTTAGCAGCGAGAACCACGCAGCGAGGATGTTCGCTTCTTCAGCGGCGACGGTCTGGGTCAACGCCGCCGTTCCATCGACCGCCATGGCAAAATCCTACACCCGGGCTCAGATCCCGTGAACAGCCTCTAACTGAAGCTCTGCTATATCGATAGACGCGATATTAAGTGGAGCCAGGCACGAGACCGGCGATGGGCCTGTATGGGGCTGTTACTGTATCTGGCGGACACGGTCCGTAGCAGCTGGCCTGCATAGGACCTAGCCCCCACGACCAAGCACGTGGCGCATTATCTCGGGCACCAGAGCCCCTTGCCTCATCCTCAGCTGCAACGGCATCCGCGTACTCCAGCATGAGGTCTTCGATTTCTGCTGGTCCAATCATATTCAGCCCCTTGGCAGTTATGCTGCACTGCACAAGAAAACGGCCGAGGCGCTGCGTGGGTTCCTCGCCTTCGTAGGTATGTCGGCTATCCGATTGTTTTCCCGACGATCCGGGGGATGGGCCGAGATGTGGATCATCCGGATCTTCTATTGTCGGTAAAACATGTCGGCAATTCTACTGACGGCTAAACGCTGTGTTTGTTTAGCAAGCCTTAGCGGATGAGCTGGACCTGGACGCCGGCACCTGCAGCGAGCTCCTGCCAGACGGCGTCCGCGGTGACCGCAACAGCGTTTGAGCGGGTGGCAAGTGCGAGACAGAGCCGGTCCCCGATCCCAAGACCCTTTGAGCGGGTCAGAGGCTCGAGAAGAGCGGCACGAATGCAAAGGTCGTCGTCGACTGGGGTGAGCGGAAACACGAGGCCATTTCGCAAGGCTCTCACGGCGGCTTCATCCGCGCCGTTGCGGACCAACCATCCAGCGACCTCGCCGAAATTCACGGTGGTCATCGTGGCGGTGCCGGTGAAGGCCTCGAGCACCTGCTCCCAGCCGGGCTCCCGGCGGAGGTAAGCGAGCAGCGCCGAAGCATCGAGGACGCTACGCGCCACGATCGAACTCCGTCGTGGAGGAAGCCGCCTGATCGCTCGCGTCAGTCGACGTGCCCTCCTCCTTTGCAGTCTCAGCGCGCCGTGCTGTCAGAAAGGCGTTCACCGAGGCGTCCTCACCAGACAGGAAGGAGGAGGTCTGGACCTGAAGCTCGGCCATGGCGGAGGCGACTGAGCGCACCCGAAGCTCACCGTCTACCAGGGTCAGCACAACTGGCCCGCCGCACTCGAGGCTGAGGGCCTTTCGCGCCTGGGCTGGAATGATCAGCCGACCGCCAGCATCGATCTTGGAGAGCGTCGCGTTCATGACATCAGGGTCCGATGGGCTCAGAGGCACACGCCTGCCTGATAAGGGACGTCCGCCCATCAGCTCGGAATAGGCCAACGATCAGACAATCGGTATTATCGTCTTATATGCCATAATACCGCAATACGGCAGTTTTCTCAGGATTGGTTCTCTCGTGGTTCATCGGCGAGTGTTCCCTTTGCGGAGGGCTGGCCGAAACCGAACGGTTTCGGCCATAACCCGCAGATATGGCCGAAACATAGGCTTGCGGTGGTTTTGGCCAGCGTTTAGTTTCGGCCACCGCTTTCGACCAGATTTTGGCCATGCCTCGCACCTTCGCCTACCTGCGCGTGTCCACCCTCGGTCAGACCACCGACAATCAACGCCAGGAGATCGCAGCCGCGGGCTTCCAAGTGGAGCCACAGCGCGTGATTACGGAGACCGTGTCGGGCAGCGTGGCCACCGATCAGCGCAAAGGCTTTGTTCGCCTCCTCGACCGGCTGGAGCGGGATGACGTCCTCGTCGTGACCAAGCTCGACAGGCTCGGCCGCAACGCCATGGATGTCGGCAGCACGATCAAGCGCTTTGATGCCCTCGGCGTGCGCGTACACTGCCTCGCACTCGGCGGCGTCGATCTAACCAGCTCGACCGGCAAGTTAACGATGGGCGTGATCAACGCGGTCGCCGAGTTCGAGCGTGACCTGCTGATCGAGCGCACCCAGGCGGGTCTGGCCCGGGCCCGGGCGGAGGGCAAGGCGATCGGCCGGCCGGCGAGCCTCACCCCGGAGCGGCGACAGCACGCCGAGCGGCTTTTGCGCGACGGCCGGAGCGCCTCGGCTGTCGCACGCGAGCTCAAGGTCGGCCGGACCACGATCCGACGGGTGCAGGAGGCGATGCGGCGGCCTGAGCGGATCACCTCGCCGGGTGCACTAGCGAGCTGAACTGCCTGCATACGTCGACGTGAGAGATCCGTCCGCGTGCCTATAGGAGGCGTGTTGCAATCCCGAGCGCAGCGCCGGCCTCCGCCAGCCGGTGATCGAGGGTCATGAGCGCCACACCATGATCGGCCGCCAAGGCCAGATGCAGGGCATCACCAGCTCGTAAGCCAAGATGTGACTGGTCGGCAAAGCGCGCAGCCACCCGAAACTGACGATCGGAGAGTGCGAGCGAGACGAAGGACTCGGCCGCGAGCCGCGTGAAGGCCGTTAGGGCAGCCGCGCGATGCTCCGGCATCAGGTCCTTGCGCCGAACCTTGATCGAGAGGGCAGCCGAGAACTCCGTGACGACCCAGGCGCTCAGAGTCTGTCCGGCATCATGATGTTTTCTGACAGAGCTTTCGGGTCATGAGGCGGATGGAGGCCAAGAGGACGAACGCTCGTCCTTTCCGGCTTTTACATTCCCAATCCTTTGCGAGACGGCGGCAACGGTTGAGCCAGCCGATGGTTCGCTCGACGATCCAACGCTTGGGCAGCACAGCGAAGCCTTTGGCCTGATCGGAGCGCCTGACGATCTCGACCGTGAGGGTGCGGCAAACCTTGCGAAGGCCATCTTGGAAGGCCGGTCCCTGGTAGCCGCCGTCGGCGAAAAGCTTGAGCAGGAACGGGTAGAGGCCAAACAGCGTGGCCATCACCAGCACGCCGCCATCCCGATCCTGAATGTCGGCGGGATGGACGAGCGCGTGCATCAGCAGGCCCTGCGTATCGACCAGAATGTGGCGCTTCTTGCCCCTGATCTTCTTGCCCGCATCGTAGCCGGGCGGGTCGATCGAGCGCCCCCTTTATGGATGGCCCGCCCCTCACCGGGCTTCACTGCTAGGTTTGCAGTGTGGCTCACATGAGGGATGGAGCAGACCGATGGCCATCGCGATACTCGGGATCGATCTGGGCAAGAACAGCTGCAGCCTCGTCGGGCAGGATGCGAGCGGACGGGTCGTCCTGCGACGCCGGATGCGGCGCGAGACGGTGATGACCTTTGGCGCGACGCTTCCGGCCTGCATCATCGCCATGGAGGCGTGCTGTGGCGCGCATCACATGGGCCGGGCGCTAGCCGCTCAAGGCCACACCATCCGGTTGATGTCGCCGGAATACGTGCGGCCCTACGTCAAGGCACAGAAGAACGACGACCGCGACGCCGAGGCGATCGCGGAGGCTGCGACTCGTCCGACCATGCGGTTCGTCGCGCTGAAGTCGGAAGCGCAGCTCGACATGCAGACCCTGCATCGGGTGCGCGACCAGCTCGTCGGCGAGCGCACCGCCCTGATGAACCAAATCCGAGCCGTCCTTCTGGAGCGCGGTCACATCGTCCCGCAGGGACGCGCCAAGCTCGCAGCCAGCTTGGAAAGTCTGCTCGATACCGAGTCGAGCGAACCATCGGCTGGCTCAACCGCTGCCGCCGTCTTGCAAAAGATTGGGAATGCAAAAGCCGGAAAGGACGAGCGTTCGTCCTCTTGGCCTCCATCCGCCTCATGACCCGAAAGCTC
>Ga0160427_10002019_pt1 | contig 12350 bp, 12 predicted proteins | sample SolpanmetagenomL_FD_108194 | JGI IMG/M metagenome (GOLD analysis project Ga0160427, IMG submission 108194) | Solar panel surface microbial communities from Lawrence Berkeley National Laboratory, California, USA - L | ecosystem: Engineered > Built environment > Solar panel > Unclassified ...
GACTATCCTCCCAATCACCGACGAGTTCCACTACATCCTCCGCAGCATCTTCGAGCTTGACCCTCGCAAGCGTGTCACCCTCCCTCAACTCAGAGAATGGATCTACACTTGCTCACACCTCACCACCACCAACCTGCCCACATCGCAGCAGACCCTTCCCTCACCACCACCATGCGATTACCAATACGTAATACCTCAATACCAAGATCAGTACGAGTACGACTACTACTCCACCTCACCCTCCTCCACCGCCAACTCCTCTCAGGACTCTTGCACTACTGAAGCGACTACTGTGATGACAACCCCAGCAGCACCCGTCGCTACTGCCGCAGTCCAAACAGCCCAACGGTCAGCAACTGCACAAAATTGCGGCGCATGGTTTTCCTCCAGCCTCAACAGTATCAATAGCCTCATACCAGCATTCGATCTGGCACAAAAACACATGAATGTGCAGCCACTCTTTGGAGCTCGTCTGCCATTTTAGAGAAAGAGAAAGGGAGAAGATACACTTTTAATGTTTGTTACGAAATGAAAGAATGAAAAGACAGATTGTATATTTGGGAAAATGGAGTTCTATGATGAGCAATTAGAAGAACAAAGTGCGCCCTGGTGGCGCATATGGGTTGTTATAGTCACGAATGTTATGAATATGAAGGATTGCATGGGAATAGAGCATTGCGATGTTTGAGCAAAACCAAAACGAGCTTGTATATTAGTGTATTATAGAATCGAGTCTACTAGGTAGTAGTAGTGCTGCTTGCAAGCACAGAATGAAGAATTCAGCGATGCTCATTGAGCACGAAGACACATCTCACTTTCGCTTCTGGGCCTTGTTGTTTACCTTGATGGTCGCCTGATCTTGTTTTGTTCTGCTGCAACACATCGTGCTCACTTATGGGAGGAGTTCGGCGTCAATATTGCCATCACGATCAGCTTCAAACATCAGCTTCCTTCAACATCAGCTTCAGCTTCAATAAGCCATCAATCACATTCGGCATTCATGCTATTTCCCTTTACCATAAAATCCTTCAGCTCAGCTCCGCCAAATAGGAGAAGCCTAGCTCAAAAACATCCCAGTCAGCTCAGCTCCGCCGCCAAATAGGAGAAGGAGGAATATCGAGCTAGCTCCTTCTCGATGTTCGGTGCTTCACACTTGTGACATACAGCAACAAGCGGTATGGGACGATGGGCAGAGCATCCTACGCTTAGTAAAGAAACAAGTGTAAGTCTACCATGACTCTCATCCTCTTCCCCTCACGTCGCGACGCGAGAAAAGAGAAAAGACGCGAAGATGCTGATCATACTAGAAGCACTTTAACCTTTTTCTATCATGATGATCTTTCCGCCTCGTAACTTGTACTTTCACATACAGCTAGAAGCTAGAGTCAAGAACGTTCAAGCTAACAACGAACGGCATGGCATGATGTAGTCATTCTGTCCCGTCCTATCTCTCCTCCCTCCATACTGTGCCGTACTGCCCACGCTGTCGCTGATATCCTTCTGCCCCGTATGCAGCATGATGATGGCGGTGCAAAGTGCATGCATCAGAGCGGCACGGCCAACGGACGGCGGCGACATAACGCAAAGCGTGAGACTGGATCTTTGGCTGAAAGACGGCCTGTCAGCTAGAAAGGTACATCTCACGTAGTACTACTCCGAGTATCCAGTAGTGTGGACAAGCGGAGTCTAGCTCCAGGATTGTGCGTGCCGGCACGCGTTCACTAGGTACGTAGCTACATCGATACTTTGCTGTCATACCGATACAACCTCGGAGGAAGTAGCATAGCGCTAGGCTGATGGTTGGCTGATGGACATGTTTCCGTTGTAAGGTTTTGCTTTCGGTTGTAGGATCTTGCTTTTGGCCCGTGCTTCTTCCGTGCGGTTAAGCATAGTAGTGACAACAATGCTACTGTCTGCTACTGTCGGCGACTTGGTCATTCCCCTTGTCCTCCCCTATCCATCACAGGCACAAGGAGCACAAGGCATGTGCTCTACGCGTCAGCCGATAAACACCAGGCTTAGGCTAGAGTCCCACACACCCTGACAAATCGCAAAGTCAAAATGGCGACATTCAAGACTAGTCAAGAAGACAAGAAAAGAGAAACCATGATTTCCGAAACTCGATGGTCGTTGCAAATCGCACGCATCGAAGATGTGGAGAGGGGAAAGGAGAAAAGCATAGACGTCACTCAAGGCTTCTTCCGCAGCTTTTAGTCCCAACGGTTTCATGCTAGTGGAACTTGGCTTTTGTCTAGAGAGCTAGACCTAGTGGACGTCGACGTGCAGATGTCGGTGCGGCGTGTCGATGTCTTACCAGAACCGAGGAAATACAAGGGCTAATGCAGCCCTTCTTCCGCTGCTAAGTTGCTTCTAGTCAAACTCTACTTTAGCTGCGTCGACCACGCGACTAGCCTGAGGTAGCCATTCTATCGGTTGTTCCCACAATGCTAGTACCGCATCGATGAACTCATGCAGCAGCACTACACACTACACATAGTTCTCAAGTATCTGATATGGTTTCTCCGATAGTAAGAGGAAAACGGACTAGCATCACTAGCACTACTCGTCCCTCTCGCATTCGCCCAGCTATTCTCTTTGCGTCAGCTAGCCTGCTTCATACGCCATCTTGGCGATCATGGTTACAAGCTCGTTTCAGGTCGTTGATCGATGCCGATCTTCTCCTGTTTTTATGCACGGAAAAGGCCTCGCGCTGGGCAAGGCTGATCTGCGACGGCTTCTCTATTGGAATGTCACTGCTTTTAATCGTGGGGCGGCAGCAGTATTTCTCTACTGATTGTCATAACTCGAAGCCTATGGCGTCGAGCGTGGAAGACTGGCTCCCAGCCTGCAATGAGAGAAGAGCTCTTGCTCGATTTTTTGCTGAGCGGCGTTGAGACGCGCTTGCGGGCGTGTGCTTTAATGTATGATGGGTCTTGCTGCTTGAGCGGTAACGAGGTAAACTGTAGAGGGAGCGAATGTGGTGGAAAGTCAGAAGTAAGGCGAGGAGAATGTGTAAGAGTGACTGTGAGGCGTGGCTTCGCTGAGGGCGTTTCGTAGGATGTTACTGCAGGACTCATGCGGAGACTGACTGACAGTGAGATGTTGTTCTCGGAGTTCTTCAAGATGCTTTCGGATCTTGTACCTCTGCATCCTTCTGTTCACATACTACATTATCCTGTCCAAGCAAGGTCACAACAAGGGATTAGCAATGGCCAGGCATATGAAGACGAGATACTTGACGACGAAACACATGCTCGCATACACGCAGCGGTCTGACTTGACATCTCCATCTTTCTGCTTTGATCCAATGAAATAGCACATAGCGACGGAGCAGAACCTGTCTGCACCACACCGGCGTGCTACATATGTTCTTGCGACCATGTCTCTTCTGAGACGGCGGACTAGCAAAATAATCACATTGACGCGGTGGAATATCCCACTCGACGAGCAGAACACCCATCCGGCCATAACACTACTCCGTACATCGTACATGTCCCTCGTGATTATTCGAGAACGTTAGAAGCAAAAGAATCACTCAGTAGTTCTGCGACATGCAAGCACACAACAAACCAGCACCACAGGTCAAAGCAAAGCAAAAAGAACAGAACATACAGCAACTGAAATTCGCATGTGGTCACCCACCATACACGCAGTCGATCTGTGGCTTAAATAGGGCAGAGCGAACGGGATGCCTTGTTCTCCACAGTCTATGGCCGTATGTGCTTAACATTGTGTTTTGATGTCTTATGAACTAAGGTAATAATGGGTTTCTAAAACCAAGCTGAGACAGGGCAGTGTCGATCATTTTGGTGCCAAGACTTTCCTAACACAGCGCACGACACTTCATATTGTCTCGTACACTTTCAATAATAGTTTCGACACTCATCACAGCGTTGCATCGAAGCGTTTGATTTCAGTCTTACGTCGTGCAGGCATTAGTATGATACGAGCCATCTATAGTGCTCGTTGTGAGGTCTCAGCTCTAAAGAGGAGTTGTGACGCGTGTTGTTGTTCGCTCTCTCCTTCCCCAAACGCAACAAGCGGCTGTACTTGCTTGTCTCACTTCTCCCAAATGAAATGTCAATAAGCCTATACAAGATCAACTTGGAAAACATTCTGACTTCCTTCGATTATCATATGTGTACGCCGTGGCTCATCTTTACAGTTTCTCAATAAACTTGCTTAACATTTTGTGCGGTGCAGCTTCATGCGACGCAACCATTGAACATAGGCTACTGATGCCGTGAGGTATTCGTCCCCCCACTGCTTGTCTGAACATGTCCTTCAAGTACGTGTTCAATCTGCGCTGGCATTCGACTGCAGATGTCACAAGCGATCTTCCCACACAATCTCTAGACAGTGATGAAGATGAGGTATTCCCCTATTGGGGCGTCAGTATTGATCTTCCCGAGCGAGTTGTCCAAGACCCGAAGATTGCAGAGGTCAACCTATCTGTCGAATCGACCGGATACTTCTCCACGCCGTTCAGGACGGGAGTGAAGGCAGCGCTGGTGGTAGCTTGGAACGACAAAGTGGCTGAAGTGCTCTGCCCGTATAGATGTGCTGGAGGTCGTCATGAGCACCCTTTCAGATTGCCTACAGGTGGTATATGGCACGAGACTCTTGCAGCTTGTCCCAAAGACAATAGCAAATGTCGGTACCGTCTCATTTTTCCGTTCGAAGACCATCCTGTCACAAAAAGCTTTGGTTGGATTCTCGATGGCTCTCCGTTGCAGTTCGTGACAGTACCATGGGATATGCGGTCACTATCGGAGCTTTCGGATGATAACAATGCTCGCAGAAGGACCCGGACGGCAAATGTCGACGACGTTTCTGCAGCTATGGAATCTTTGAGCCTGCGAAGCACGACTTTGAAGCAATTACAGAGCGAAGTTGCCGAGATGAGAAGAAAATACCCATCGTTATCCAGCAAACTTGACGATCTTCACGTTGACTCAACAGTCTTTGATGAGGGCGAGAATCAGGGCGCCATAGTACACAAAATGCTTCTAACTGCCCTTCTGCATCAGAAACCGATTGGATGTCTGTATCGGGGCAAGACATTGCCATGCGAGTTTGTTGCCAGTGGTTACGGCAGAAACGAAACAGATCACTGGATCATCAAGCGCCAAATATGGGTAAAAGCAGTGATGTATTCTAGCGAACGCGCAGGCTATGAACTGAAGACCCACACTTGTGATAGCAAGGAGCTTCACAGTGACGGTTCTTTCCTAGCATGTCACGTCGAGAAGCAATCATTAGCACGTTTTCTATGGTCACACTCAACATTCTTTGTCAATGCTAAGGACGTCGAGGCACTTGGACGCTGCAGTCCTCCAGATCTTGGAGGTTTGCCAATAGATATATACGTCTGCCAACCCTTTAAACCAGATTGGGACCATTGGGTCGTCTGTCCAGATTGTTGCAGCTACCTGGATAAAGAGGCTAAACGGTGGAAGCTCACCCTACGTCTTCTTGTGGTGAAGGGCAAAGAAATTCATCTGTTCAGATTTTGGAGACACGGCATTTTGCAGGACGAGTAATTGCCGTACACTGTACCATCGTGAGAAAAGCCAACATAGATGGCTGTTGTCTACCTTAGTCGAAAAGCCTCGCCCGAGATGAAGAATATAGGCAGGACGTGTAACTCCAGTAACAGCATCATATACACTCGACATCTCACAGCTGGATATGGTACAAGTCGCGGCAGCGCATGCAAGCCTTCTTGTTCACGAAACCAGTACGACAGGAAGTGGACGAGGGAGCTTCAACAGTATAGATTGAAACTGACGGATGTGTCCAGCAAGATCTGAGGCCAAGGTTTGCATTCACCACTAGGTTATTCCTTCATCTCCAGAGTAGCATTTCGGGCCATGGTTGCGCCATTACTCTCGAAACAGGAGAGGTCTTGCAAGTGACTCATTTACCCTGGACTTGACAACAGCAGGTTGGCAAGTGACGGGAGAACAAGACTTGGTGCTGTCTAGAGGGTGAACGCCACGCAAAATCTGAGTGCGCCTCGTTCGCAGTAAGCGCCTACCAAGTGCGACATTCGAGAGATGTAAGATTGTTCCTGGCATCTTCTGCCTCCTCATTGGTCGGTCGGAGGTTTCAAGGACAGTAATGGATAAATTGACACAAAGTCAACAAGCCAACCAAAGCCAGGCGGTGACGGCAGCGCAGTGACACAAACACTTCACTCGTGACGACTGGTTCGGTCAAAAGTCCTGCCAGCAAAGCATCAGAACCAAAATATACAGGGATTCTAAAACCGGGGGATGCGCTGGCATGGCGTTGTATGCGCTGGCAAAACCGGTTTGGGTAAAGCTTCCGAGACCCGGCCAGAAAGTACAGCGCTTAGGCAAGTGAGCTGTAAATGGCGGTCAAGATTCTTCATCCAGTAATATGTGCGTTTCATCTCACTTCCAGTCAGATCTAGCCAATCAACATGTTCCAACTCTCACAAAACAGGTTCCACAGTTTCATTTTTCGAAGCCGAACGATCGACCAGGTACACCCCATGAATGCGGTAGCACAATGCAGATAAAACGCCGAGTAAGATCCCTGCTGTACGACAAAGCATAGCCACGTCACCACGTGAGTTTCACTTCTCACACCGCCGGACCTCATACCGCCAGCGGAGTCCTTCACTGCTCCTATATATTCTGTCATCACACAAGCGTCGTACAAGATATTACATCAATCACCATTGACATACAAAAAAAGTTCAAACCCCTCACCTCGCTTCATTCTTTGAAGCAGAAACACTTACTCTCATCTTGGTAAGATCTCTTTGTGCTTTCACCTCGTCCAGGCAAGCCGGGCACGCAGCAGCAGCAGCAGCAGCAGAACAACCTTTCGGATCCCAACTTAACACCATGATCACCGAAGAGGAAATCTCCAGCCGTTTGGATCAGGCTGCGGCCTACTTCGAGGCCAATGACAACGTGGCTTGCAAAAGGGAGCTGCTGAGTTTGATCGGCGAGCCCGGCTTGAACATTCATCATAGGTTCGCCGCTCAAGCGCAGCTCGTGTACAACTCTCGGAAATGGGCGGAAGGGGAGAAGTATCGCAAGGACGCCGAGGCAACATTCGCCGAGATTAAGGCTTTGAAAGATAAAAGTCCTCGCACGAAAGAATTGATGGCAGTCTACCGTAGCGAACTTGAGGAACTCGCCGACTGGCAGGATGATCACTCTGACCCGGAGAAACCTCTCAGCGCTCCGATCTTGGCAGAGAAGAACATCACCAAGTTGAGGCAGAAGCAGAGGTGACATGACATACGGTTGGTAATTTGCTCCACCTTGACTGAATGCAGTAGCTCATTTGTCTCCAGGGTATCCCTTACACCAAGTCAAATACGGCTTCTACCACATTTCGCCCCTATCAGGGATATGTCCAAATCGATCTGGACTTTTTCTTTTCTGTTTTCGTGCAGCAGACTTCACAAGCAAAGAAGTAGTCTGCAAGTCTTTCCAATGTTTTTTCTGTTTTCGTGCAGCAGACTTCGCAAGCAAAGAAGTAGTCTGCAAGTCTTTCCAATGTTTCAAAAGTTCTCGACGGAGAGTCTTCAGTGACGAGAGGTATATAGAGGAGGCGGCTGTGGCTGTGGAGGTGATGAGGCAGTCCAAGCTGAAGATATCCGGAAAAGTGTTACCATGCTGCCAGAGGTTTGTTCGGCGGCAGCACTCGATTAAAAGTCTTTCACTTAATCCAGCAACAAATCCAGTCACAAATATTTGACCTATCTCAACACTTCCATCTCTTCCACTTATTAGTTGTCGCTTCTTCTTCTTTCTCCTACTACGTGTTCGCGTCAACTATCATTATCCACAATCGTCCCTCATCTCATCCTGGTTGCTGTAACAGCTCGGGAGAACGATTTATTCTTCAGTAGTACACGCTCGTACTCTATTTCCTACTATCATGTCGTTCGCTGCGACTATGTCAGGCATCGCGCAGAAAGATCAGATGCTGACGCATAACGAGGAAGAGCTCGAAGCCATCCTGCTAAATACGCTAGACAAGTTGGCCCGGCACCACGTCGAAGAGAGTGTGTACCGGATCCTTCACAGTATTCGAACTCAGATGCGGAGAGAGAAGGAGAAGAAGTTTTCTGACGCTGGTTGTTCGCACCCCAACGAGCTTGGCGTCCGGCAACGAGAGGTCAGATCATATGGCCGCGGCCATACGAAGAGGAGGAGGAGGACGATTTGTCAAACACGCTGTATCTTCTTCTAGAAGCAGTCCGCCAGCAAATCGCAAATCTCACCAGTACCTTCGTCTTAATTCCAACTTCCAAGACGAACAGCCAAAGATCCATCAAAATCAAGCTTCAGACCAGCTCACTCCTCATCGACAAACGAGCTCGCCAACCTCCCAATCCACGGCACCTCCCACCTCCCTAACGTCTGCGCATCCCTATACGCATGGAATGCCAGAAACGTAATCAACAGCAAATCAACAATCAGCAACGAGTACGAGATGAACTTCAAGAACGAAAAGATGAGATGGATCAGAAAGAGAAAGGTGAAGAGGAGGCTGGATTGCCATGCATGGAATCTGTCATCACATCGGGTCAGCACTCTTCTCTTCTTCGTACATTCGATCTGCTCGCCATACACCTCTTCTCTAGCTCGGAGAGTATCTAGTGTGAGGAAGAAAACATACCGCACATAATCACTCCTATGTTCTAAAACCAACAACACCGCGCCCGCTACGGGCGGCAAAGCTACATAGCACAACAACGCCTGGATATCCAATCTTATCGGTAGACTCGTCGCAAACAGGTCGACCTCTGTATCAACATTTGCGGCTCTTCTATTACCGAAACCTAGGAAGCGCCTGCCTCTACCACCGGCGTCTTCGAAGGAGCTGGGGTCGGGGAGGAAGTCGGCGTCGTCTTCGATGTCGTCGGTGGTGTTGTCTGTGTAGAATGGTGTGGAGGATGTGGATGGGGATGGTTTGGAGGCTGTGCGGGATTGGTTGCTGGTGGTGGTGGTGGGGCGAGGGGAGGGTGTGCGTGTGGATTCAGGCGCATCGTCTTGGTAGGGTGCGAAGTTCATTGTGGTGGGTTCGATATCAGTGTATGATGTTTTGTGGTGAAGGCGGCGACAGGTATACAGAGGGGACTCAAGCGGCCATGACGGTGAGGCGGTGTATGCCAAGGCCAATGGTTTGCAGATCTTCCGACGAAGCAACAGATATGAAACACGAAGAAACAGAGCATTCGAAGCATAGCTAGTGGTTTGAAATGACTACTCAATTCACAAAAATAGCAGACCATTGCTGCTGTCTTCCACTACGTCTTATAAGATCAATGCTAGAAGATCTAAACCTGGCCAGCAGCGAAGAAGTCCTCGAGAGCCACCTCGACACGAGCCTTCATTGTCTTCTCACCCTCACGTACCCACACTCTTGGGTCGTAGTACTGTAATGAAAGTTAGCATGCGTAATAAAGACTGATTTCCAGTGCAAACTGACCTTCTTGTTGGGCTTGTCAGCACCATCTGGGTTACCAACTTGGGAGCTATAAAAGAGGTTAGCATGTTTTTCATGTGCGCCTTTTTCCAATGCGCTGCCATACCTAACGTAGCCCTTCTTGTTGATCATGTAGTCACGAATACCCTCGGTGTAAGCATACTGCAAGTCAGTGTCGAGGTTAACCTTGACAACACCGAAACCAATAGCTTTCTGGAACTCCTCCTTGGAAGACCCACTACCGCCGTGGAAGACAAGGTAAACAGGCTTCTCGTTGTCGGACTTTGTCTGCTCCTTGACGTAGTTCTGGTGCTTCTGGAGCAACTCGGGGTGCAACTTGACATTTCCAGGCTTGTAGACACCGTGCACGTTTCCGAAACCAGCGGCAATAGAGAAGTATGGGGAGATGGGAGACAGAGTCTTGTAGATCTCGTAGATGTCCTCGGGCTGGGTGTAGAGGGAGTTGTTGTCGACGTCTTCGTTGTTGACACCGTCCTCCTCTCCTCCGGTGATACCAATCTCCATCTCTAGCCATTGCTTCATAGGAGCGGCGCGCTTGAGGTACTTGGCAGTGGTCTGAATGTTGAAGTCGACAGCCTCCTCGGAGAGATCTATCATGTGAGAAGAGAAGAGAGGCTCGTTGTGCTCCTTGAAGTAGGCCTCATCGGCATCGAGCATACCGTCCAACCAGGGAAGAAGCTTCTTTGCGCAATGGTCGGTGTGAAGGACGACGGGGATCTCGTAAGAAGGAGCAACGGAGCGGATGTAGTTTGCGGCGGCGACGGCACCGGCGATGGAGGCCTAGGACTATATCAGCTGAGATAACAGACATGCGTAGCTTAATACTGCTCACCTTCTGACCATCGTTGCTCAAACCCTTACCAGCAAAGTATTGGGCACCACTGAAGTCGTTGTGTTAGCCATAGCTTCCTTATACTTCCGAGGTCTAATGGAAGTCGTGGAAGCCTGCGCCGACCAATTGCGCAGAACATTCTTGACTCACCCTTGGCTCATCTGGAGGATAATAGGACTCTTCTTCTCCTTGGCAGCCTCGAGGGCAGCAACAGCTGTGGAAGACGAGGTGACATTGATGGCGGGGATAGCGAACTTCTTCTCGTGGCAGTACTTGAAGAGGGCGAGGACATCGTCGCCGACGATGACACCAGTCTTGCGCTTGAGGACGTCCTGGCAGGAAGGCATGTTGAGAGAGTATATGTAGTGTTGTGTGGGAGTAAGAATCAGAAGCAAGTCAAGATGGTAGCAAGGTCAATGAGTTGAGAATGTTTCTGAATGCCAAGCCACCCCACGTTTGGTTACGTGCGACGGGAAAGACCGGCTTCCAATGAGGCATCCAGACTTCGATGTTCGACTACAGGAAAACTTTAAGAGGCTACAGGATGATGGCTTGGTCCAAGTCATCTGGAATAAGCAATCGAACTACGATATTTCCCGATACTGGTGGTCTCCTGCCCTGGAAGTTGTCCGAACGTCAGAAACACAAAGTGCTATCAATGGTGGTGGGGTCATGGAATGGGAGCTCAACAGGACAGTACAAGATTGCCAACATATGCTAGGAGTTGTTGACATTCAGTGTGAGCTTCGTGTTACTTCAAGATGTCTCACTCCGTGCTCCTGGATTGCTTTCCGAACCTGTCTCTTTGCCATACGGCATGGCTCCCCCAATATTTGGCATTTTCATGGTCTTCTGTGCCTCTGCAATAATATCGTCCATCTCTTGCACCTTCGCTTCTAGGTTGACATATCGAGCATCCGGCTCACCACCAGCTACCGGGTTCTGCGCGGCTAGTTCTTTCGAAAGCTGGTCCATTTCTTCTACCTGTTCAGCAGCACTTGCGTCCACAGGCAAGACTCGGACTTTGCGCTTGATAGACTCTTCACGACCCTTGACTCGGATCTCGATCTCGTATTCCCCTACTTGCTTTATCCTTCCTGCGTTGGCCACCTCACTGTTTGTAAAGTGGATATCGTCATCGGCGAGTGCTATTCGTCCAGCTAATTCTGTTGACGCTAAGAGTGCTTTGATGCTAGTTGCAACATCTGCCGTCGACACAGAACCGTAAATTGGCGTGCCGGCTGGTGCTGCTTCTGCTGATCCAGATTCTTGTGCTAAGTTTGGTTGTCGGTAGAAGTCGACATTGGGTGGTATCGCGCTCTTGAGGAATGATAAGGCCTCGCCGGGCTGATCAGATGTTAGCATCCTTGCATCTGAATAGAACCACGGTATCCTCACCTGCAGCTGCTCAAGCTCAATGCGCACAGCATCCTTCCCTCTCGAGCCCCTTCCTGGCTGTAATATCGTAGACTGCCCCATCTCTGTGATATTTGCTCCATCTGTCTTGCTGCTGGCGCCATAACTGAAATCTCGTTGTGACACAACATTATTCTTCTTAAGATCCTTCTTCTCGGCGAGTGTTATGTAATCGGCTGTTCGTGACGGAAAGTGTACATTGCGCATGACGCCAATTGGCATTGGTACTAGGGAGCCTGGGACTTGTATAAGCAAGTGCTCTCTTCTGAATTTGCCTTGTTGGCTCACCTTTACGACCGTATCCAGGAAGATCCTTAATTAATCTCACCACTATTGCTTGTACAGGTTTCGCGTTCTTCTTTTTGCCTCTTGTCGCGGTAAGAGATAGACCTGCTAGCCTCCGGCAGCACACTAAGCATTCTGGTGCCAATACGGCTCGTGTGAGTAGTGCAGGCATCTTGTGCAATTGGTAGTTAATTGGCAATTGATATTTAAGAGATCTTCAAAAAGTCGCCCTACAGATTGCGCTCGGGCCAAGCTGATTATTAATTGATTCAACATCAATCCCTCTGCTGCACTTGTATGAATCACGCTTGTCTGC
>Ga0160427_10002020_pt1 | contig 12349 bp, 15 predicted proteins | sample SolpanmetagenomL_FD_108194 | JGI IMG/M metagenome (GOLD analysis project Ga0160427, IMG submission 108194) | Solar panel surface microbial communities from Lawrence Berkeley National Laboratory, California, USA - L | ecosystem: Engineered > Built environment > Solar panel > Unclassified ...
CTGACGTCGATGCTGGACGCTGAGCGCTACCCAGCGGCTGAAATCACCCGGCTCTACCACCAGCGCTGGGAGCTCGAAACCGGATTTGACGAGCTCCATACGCATCCCCTTGAACGATTGAAGGCATTACGCTCGCAAACGCCGGACCGAATTCGGCAAGAACTGTTCGCGCTGGCCGTGGTGTACAACCTGGTGCGTCTGGAAATGGCCCGGGTGGCCGATCAACTGGAGGTCAGTCCGGTACGAAATTCGTACCGGACCAGCCTGCTGCTGATCCGGACGTTGTGGCTCAGTGCGTGGGTGGTAGCTGTTGGTCGTCTGCCTCAGGATCTGGAGCAACTGACGAGTGACATCGCCTTGCTCGGTCTTCCTGCAAGAAGACCTCGCTCGTACCCCCGAGCCGTCAAAATCAAGATGACCCGTTATCCAAGAAAAGTGCGTGCCAGTGCCCCTCTACCTTCTTAACTTACTGGCATTGAAGTTAAGGCGACACAACCATCCCAGGCGAGATTTTGTTCAATTGCCTGCCCAGTCGTGAATTCAAGGAACGATCAGCCAGGATCGGTTGTGGGGGACCAAGCTGCTCGCGAGAAGCTGATATCGAGCATTGAAGGAGCATCAACACCTTCGTTTGGATCGTCGGATCGGCCTTGATCCTCCGGCTGGGAGCATTTTGCTGTCAATCATGCCGACGCAGTTTCTGAGCTGAACCTCCTGTTTCCGGAAAGCAGCTATGAATGACACGGTATGTTCATGGCTGAACGAGCAGCGCCACTGCGGCCTGAATAGCTTGCTGTCGGCGCTGAAATCCTTCTGCATCATCAGAACCGGCGCTTAGTTCCGCGTTGGTCTGAATCAGTGCCAGGATCAGCTCCAAGAGCATGGCAGCTGGAAAACGGTCACTGACGACGCCATCGCGCTGTGCCTGAGCGACTGCCTCCACCTTACGCTGATACGACTCCATTAAGCCTGTCAACTTGCCCGCCTGCGGCCCGCGCTCCAGCCTGGCCCACGTCACCAGGCGCATAATCTCAGGGTGCTGGCGGTAATGGGCCACCACCTTCGCGGCATAGTCCGGCAAGTGATTGGCGTCCATCGGCACGTCGTTCATGTGGCGGCTGAGCTGCTCTACACCCACAGCGTCGAACAGCTCTTCCTTGCTGCCGAAATAGGTGTAGATCATGGCCTTGTTGCTGCCCGACGCCGCCGCGATTCGGTCAATCCGCGCTCCAGCAATTCCGTACTGCGCGAACTCCGCTGTGGCCGCTTCAAAAATCCGTTGCCTGGTGGCCTGGGCATCACGCTTCATACCGCAAGTATACAACCAACTGGTTGCTTGACTTTATGTCGGCAGTTGTCTTACGCTATGACTAAGCAACCAGTTGGTTATCTCCGATTGGACCCTCTTCCTCTCTCCATGCACTCCAGGAGGCCAAGCCATGTCAACTTCACGAGACTTCTTTACCCACAGGCCACAGAAAACGGCCCTCGTCACAGGTGCCACCAATGGCATTGGGAAAGTCACGGCGCTGGAGCTGGCGCGGCGAGGCTACCGGGTGCTGCTGACCTCGCGTGACGCCGCAAAAGGTCAACAGGTGTTGGCCGAAATCCAGACAGAGACGGGAAACGACGCGTTGGAACTGTACGTGGGCGATCTCTCCAGCATGACCGACGTGCGCCGCATCGCGCTGGAGGTACGGGCCAGACACCCCACGCTTGATGTGCTCATCAACAATGCGGGCGGCTTGTTCGACGAGCGTCAGGAGACGGTGGACGGCTTTGAATACACGTTTGCCTTCAACCATTTATCGTATTTTCTGTTGACCAATCTGCTGCTGCCGAGCTTGAAATCAGCAGCTGAAGAGCGCGGCGCGGCCCGTATACTGAGCGTGTCGTCTTCGGCCAATAACAGCGGAAAAATACGCTGGGACGATCTGCACTATCAGTCGAGCTATTCCGCCTGGTCCGCCTACAATCAGAGCAAGCTGATGAATGTGCTGTTCTCCAACGCCCTCTCGCGCCGCCTGACGGGGACGGACGTCACCAGCAATTCACTGCATCCGGGTCTGATCTCTTCCGGCTTCGGAAGCACGGCAACAGGGTTGAGTAAGGTGCTCCTGACTGTGCTCAAGCCATTTATGTTGACGACGCAGCAAGGCGCGCAAAACAGCTTGTATGTCGCCACCTCGCCGCAGGTGCAGGGTGTGAGCGGGCAATATTTCGTCAAGCAAAAGCCCGGCAAGCCCAATACGCTGGCCACCGATCAGGACGCTCAGGAGAGACTGTGGAAGTTGTCAGAAGAGCTGGCTGCACCCTGGCTAAGTCGCTCTGTAAAGGTCTAGCTTTACAGAGCGAAGCGCGTGAGAAAGAAAGGACGTCCTGGCGAGAGTGGAAGGAAGGAGCGCTTTTTGCGAGAGCCTGAAATGGGAGCAAGGACGTCCTTAGACTCAGTGCCACAAGTGCCCGGGATTCTGGCAAGTTGTTGGCGGTAAGGGATAGCTCAGGGGCATCGAGAGCAGGTGGCCTGAAGTTCAGGTCACCTGTTGCACGACGGCTCTACAGTTTCGCAGGGCGATCGTCAACGTGTGTTGGCGGTCAAGGTGGAGCGGGCGACACCATGGAGATTGGTGATTTTAGCGTGCAAGTTGAGAAAGCCCTGTGCTCGTTTCATCTACCGGAAGCCCAGTTGGCCACGTTCTTGACGTCGTGTGGAGCGGTGAGACTGTCTTGGGCAGAACGGCAGCCGTATGGGGCCTGCCTGCTGCTCAATCGGTTGTTGCATCGGGCCGCCCTGATTACCAGCAGGTGATCAACTTCAGCCAGGATCGGGAGTCGCGGATGGTGCCCAATAACTGGCCAGTTTGTCGGTGCAAACTGTCTCTGGGACGTCATATTCACGCAGCAGACGTTGGGAAAATGACGTGGCCGCCAAGGTGTCTCGGTGCCGCTGGAGAAACACATCGAGCACCGCACCGTGTTCGTCAACGGCGCGTCAGAGCCAATGGGTGACCTCACTCACGACCACGTGCATTTCGTCGAGATGCCACCGGGAACCCCGCCGGGGTTCCCGGTGACGCAAGTTCTGAGCGAACTCTTCGCTGAAGTTGATACACCAGGTGCGGACGGATTCGCGAGACACTTCAACCTCAGTGCCCCTCTCGAACAGCAGTTCCTCGACGTCTCGGTAACTCAGGGAAAAGCGGTGGTAGAGCCAGACCGCGTGGCCGATGACCGAGAGCGGGAATCGGTACCCTGGGAGCTTTTGGTCGGTCAGTACAGCCTTACCCTATGCCTACAACTTGCCAGAGCCCTTTGAGCTGAGGACAGGCCGTTTTCGCCCGCCTCACGCTCCAGGGTGAATTTGACCCTGAACCGTCTCGCAAGCGAAAATGTCCTGATACCGCGCCAAACACAAGCTTTGAAGTCGGCTGGCAGCTTGTTTTCCGCTCGCTCTCATGAAATTTGTCAAGCTGTCAGGCAACCATAGATCTGTCCTTTATCCAGCGGCGCGCCCATACAGTTGCTGAAGCAGCGCGTATTCGTCAAACAAAGTCCATTCCTGCACCACCTTGCCTTCGCGGATGACGTGGTGGCTGATGCCGATGAGAAAAATCCGTCGCCCGGTGGGGGTACCATAGGGCCCATAGCCCTCGTGCGTGCCCTGAAGGGTAAAGCGGGTGGCGACCCGGTGGCCGCGTTCCGCAGTGCCGAGATGGTTTTGGTGATCAATGGTCAGGGCCAGATCAGGAAAGCTGGCCAGTAGCGTGATGATAAAGTTCTCGTACTCGGCGTGGCCGTACAATTTGCGGCCCCCTGGAACGAAAGCGACGTGGTTTGGGGCGAGATGCAACCGCACCATATTGATCAGGCGTGCATTCCACAGATTGGTAAGGAGCGCCCGTACGAAGCGTTGCGGTTCGTCCGTCGGCAGCACGTCCAGCACCGCTGGGGCTTGCTGGCCGCCCGGCAGCCGGTGAACTTCGCCGACGGTATGCACCGAGAGCGGCAAAACACTTTGCTTGGCCAGCTCCAATGGATCGTAGCCCATCTGGATCAGGCTCGCCGTGGTGTCGTAGGTCAGCCATTCCTCGACGATCCGGTTGCCAATGACCAAGCAGTCGGCGATGACCCAACGCTCAAAGCGGCGTCCGGTGGGGGGGCCAAAGGCGCTGTAACCGGTGTGGGTGCTGCTGTCCAGCACCCGGTGCGAGGTGTAAAACCCGGCCTGATCGTCGCCGCTCCAGATCACGTCGTCAGTGTAATCGCGGATATCTGCCGTCATCGCCAGGCTTTGCAAGGTGTTGCGAACCACCGCCTCGCGGCCATAAATGGTGCCCATAGAAGTATGAATGATGGCGTTGTGGGCGTAATGGGTGTAGATCAGGCCCACCGCCTTCTCTTCCCAGATTTTATGGGTGCAGCGCACGATGTAGTCCACGATATCGGTGTAATCCTGATACTGTCGGCCAATTCAAATAGGGTTCTAAACCACGGCTTTTCCGCAGCTGATCCATCGATATTTACTGCTAAAAAGCGAGAGGTTCTGAATTGGCCGACAGTATCAATCCTCATCAAAGCCCGCCAGTGGCTGGCGTCGTCCGCTGCCCGCTTGGGCCAGGTACGCTTCAATGCTGGGCTGCTCAAATACCAATTCAGAAGATGGACTGTCGGTGGCGTGGGGCGCTGAATCTGCAGACATGCGAACTCCTTCAAAACAAGCGTAGGGATGAACAAGCTGAGCTTGATGGGCGGTGAGCAAGCTTTGGTCTAGACCAGATAACTGGTAGGCACTATACGGACGTAAGCAAAGACCGTCAATGGATTGACTACGCGGCAGTCAGCTATTACGCTGTTGAGGTTAATCTGGTCTAGACCAGTAATCTTAACCGCTCATTCTCGGAGGTACGCCGCCGCATGTCCAACAAACCTACGCCTGTGTATCAGCACATCTATCAGCGCTTGCTGGAGCAGCTTCGCAGCGGCGCAGTGGTGCCGGGCCAGCGCCTGCCCTCAGAGCGTCAACTGGCCTTTGACCTGCAAGTGTCGCGGATGACAGCCCGCGCCGCCATCGATCTGCTGGTGCAGCGCGGCCTGGTTGAGCGGCGTGAGCGTTCGGGAGTGTACGCGGCCCGCCCGAAAATTGAGCAGGTGCTGTCTAGCAAGGCTGGCCTCAGTCAGCAGCTCCTTCAGCGGGGACTCTGCCCGGGGGCGCAAGTGCTGACGGCGCTGCAGTGCCGCGCCGGAGAGTTGCCTGTTGAGGTGGCAACGGCGCTGGAACTCAGCCCAGTTGATCCCGTCTTCAAGCTGATACGCCTGCGAACAGGCGACAGCGAGCCGCTGGCGCTGGAGGAATCGTATTTTCCGGCGCGGCGCTGCGCGGGGTTGCTGGAAGCTGACCTCAGCAACTCTATTTACGACTGGCTGGCCGCCCGGCACGGCCTTCAGGTGGCCCGCAGCCGTCAAGAACTGGAGCCGAGTCAGCTTGACGCCGAGGCCGCCCGCCTGCTCTCCACCCATCCCAACTCACCTGTGCTGCGCCTGATTCGCACTGCCTGGAGCCAAGACGGAGCCGTGTTTGAATATGCCCGCGACCTCTACCGGGCTGACCGGCTGCGCTTCGTCGTGGAAACGGGCGACTTTCCCCGATGAATCTTGACCTGAGGAAAAGGAAGAATCATGCTTGAATACGATGTTATCGTGGTGGGGGCGGGTCTGGTGGGCGCGGCGGTGGCCTATGACCTGCGCCGCGCTGGCCACGCGGTCGTCGTTCTTGAACGCGAGCAGGAACTGGCCGCCGGAGCCAGCCGATCCAATTCTGGGGTGCTGCACACCGGCTTTGACTCGCCGCCGGGTACGTTTGAGACCCAGATGATCCGCCATCAAGCCCAGCGCTGGCTGCCAATTTTTGATGAGCTGAACATCCCCTACCGGGTGCCAGGGGCATTGCTGCTGGCCCACAACGAATCCGAAGTCCGGCAGCTCGCGGGCATCGCCGAGAAAGCGGCGCTCAACGGCGTCATGACCAAGGAACTGAATGAGGCCGCCACCAAAGCCGCCGAACCCCATAGCCACGCCCTCGCCAGCCTGAGCATTCCAGGCGAGGCCATCACCGACCCATATGAGGTCGTCACCCGGCTGCTGTACGGCACTGAAGTTCACCTGGGCTGGACGGTGAAGGGAATTGAACCCACTGAACCAGAGGGCGGCGTGCGGGTTTGGGGGCCGAAAGGCGAATTCCGTGCCCAGTTCGCCGTCAACTGCGCTGGGCTGTTCGCTGACGAACTCGGGAACAATGACTTCACCATCACGCCCCGGCGCGGCGAGTTCGTGGTGTTTGAGGCAGGTACAGCCCCGCTGGCGCAGCACATCCTGCTGCCGATTCCCACGGCTTTTACCAAAGGGGTACTGGTCTTCCCGACGCTCTACGGCTCGCTGTGTGCTGGGCCTACCGCCGAAGACCAGTTGGATAAAGATGATTGGACGCCCAACGCTGATGCTTTACCCAAGCTGCACCGTCAGGCATGCGAGGTGCTGCCCATACTGGAGACGCGGACGGTGGTAGACGCCTGGGCGGGCCTACGTCCGGTGGGGCATCCGCACAACTATTACTGTCAGTTCTCGGCACGTATACCGCACCTGCTCCACCTGGCGGGCATCCGCTCCACTGGCTTGTCGGCGTGCCTGGGCTTGGCGGCCTGGACGCTAGATCAACTGCGGCGACAGGGACTGCGAACGGGAACACCGCGCCCTGAAATGACGCCCCCGCCGCCCAGCAGCGGTGAGCCGTGGTGGCAGCGCCTCAACCGACTCAGGGAGGTGAGCGCTCCTGTATCTCGGTCTTGACCTGGGAACCAGCGGCGTCACCGGCCTGCTGCTCGGGCCGGACCTGCAAGTGATCAGTCGTCATACCCAGAACATACAGACCACCTACCCGCAGTCTGGCTGGGTGGAACAGGAGCCTGAGAATCTGCTGGCCACCGTCAAGCAGGTCGCCGCCGCCGTGCTGGCCCCGCTGCCATCCGGCACGGTGGTGTTGGCGGCGGGCTTAGCCAATCCCGGTGAATCGGTGCTGGCCTGGGACGCCCACAGCGGTCAGCCGTTGACGCCGGTACTGGTCTGGTCGGACACCCGTTCCAGCGTCACCTGTGATCGCCTGCGGGCCGAGGAACTTGAGCCACAGATCGTAGAGCGCAGCGGTCTGCGACTTGATCCTTATTTCTGCGCGGCTAAATTCGCCTGGCTGCTCGAACATAACCGTGCCGTTCAGGACGCGCTCAGCGGCGGCTCTTTACGGCTGTGTACGCTCGACGCTTGGATCAGTTATCAACTGAGTGGTGAGTACGTCACGGATCACAGCACCGCCTCGCGCACCCAGCTTTATCATCAGGAGCAGGGTGGCTGGGACTCACAGCTCCTGGCGATTTTCGGTGTGCCCGAAACGGCACTGCCTGAAATCCGGCCCGGCCTTTCGCCGCTCGGCATACTGCATCTGGAGCCGTACCGGGTACCCTGGACGGCGGCGCTGCTCGATCAGGTTGCGGCCCTGGCGGGCAACGGTTGCCTAACGCCGGGCGATGTCAAGGTCACCTACGGCACCGGCGCGTTCGTGCTCGCCCAGGCGGGGCCAGCTTATCCAGCGTCAACTTCAGGGCTGCTGCGAACGGTGGGTTTGAGTCAGGCCCAGAACCGCGCTTTTATTCTAGACGGCGGTGTGTACAGCGCGGGCAGCGCCCTTCAGTGGCTGGAACGTCTGGGCCTGCTCAGCCACGCCTCGGCAGCGGCGGTGCTGGCTGAGCAGGCCAGCGGGGCCAGGGTCCGCTTTCTTCCAGCCTTCAGCGGCCTGGGGGCACCCTGGTGGAACTCGGAGGCCAGGGGCGTGTTGTCGGGCCTGAGCGGAGAAACGACCCAGGCAGAGATTGTGCGCGGTGTGCTAGACGGCATTGCCTCGTGCGTGACCGATATTCTTGAGCAGATGAATCAGACTACCATCGCCCCCCAGCGGGTGCGGGCCGATGGTGGATTGGCACAAAACCGCTACTTGATGCAGCGGCAAGCGGATTTGAGTGGCTTGGTCATTGAACGCAGCAGCGAACATGAGGCCACAGCGCTGGGCATGGCCCTGCTCGCCGGAATCAGCGCTGGAACCCTGGACTGGGCGCAGGTGCGGACGCGGACAGCCAGCATGCAGACCTTTAGCCCCACCTTGCCAGAATCCGAGCGCCAGCACGAACGCGCCCGGTGGCGAGATTGGCTGACTCAGGCGGTGGCGCTGCCTCACGGTTGAATGCATGACCTTGCTGCGGTGCGGCAATGGCAAGAGGCTTTCCTGCTGATGTGGGGGCGCACCTCCTCGTTGAACCTCCCATGACTGAAGTCACGGGATTCTCGCTTCAGCGAAGGCTGGTCTTACGTCTTCTCCACGAGCGTTTTGTGTGTCCGTCATTCCGGCGGCCACAGACAGATCAGAGAGGCGTGGGGTTAAGAACAGACCACCGTCTACTTGGGGCTTGGCGGCTGCGGCGAGCATTCTCAGACCCTCATCACGGATATTGAGAGCTGCATTGTGGTCACGGTCATGAGCCTCCCCGCAGTTGGGGCAAGTCCATTCCCGTACCCCGAGGTTCTTGACTTCTGGATTCTGGAAGCCGCAATCATTACAGAGCTGCAAGGAGGGAAAGAAAGGATTGATGGGGGCAACGGTGCGCCCGTACCACTCGGCCTTGTACTCGAGTTGACGACGGAATTCACCCCAGCCCGCATCCATGATGCTCAAGGCCAACGAGTGGTTCTTCGCCATGTTGCCGACCCGCAGGCTCTCGATGCAGATAACGCCGTACTGCTGGATGAGCTTGGTGCTGGCTTTGTGCAGGAAATCCCGCCGCAGATTGGCGATGCGCTCGTGGACTTTCGCGAGCTTGGTTTTCGCTCCCTGTCTACGGTTGCTGCCCTTCTGGCGGCGATTCATGACCCAGCTGGCTCGCCTCAACCGACGCAGGTTGGCACGGTAATGTAGGGGGTTCCCGACAGTTGCGCCGTCGGAGCTGTACAAAAACGACTTCAGTCCAAGGTCGAGGCCCACCGCCTTATCGCTCACGGGCAACAGCTGGACTTCAACCTCGGCTTGGACGCTGGCGAAATACTTGCCAGCAGCATTCTTCCGCACCGTGACGCTGACGATGCGGCCCTGAATCTCCTGGGACTTACGGAACTTGACTCAGCTCAGTTTCGGGAGTTTCAGGCGGTCATCGGCAACAGCGCTGTTGCCGTTGGTGAAGTTGGTGCGGTAGCTCTGCTTGGCCCCCTTCGTGGAATGGAAGCGAGGGTAGCGGAACTTGCGCTCCTTCTTCGGTTTTTTGCAGTCGCGGAAGAAGTCCTGGTAGGCCCGGTCGAGGTCTTTCAGACTGTTCTGGAGAGCGAACTTATCCGCCTCCTTCAGCCAGGGCGTCTCATCACTTTTCTTCGACTCAGTCAGTTCTGCAGAGGTCGCCTTGTAGCTCAGCGACGCGCCATCCTCCTTATAGGCCGATTGGCGGCGAGCCAGGAAACGGCTGTACACGAATCGGGCCGAGCCGATGGTCGTGTTGATCTGGGTTGCCTGCTCTGCCATGGGGCAGAGGCGGACCTTAAACGCCTTCTGCCGCAACATGCTGCTCCTCGATGTATTTCTGGATCTGTGCGTGGGTGTTCTCCGAGACCGTCGCCACGAAATAGCTTGGATTCCAGAGATTGCCGCCCCAGAGCTTGCCTTTCAACTTCGGGAAGTTGGCAAACATCCGCCGAGCAGACGCCCCCTTCAGCGCTTTCACGAAGTCGGGGATGGCCTGCTGTGGTGAAGCCGAGAGGAGCAGGTGAACGTGGTCAGGCATCACTTCAAGCGCGACCACTTCCAGTTCGTTCTGGGCGGCGATGTCTTGCAGCACCACCTTCAACCCTTCGGCAACCTCATCCACGAGAACGGGGTGCCGGTACTTGGTGGCCCACACAAGGTGGTATTCCAGCCGGTACACATAACCGCGCCCTCGCCGTATTTCCATGCAAGAAGTTTGACATATGTCGTTATGTCTTAACAAGTGCTTTGGCTTTAGGTCGCGCCTCCGGCACGTCAAGGGGCTAACCCATGACTAAAATCACGGGTATGCGCACCTCCTCGATCAATCATGGGTCTCCATTTTTCATACGTAAACCGTCGACCAGCAGATCGAGGAGCTGGGACGCCTGATGAGGCGTGGTCTGTTCAGCGCTGGCATACCAGACGCCGATCATGGCCAGTAACACAACCTCGGCGTCAATGTCCTCGCGAATGAGGTTCGCAGTGGTCCCACGGTGCAGCAGCGTCGTTACGGCAGCCAGCACTCGTTTGCGGATGTTCAGCCCGGCATAAAACGGTTGTGGGTCAATTAACATGGTCCGGATCACGTCCGACATGCCCCGCTTGGTGATGATGTAGTCGGAAAAGCGGGCCAGCCACTCGCGGAGGGCGGCGTCGGGAGCCAGTGTCTCAATCAGTTCGTCCGCCGCCTCGCACAGCCGCTCAACATCGTGTTGATAGGCTGCCAGGGCCAGGGCTTCGCGGCTGGGAAAGTGCCGGTAGAGCGTGCCGATGCCCACGCCAGCTGTGCGGGCGATGGCCTCCAGTGAAGCGTCGATGCCTTGCTTTGCAAAGGCGTCCAAGGCCACCTCAAGGAGCCGCTGCCTATTGCGTTGGGCATCGGCGCGCGTCGCACGACTGGAGGTGGCTGGATGGGACGGAGCTTCATTCATTGCGGCCTCCCTTTTGAGTGCCAGCGAAAGAGCTTGTTAAACGGAGCCACCTCCGCTAATCTGTATCTCAGATCGGAGGAGCCTCCGTTTCACTGTACCAACTCAGACTTCAAAAGGAAAACCATGCCGCTGATCACCACTCCATTTGGCCCCAGTTCCACCGCCGCCGACGTCATCGAAGGCATTGACCTGTCGGGCCGCCGCGCTATCGTCACAGGAGCCGCATCAGGCATCGGCATCGAGACTGCCCGCGCCCTGGCGAGTGCCGGAGCGGAAGTCACGCTGGCCGTGCGCTCGGTGGAAGCGGGTCAGCGGGTTGCCAGCGACATCACCGCCACAACGGGAAACTCACGCGTCCGGGTGGCCCCACTGAACCTGATTGATCCAGCCTCAGTGGCAGCGTTCGTCTCAAGGTGGAAAGGACCGCTGCACCTGCTGATCAATAATGCGGGTGTCATGGCGACGCCCGAGATTCGCACACCGCAGGGCTGGGAACTCCAGTTTGCCACCAACCATCTTGGACACTTTGCACTGGCGACCGGACTTCATGCTGCGCTGGTGTCGGCGGGCGGGGCGCGCATCGTCTCGCTCAGTTCCGCCGGGCATACCCGCTCGCCCGTGGTGTTTGACGACATTCATTTCCGCCATCGCCCCTACGATCCCTTTCTGGCGTATGGCCAGTCCAAAACGGCAAATATCCTGTTCGTTGTAGAAGCCTCGCGACGCTGGGCAGATGACGGGATCACGGCCAACGCGGTGATGCCCGGCGCGGTTCGCACTGAGGGGGTCGCCAACCTGAAGCTCACCGCCGAGCAAATTGCCCAAGCGCGGGAGAACCGCCCCAGTGAAGCGCAGACGTTCTGGAAGACCCCAGCGCAGGGAGCGGCAACCTCGGTGCTGGTTGCCACGTCGCCTCTTCTGGACGGTATCCGGGGCCGTTATTTTGAGGACAGCCAAGAAGCGGGGCCGCATCAGCCCGGCACGATGAGCGGTGTGGCCACCTATGCCCTTGATCCTGAGCAGGCCAGACGGCTGTGGGACGTTTCAGCGGAACTGCTGACCTGAACAACTTCGCACAATACTATGCGGATAACCTGTTTGAGGCGAAAGCAGAGCAGGGTGAAGCATCCAGAAAAAAGCCCAATTTGATCCACACGTTCCAACGAGACCCATGAAAGCTATGACGCTGAGACAGTACGGCAGCCCTGAGGTCTTTCAGCAAGAAGACCTTCACGCGCCCCAGCCTTTCCCCGGCGAGGTGCGCGTGAAGGTTCACGCGGTGGGCATCAATCCAGTGGATGCCCACCGCCGTCAGAACGCACCGTATACCGACTTTCCCGTGGTGCTCGGTTGGGACATCTCCGAAGGCGTGGCGTGGCGGTGGTGAATGATCAGCCGCTACCTCTCAGCGGGTCAGTCGACTCAGGAACGCGCAGGCCACCACCAGCAACGCAGCGACGGCGGTCAACACACTGACGTGTTCGTCCAGCAGCAGCACCGACCAAAGCACCGTCAAGACCGGCTGGGCCAGTTGCACCTGTCCGGCACGTGCCACGCCGCCCAGCGCCAGCCCCCGGTACCACGCGAA
>Ga0160427_10002021_pt1 | contig 12339 bp, 15 predicted proteins | sample SolpanmetagenomL_FD_108194 | JGI IMG/M metagenome (GOLD analysis project Ga0160427, IMG submission 108194) | Solar panel surface microbial communities from Lawrence Berkeley National Laboratory, California, USA - L | ecosystem: Engineered > Built environment > Solar panel > Unclassified ...
TGGGCGACTTAAATGCACGAATGAGATTCTTACAAAATCACTTATTCTACCCTGACAACCCCATAGCTCACGCACGATACGTCTGGTTTCCAGATCAATGACACGAACGGCAAGATCATCACAGGATACAGCCAGTAAATTCGAGGGGCGATGTAACTTCAGTCCTACGCAAGGGGCGCACTTTAGCTGACCCTCAAGGATACCTGTATTAAAATCCCAAAACTTGATTTATCAGCTTAGAGTTGTGTTAAAGTCGTTTGTGTGCATGCATACCTTGATAAAGCCATCCAAGCCACAAGTAATAGCTGTATTGTTGATCGAATCAACAGCAACACCTGTGACAGCTCTTGTGTGTTTCCAACCAGCTCTCGACTTTCCAGCACTGATTTGAGCCTTTGTCAGTCGTTCCGGAAATCTTCTACGGTACTGCCCACTCTGCAAATTGTACATGTTGACAGCACCACCAGAACTTCCTACTAAAGCAAAAGTGCCACAAGGCGATAAAGCGACACTCTTGACTTCACCACCATCATCAGTAGCAAAAGTCCATCTCCCTATCTTTCTCCTTGACCACGACCATGCTCGGGCAAACGCTTCTCCTCTCCCACCAGTGATTATGCCCTCCCAGCCTAAGTCATTAGAACCCCATTCTGCACCAGCACCATCTCTATTTCCCTCAACGGCCATACACGTGATGACCTCTCCCTTCAAATCAGAAACGTCTTGTTCTGTACCAAGTTTCTTCATCTTATTCAAGGCACTCTCGGTGTGACCTTGCGAGAGCTCTGTGTTTTGAGCGTCAGATCGAAGCGAGAACCCCCATAGCGATCTGTCCAGACCACCGGAGACGACAAAATGGGTGGACGGATGAAATGTGATTGTGTTTGGCGCTTTTGCATGACCACTCCTCTGTCGCAATATCCTAGGTAGTACTGAGGTTGGAGTATCAAAGATCCACAATTTGAGTGCATTGTCTCCCCCCGATGTCAAGAGGACGTTTTGTCCTGGAAGGAACACAGCTCGTATCACTCCACCTGTCGAGGCTGAATGTACACCTCTCATAACACCTGTGATTCGTCTCGTTTTCAAACTCCATAAAGTGATGTCTCCATTCGTGGATCCAGCAGCGATCATATCGGAGGGGGTATCATCTTTGTCTGGAAGAGTGTCTGTTCGAAAAGATATGCAGGTTATAGGGTTTGATGAGGTCAGATCGAATATCGGCTCATCTGTTTCGATATTGTGAAGGTGGACTAGACCATCCGAGAAACCGAGAGCGATGATGGAATAATGTGGAGAATGCGTTATAGTCGTAAGTATGCCTGAGCTAGGAGATAGGATTGTATACACCAATTTCCTTAAAAAGTTAGCAAGGAGCCATGTGAAAAGACTTTCGATCCTACCCGCTTCTGATGTTCCAAATCTCGACCGTACCGTCACTTTTGCCAATACAGAGTTTGTTCAAGAATGTCGCGGGATGGAAGATGCTAACAATGTCCGATCCAAAAGTTTCGATGCTTGTGTAAAGTTCTATACAATTTAGTATAGGATTAACATAAGCACATAAAAAAGAGAGTACCTCTAGATTTGAAGCTCCAGACGCATATCCTTTTTGGTCCAACAAGACCCACTATCCAATCACCGAATCCTGTAAGATCCCTAACCCCATAATGACTTCCCCATGCTCCTTCAATCTCCAATTCTCCTGTCTTCTTCCCCCGTTCAAAGATCCAGACACCATTTTGAAACCCTGCGTACAGCTCCTTGCCTCGCGCGAACAACGATGTGATTTCGGTTGGAGTTTGTGGTGATGTGACGAACAGCAAGTTTAAGCGTCGAATATCATAGGTCGAGGCAGAATAGCCTGTAGATGTAGTAATTTGGAAGGTAGCAGAGTGTTGTAATATCGTGAACGGAGTTGAAGTTGTGACATGACCTAGAGACTATTTTCATTAAGTTGAATCTTTTTGAGTAGCTAGCAGGCGCACAAGCACAAAAACATACTCTGAACGGCGCAAAGAGTCGAGAATGCGACTGCTTCTTGTTTTGTGGTTCCTCGAGTCTTGCACGTTTTGTCCTGATGCCATCCTCTGCCATAGCTGATTGTATACAGAGGTGTATCTGCCAGCAACTGTCGAGGCGAAGAGTCTTTGATTGAGGTGAGTGGCAGGAGATGCTTGTAGGATGCTTGAGCAAAGAGAGAGATGGAGAGAGAGTGACAAAATAAAAGTTGCAACTAGATTTTTTTTGCGATTCCGAAAAGGGAAGTATGTGCTCAGTGCTAGTATTTTGCTCGCTCTTAGCTTCATGCCGTTGATAACTTCATTATATGGTACGTCAATCTCCAATTCTTATATTTATGATAGATACACAAGCGCTTTGACACATGTAATCAATTGAAAGAGTTTCGTTACAAATTACCAGCCTGTGAAAGTTGGATGTAGATACAAAGTTTACAGCTGCATTATTTTGCCCATATTGGACGTTCTGGTCGCTCCAACATATGGTGCACTTAGGTGTATATAAACGCCAAAGACGAGAGCACAAGATGTAGTATACAACTGACAGCTAGATTACTTGTAGTCACTGAGTACTGATGCATTTACCCTATACTCTCTCCGAGAAAAGTAAGAGAGAAGAAGCATCATTCTATCATCAATTGCATTGTTTAAACTGAAAATAGATAAATAAAATAGTTTGTCGCTTGAGTCTATTCCATCAATTCAATAAAAATGGCCTTGCCTTCCTTTCCTTTTTCCCCCCCTTTCGCCCGAGAAAAAAAAAGGCAGGGCAGAGCAGGCAGTCAAATTACAAACACCTTTTTCTCAATTCTTCTTCTTCCTCCTCTTCTCTCCGTCTTCTGCCAACAGTCGTCAGAAAACCCCCAATAGTCACATCTCTCTTAGAGGCTCATGCTTGGCTTCAATCAACCACGACACCGTTCAAATGCGTCGTGTCAAGATCTTCTCCGGCTCGGCCAGTCCTGAACTAACAGACGCAATCTGCGAGCGACTTGGCTCCAGTCCGTCGAAATGTGACCTCACAAAGTTCTCCAATGGAGAGACTAGTGTTCGAATTGGTATGTTCCTTGTTTTCCAACCCATCATGAAGTCCACCAGCTACCCTGCTTGACATTGAGACTGATGTTCTCAGGATGTTCAATTCGAGAGCAAGATGTTTTCATCGTTCAAGGCGGCTCTGGCAAGTCAGTCAATTGAGTTCCTTCCTTTTAATGTCTTGTTCATTTTACTAAAGCATCTTCTTTCGTCTTCCTCACAGAGTGAATGATAGTATAATGGAGACATTGATCTTGATTTCAGCCTGCAAGGGTGGATCCGCAAACAAGGTTACGGGTATGTCTTCTCTCATTATCCTAAATGTATCCAATGGCTTGTAGACTAATTTATTAAAAACAGCTGTTATGCCGTACTTTCCATACTCGAAACAGTCAAAGAAGAAGTCTCACAGAGGAGCCATCACTGCTCGAAGTGGGTATACCATCAATGCAAAGACGAAGCTGATGAGTTAGTGTTGGCAAATCTTCTTACGGTTGCTGGAGTGGATCATGTTGTGACAGTGGACCTTCACGTATGCGTGTTTTTTCTTGGTATCCTTATGACCTAGATGCTGATATAGAACTAGGCTTCTCAAATGCAAGGATTTTTTTCTGTGCCAGTCGATAATCTTTCAGCTGAACCTACATTTGCGAAATGGATTCGAAACAATGTAGCCAACTGGAAAGATGCCGTCGTTGTTTCGAAGAATCCTGGTGGTACTAAAAGGTGATTTTCTCCCCTTCTAAATTTTCTCCATGCACAAGCTAATTGATCAGGGTGACTTCGCTCGCCGATGCTTTAAAGGTCAATTTTGCCTTAATCACTACCGACAAAAGACGTCCACTTCATGGTTCATCAGCTTGGCATTCCAGACGGCCATCGCCAAGTACATCGGAAAATGGTGATGCTCAAGAAAAGGAGAAAGAAAAAGAAAAGGAACTAGAAAAGGAAAAAGAGAAGACCAAAGAGAAGGAACGAGAAAGGATTAGAATCGAGGAAGCACGCGCACAAGCTAGAGCTAGGGGCCAATCCAATCTGCACCGTAGAGTCGTCAGTGGTGGTTATGATCCGCGCCGTATCCCACATCCTGATTCGCACATACCTCATCATTTGAGTCACCAAGAGAGCACTGAAGATGATGTTGAAGAGGAAGAGGAAGACTATAACGACGACAAAGTCTCAGACATTACTACCGGACGACTTGTATCTGGTCACATTGTTGATGATGACTATCCATCTTCAATGACCACCTCCATGATCTTAGATAAGGACGACGAACATGGTCACATGATGGCGTCTGTGTATTCAACGACGTCATCTGTCCTAGGAGTCGACTCACACGCACTTGGTGGTACAGGTGATGCGCAGCCGTCAGATGACGAGGACGAGGTGCCAACCGACGAGGAAAGAATGATCACTCTGGTTGGCGAAGTGAGAGGTAAAACTGCGCTTATAGTGGATGACATGATTGACCGTGCTGGGAGCTGGATCGCGGCAGCAGAACACGCTGTCAAACGATGTGGCGCCAAAAAAGTTTACTGTCTAGCAACCCATGGTCTGTTTGGCGAGGGATGTCTTGCCGAGATGGAGGAGTGTAAATGTATCGACAAGGTATACTTTTCACCCAGGTCTTTGTCGGTTGTGCAAAACCTTTCCTCCTTCGTCTAGAGATGATGTATTTCCAAGCTGACAACTCGCCAATGATAGATTGTCGTCACTGGCTCGTTCCATTTTTCTGAGCAAACGCTTCGACGTCACCCAAAACTTGTTGTATTGGATTTGTCTTACTTGCTTTCTGAAGCGATTCGGCGAAATCATCATGGTGAAAGCCTTCGATCTCTTAGGTCAAGCTCTCCTGGACGTGACTGATTTGTTGTGTTTGTCCATCTACCAGGTGAGAGTACCGATTCGCTATATCGACACACATTCTATGATTAGGAGCGCATGGAGGAAGAAGGGATTGGCGGAGGAGCAGTAGCACAACAGAAGTATGAAGAAAAAGAAGAGATGAAGGAGAAAGGGATGAAGGAAACGGCAGAACCCAACTAGAAAGGATGGTAAGATAGAGAAATACGGCGTTCTTCGGGATATGGATGTCTCCATTAGGTTGGTTGTTGTTTACGATTTATTCACAATTGATATGTTCATTCACTCCTTCTATCAAAGGTTTCAATCCTTCTCTGTACCACTCGTGCCCTTTGAATCAACTCGATGTTTGAACCCTCTCTTCTTGTCTTTTTCTTTTTGCAAATGTTCAAAGTTGTAAGAAAGATATGTGCATACACAGATACACACACATACACACCCAGCGATGCAACACTTTATGAGAGTTGCAGGAATCCTCTGATCAAAAATTTACTTTTTGATCATATAGAGTGTGTTCTTAACGGAGCGTTGGTAGATTGATGTTGAGAGGTTATGCTTTCATGAGAGATTGTGAAAGAAAACGTTTCGACTTCCGGTACAAGAAGACATTTCCGTCAACATCTTTTGCTATGTACGATATCTTTATTGATTGTCGATGACGGATGTGTAAGAGAACAAGCTGGACATTCCCTTCTTTCTTTATCCTTACTGCTTTCCGTGTGTTTGTTCTCATGTTTGTTCGTTTCCATACGTTACGAATAGACGCTGGCGGTGATTATAGTGAGTACATATTGTATTTGGTCAAGAAATATTAAGAAATAAATTAGATATTTATGATGCAAAGTTAGAATTTAGATGATTCGAGCAGCAATGTGTTGTTGATAGGTATGAATGAAGACTAAATTATACTATATGCTTGTTCACACTTGATTATTACATAGAACTGCTGAACGTCATCTACGATATCTATCTTCTACTTCCTCTTTAATGCTTGCTTACAGGCAAAATCTTTTTTTTGTGCAACACAGATAATGTTATGAGAAAAAGGATTCAGCGGTTTACGACAGTGCATTACCCAATCGATTTTCCTAGTGCGGTGTAAAAAATGATCGTATTAGCGTTTTGTTCCAATTAATTGATGAACAATGGGGAAAATCCAGAGCTTCCAAAGAGAAACGTGAAGAGAAGAGAGAAGGAAGAGGGTTTAAAGAACAAGCTAACATACTTTCAAATACTCAGCACCCTTCTCCATATACTCCGCCTTTGTCACCGCCGTCTTCCTCCACTCTGCACCACCCGCCCAACTCGCCGCCCCTCTCCACGCATCCAACAACGGATCTTTCGCCATCCTAACATCCATCGTCGCCTCAAATGGTAGCACAGCACGTAATTCCCGTTTCAACCTCTCCTGAAACCCTTCAAACATGCAATTCCCACCAGTAAGGAAAATGTCTCTGTAAGCCTTTTCGCGATCCACAGGATTAGGTAATCGATGTAGTAAAATATCTGAAGTCAACTCGACGATTCCAGCTTGATCCACGCCGGCCATACTTGGTTCAAAAATGACCTCTGGCACACGAATCCGTTCGACGTTTAAATGCATCTGGTTCGCCATCGCTTGGTCTTCTGGATCAAATTTACTCGTTCCTCTGAGGAAATGGTGAATTAAAGATTTTGTCCAATCACCGCCGTTACCGGCAGCTTCGATTGCAGCTTGAGTATGTTCGACTTCAAATTCTGGGTCGTGTTTGAGGAGCGCGTCTTCGAGAAGTTTGAGTTCTGATGTCATTTCTTCCTCTTCTTCTTCATCGTCTTCGTTTTGCGCGGCGGTGGAGATGTTGCGGTAGATGGCCCAGTCGTCATCGTCGGCGCCGAAGGTGTCTTCGTCGTTGCCGCGGCGACGTTTGCGAGTGGGTTCGTCGGAGGCGAGGTGGGCGATGGCTTTCATGCGGGCTTGGGAGGCGACGGACTTACGGTCGGTGAGTTGGGCTTTGATGCGTTGGCGTTCTTTGATTTTGGTAAGGATGGCCTGGAGAGACGATGGTGATGTGTTAGCGTGATAATTATATGTAGCGAGGGATTATTCACAAGGGTCAAGCAGTAGTGAAGGGAGGAGTGAGATGTAAAGAATACATACGTCTCTAGCAGTTCTTTTCTCACGTATCCACCCTTCTGTATCTGAAAGTCTGTATGCATCATCCTTTTCTTCAAGGTCTTTGAGTCGTTCTCGTTCCCGATCTTTTTCAGCTCGTACTCGTTGTCTAGCTTCGTAGCCAGATCTATGTAGTCGTTGTGCCTTCTTTTGTTTGATTCCTTCCTCATCCAATTTCTCGTCTGGAATGTCGAGAAGTGGAAATGTTGGAATGACTTCTTCCTCCTCTTCCTCTATTCCGAGATCCTTATTCCTTGATCGTCGAATCTTTTTCTCAATCTCCTTCATCACTTTTTCAAGTTGCACATCATCTTTAAATCCATCACTTTCGAGAGCTCTCTTGTAGTCTCGTTTGTTCATGGTTTGTCCCTTCTCGAGCAGTTCTTTGTAGTATTCCAATTCCTCCTCCTTTTTCTTCAGCTACATATAGTGTTAGAACGTATTATCATCATTTACAAACATGACATACCTTCTCAAGTCTGCTTTTCGCAGCCTGTTCCTGCAGCCGCCGTCCACTCTCTTTTCTCCTTTCGGCAATCTTGGCCAGCTCTTCTTCACTTTTCTGAACTGCAATGATCTCAGTAAATGGAAATTGTATAATTCGATCTTTTTCCTCCAGAACGTCTGTCTCCAGGTACCCGGCTATCTCTTCCTTATAGTCGTCACTGATGTAGCAATATTCTTTCATCATAACTTCCATTTGTCCAAGAGTGATCTTGCCGGGAAAATCAGGATATTTCAAGGTCAACATTTTACTCAGAAAATCGACACCCTGCGATCCACCCCAATTCAATCGAGTAGCTAACGGTATCAAGCCTCGTCCGTTCAGTACTGGTATGGCATGAGTCGAAGCATGAGATGATGAGATGACTAAACCATTCTGGCCCTTATTGTGATGATATGCAAACAACGAATCGATACCGTAGACCACCGACGGCGCATTATATCCTTCGAAAAGCATTTCCGTCATGTCTACTCTAATCAGCTTTGTCTTTCTAAGTTTGATGGACAACTGTGAATACGGCGGGTTACCCACTCTTCCTATTGTAAGTTGGATTGCACAGCGCTTCCGTCATCACAACAGGATGGCCTATCCCTCCTTCATCAGATATCCCCATGTTCAAGAACATAAAATCGAGAACATTTTCCATCACGTCGAAATTGGATATGACATCCATATCATAAGCGAAACGCGATGTACCGCGAGAATTGGCGTCGACATATGCATCGTGTCCGACGAGCGTAAATGTTCTGCTAATCTTCCGGTCACGATACCGGGAGACTACGGGCGGTATCGTGATTCTTGGTTTTGACTCTGTAGAGAAACCAGCGCGTGTTGACCAACTTCCTATAGACTTTGTTAGTTTTCTTTGTTTTCTTTTTTTTCCTTCTTTTGTAGTCTCTTTTCAAAAGAGCTTGACAGCTCAAGCATAAACATTGGACAGCAGCCGGGAGCTAACCTCCATCAATGACAATTGCGACATCGGATTTTCCCTTAAATTTCGAATTGTAATCTGTAAATTGCTGAACTGTTCCTGCTAATGCTGGCTCCTCGACAGTGTAGAGCTTTTTTGGCGGTGGCGGTGTTGGTGTTGGCAGTCTAGAGTTGGAATTGGTAGCGGACGCCATGTTAGGCTGTGGAAAGTGATGTCTGATAGATGGAGATGAAGCTTCCTGTCGATGCCGTGTTGCCTGCGACAGAAGAATAGTGTTGGATGATGCCGAGAGAAGGAAGAGTATGAGATGATCTAGATTCAGTGTTCTTCATGATGAACGAATATCCGATGGGGATTTCTTGATTGCCTGGCTACTGCAGAGAGTTTAAAGGTGATGAGAATGGGAAGAGAGCAGCAACAACCAAAACAACAAAATTGGCTCATGAGCAATTGAAGCGAGTAATTTAGTGAAGTCTCCCGGGATGACGAATGGTGGATTTTTATTTTTATTTTTTTATTGCATTCAAGATATAGAGTATCTGCTTTGTTCTACAAAAGGCAAAATACAACTCTTGTCAGCAGATACACATATCGTATCACTCGTTCCTATTTTAAATTGTCTGTAAAATAATTCCTCTACACAGTGGATTGATGTCTTATATCTGCAAAGAAATTTGGATCATGTATTTGAGTTTCTTGTTATAGAGAAGCCACTCATTTTGGTTCAGCTAAGCTATTTGTCGCTAAACGAGAAAAAAGACAAGTCAGATGTTGGGAGAAAACAGACAAGAACATGAAAGCAATTACAAGCAACTTACCTTCAAGATGGAATTCGACATTGCTCTGATAGTTCTGCCACATGTGTGAAAAGAGTTCGGCATCTATGTTTTTGGCATTGACCTCCTGTTCAATTTTTACGGAAAATCAGATAAATGGTTTATGTGATGCCAATAAGAAATGTGGTGATATATACGCGTATCCTGTGATTCATTTCCTTGACAGCTTCATTAAGCTTCTCCTATCGATGAGATGTTGTTAGGGATGAATGTAAGGAACTTTAAAGCACACTTATCGAGGCAGTCAAATATACGCACTACATTTGCGATAATACGCGCTAGCAGAAGCCCTTGTTGGTGCTCGTGAGGACTCTCCATTCTTGATCTTTCCGGCGATTGATGTTGAAGGAATGATCGCAAGAGCAGTCAGTCGTGGAAAACTCCATGTGTTGGAGCTGAATGAGTTTTAATGATGGAAGAGTGGTGCGGGTTGGACGCAGAATAACCGAGATTTCTTTGATTGTGTGAGGCTAGTTTGCAAGCTTTAAATTGATCAAGCACACTGCGCGTGTGTTTGATCTTGCGTCTCACTCACCTTTGTTCACCATTAGTATAGACAAAAGAGTTCAACACGAAGGCGTTTGAAGAAGTCACAATTTTAACCGATAAGATTGCTACTCGATTTTGTATGCTTAGAGTAATATATGCACATAATAACTTGTTCTTCTGAAAATGATGAATTGACATTGCACGTAATATATTCGAGACTTTAGTAAACTTGAAGATTGGAATTCACTATAAGAACTCAATGTATAAGCTTCCACAAAATAGGAAATTTGACCGGTATATATATACATAGTAGTAAGCATGTAAGAGATATATGATTTGTACATCAGCACGTGTAGTTTACACTCATTTGGACATCCTAGGATTAATGCCTAGTCGTGATTCTTATCAGTTCCCAATTTATAAGAGCTTTGTTTTGACGAAGGACTTGATTGTGCATCAATTCTCAAGTGACGTAATAAGGAAGGTACCGTGTCGAAGCTAATACTATATTTGCATTTAATTTGTTAGCCTATATACGTTTCTTTCTCATTTACTTTTGTGTTTGCTATTCGTAAAATTTCGGTCGTGGCATTCAACGCGACTCCTCCCATTCCATGACCACCAGTGATTCTCACATACAATCTACCTGTCACAAGGAAAGCCTCTACATTGTTGCACGACGCGTAAAACAACGACACTCACAGCCACTATTTGAACAGCAGCAAGCACCCCAAAGTTTCCAATCTCTCACTCCATCCTCTTCCATCCCACAAATTCAGCATCAACAAACAAGAAGTCCAGAATTCTCAACAACACACTCGTTCAGTATTACAAGATGAACTCCACGTCTTCTAATATACCCGCAGTACATTCCCTACTGAACGAGTATGGGAATGAACTTAAGAACATTAAGAGGACAGTAATCACCTCTATCGATGCCATAAGCAATGGTTTCAATCAAATGAAGCAGAAGAGGGCACTAGATAAGGTGGGTACACAGATAACAGAAAATCTCCAAATTCAAAAAGCAAAAGCTTTCAACGACAGAACTATCGTAGCTTTGATCGGAGAGTCAGGAGTGGGTATGTCATGTCACTCTGTCGCTGATTCACCTATGTCATGACTTACACACAGCAGGCAAATCCACACTAACGAATGCCCTGCTTGGGTATGATAATTTGGCACCAACGGTGAGAGCGAACAAGGAAAACTTTCTCTGGCTGCGAGCTAACATTTGATAGAGTGGCATTCGTGCTTGTACCACTGTGGTCACCGAAATTTCCCAGCTACCTAGTGATGCAAAATGTCGGTTCATTGGCGAAGTTGAATACATTCCCTTGAAAGATTATCAGGAAGATCTTGATTTATCCATTTCAGATATCAAAGATTGGTTGGAAGGCAAGCAGACCGAAGAAGCAGAAGCCAGTCAATCATCTCACAATAAAAAACCACAATTGGAAAGAGACTCAGAAATGGACAAGGCGAAAGACCTTGCCGAAGCAAAAATCTGTGCACTATTTCCTGATTTTGAACACGCCCAACTGGACAACCTACCACAAATGCTCAAAGAACTTTACAAAAATCAGAATTTGAGTGCAGGGATTCAAAGTATCTGTGTCAACGATGAAAAAGAATTTGTCACGACCTTGGGAGGCTTAACTTCTGACAATGGGGGCAAAGATAAAACACCAAGCTATTGGCCTTTAGTCAAATGTGTTAGGTAAGAGCATAGACTACTCACTTACTTGATGTATACTGACATGACTAGAATGCACGTTGATGCTGAGATCCTACGTACAGGCATAGTACTTGTGGATCTACCTGGAGTTCGAGACTCGAATGCAGCTAGAGCTGCTATCGCTGAAGACTATATGAGAAAAGCAGATGAGATCATCATTGTATCTCCTTTGAATCGCATTCTGTCTAACAAGACTGTTGAGACATTGGCAAATGGTTACGTGAGACAACTTGCGTTTGATCTTAGGAAAAAGATTGTGATTGTCTGCACGAAATGTGAGGTAAGCGACTACTACCGTTCGTTCAAGCTCACATAACTGACATAATTAGATGTACGACATCGACGATGCTCTCAAGGACTACCCAGACGATGAGCAACTTCATAAGGATAAACATGACGTTGAGGAGGACATTATAAGCTCACAGGAGAGACTTAGTAGGGAGAAGTATGAGTTTTATATAAGATAGAAGTAACAAGCTACAGGCTAATGTAGGTGGTAGCGATGATGAAGCATATGAACGTTTGGAAGACACGATCGAGGAACTCATACAAGCGTACGTCCAAATATCTTTTGTCATTCACTAGATTAAATTGTTCCTAGTCGATGTAGAATTGCCTTCCAAGCACGAGATCGCAATGTTCCAAATTTAATTCAGAATAAATTCAAAGATTTGCTTGGTGAGGATTTTGTCGTCGACACATTTCTCGTGGCCTCCAAGGTTTTCAAGGAACTCAACAGTGCCAACAGGAGACGAAGCAAGAGCAA
>Ga0160427_10002022_pt1 | contig 12338 bp, 8 predicted proteins | sample SolpanmetagenomL_FD_108194 | JGI IMG/M metagenome (GOLD analysis project Ga0160427, IMG submission 108194) | Solar panel surface microbial communities from Lawrence Berkeley National Laboratory, California, USA - L | ecosystem: Engineered > Built environment > Solar panel > Unclassified ...
AACCGCAGGCGCGCGACTACCATCTGTCCTGGTAATAGCAATCGGGAAACGGATCGTCGAAGCTGGTGGGTTGACACTGCTGGTATTCGAGCGAAAGGTGCTGGTGGTGGCAATATTCTGCACCGCAGGCGAGGCACCGCTCACAGTCGCGCTGGCGGTGGCCTGCAGCGTATAAGTATCAGCCGGCAGACCCGCTATATCGAAACTGGTATCGCAGGTATAGGTCGCGAGGTCAATGCTCGATACGCAGGTTACCGGCGTCGCCGTCGTGCTGCTGCGCGTCTCGATCACCTGGCCGCGGTAATCGATCAGCTTGAGGATCAAGGTCGAGGGGTTAAAGGTATAGTCGGTGCCCTGCCGCGTCAGGGTGACACGCACCGGCACAGTCGGGGAGGTGACCGTCGCGCCGTCTGCCGGGACAGCGACCGACAACTGAGGGTTGTTGATGTTGCTGACTTGCACGGTCGTCACTAAACTCTTGCCGACCAGACCGGTTTTGGTATACGCAATGACCTGGAATTGAAGCGCTCCGTTGGCGAATTTCGTCGTATCGATGCTGAAGGTGGCGTTGGACTGCGGCGTCACGTAGGTGCTGTTATCAACCTTACCGCTCGAATCGGTCACCTGAAGAATCATCCGATCAGCCTGACTGCCGGTGTCAAAATTCCCCGAGGCATTGACGCTCATGTTGCCCGCAAAGGGGCTACTGCCCACGACCGAGAGTACCGGATTAGGCGCGGTCTCGACCGCTGGCTTGCTGACCGAGTAGCTGAAGGTACGTGTCATGGTACTCGCGGCATTGCCAGCAGCGTCGAAGGCCTTATACACCACAGAGTAGTTCCCAGAATCGACGGGCGTGTAGGTGGCGCTGTAGGTCGCTCCCGACTGCACACCGAGAGTGGTAGGCGCACTGTCATTCGGCCCCTGGATGGTCGCCTCAATGCTCTTCACGCCTGACAGATTGTCGGTCGCCGTCGCCGCAATACTCACCGGAGCGGTAGTGAACACCTGAGCGTTGGTCGGGCTGGTGGCCGTGATAACCGGCGCGGTCGCGTCGTAGGTTACGGTGGTTTTCTGCGTGCCGACGTTGTTCAGAACGTCGCTCGCACTGGCAATCACGTCGTATGTGCCGTCGGCGGCGGGCGTCCAGGGCGAGGTCACAGCCTGACCGGCCACGGTGTAGACCACTGCACCCTTCACGCCTGAAGCGGCATCGGCGGCCGTCGCGCTCAGTACCACCGGCTTGTTCGTCACAGTGCCACTGACCGGGGTGTTCCAGGCGACCACCGGAGCAGTCTTGTCGACGAAGATGCTCAGTTTCGCGGAGTCGGTCAGTGTGCCCGCGGTGTCCTGCCAGCGCAGGTCTACGTCGTGCAGCCCCTCGTTGAGGGAGGAGAAGTCGAAGTTAAAGCTGGCCGCTCCGGTGCTCGCCGTCGCCGTGCCGCTGGTCTGACCGTCCACCACCAGTTGCGCCGAGGTGATGGTGGCCGTGCTGCTGGCCGTGCCTGTGACTGCGCCCAGACCACGAACGTACTGCGGATTGGTTCCGGCAGTATTGGCCGCCAGCAGTGCGGGAGCGCCAGGCGTGATGCTGCTGCTGGTCGCCACGGTGAAGCTCCGCGTCGCCGTGCTGGTGCGTCCCACCTTGTCGTAGGCAGTGGCGGTCAGGGTGTACGTCCCATTTTGAGGCGCCCACACCACCGAACCGGAGGCCGAGGCGACACTGCCCACCGCCTGCTTGGTACCGGAAGAATCAGTGGCCGATACTTCGACGTGGTCGATGCCGCTGCCGGAATCGGTCGCCGCGAAGGTCACGCTGACCGGGTTGGTGGTCACCGTCTGCCCCGGCTGCGGACTGGTGAGCTGCACGGTGGGGTCCGAGCTGTCCACCGTAACGGTCTTGCTGATGGTGTAGTTCTTGCCGCCGTCCGTGAGGTTTGCGGTGATGGTCTGCTTGCTGCCGTCGGCACAGGTGCTGTCCAGCGTCCAGACGCCTGCACTCACCGAGCCGCACGTGGCGGTGTACGTGACTTGCGAACTGATGTCCTGCCCGGCTTTGATGGCGCTGGCCCGAAGTGTGACTGTGCCGCTACCGCGCACGTAGTCGCCAGAGGGCGCGAGCCAGCTCAGCGTCGGTGTGGCGGTGTTGCTGCCCGTGCCCGTCGTGGGCGCCGCAAACTGAACGGTGAAGCTGCGCGTGGTGCTGGTGTTCAGTGCCGAGTCGATGGCCACCACGCGGACAGTCTTCACACCCGTCGTGCTGCTCAGCGACGCTGCCAGATCGATGTTCAGCGGAGCCGAGCCCGTCTTCAGCAGGGTGTCGCCGATGTACACCGCCACCAGTGGGGTCGAGGCGGAGGTGTCGTTTCCACCCCGGGTATCAGTGGCGGACACCTGCAGGTTGGCGGCGTCAGTACTGGCGAAGCTCAGTGCCTGCCCCTCGGCCACAGTCGCTCCGTTGACCGCGACGGCTGAGATCGTCGGGGCAACCGCGTCTACCTTGAACGTCGCCGTGGCCGTGCCGGTCGCGCCCAGATTGTCGGTCACCGTCAGGTTGAGGGTATGGCTACCGCTGCTCAGGCCCGGCAGCGTGAAGTTGACCTTGCCTTTCACGTCCGAGCCGGTGAAATCACCGCTGCGCTCCGAAGTGCCTCCCTGGTCGATGACCCAGTGCACTTTGGTCAGACTGCCGTCAGCGTCCGATGCGCCGAAGATCAGCGCTTCCGTCGGTCCAAGATACGAAACGGTACTGAGGGCCGTGCCGTCAGAGAGTTTGATGCTGGTCTCAGGGGACTGGTTGCCCGAGGTGGACGGAGGGGTCGAGGTGTTGCCGCAGGCCGCCAGCAGACCAGTCAAAGCCCAGAGTACGGGGGTGGTTCGCAAGGTCTTCATGATGATCGAACACGCTCCTCGTGAGTAGAAGTAGGCATAAGTTGGAGGGACATGTCAGGAGTCTAACGACCTCTTTCTTACGTTTTTATGCCGCTCTCATTTTGTCGACACGAAATCAGTTGGAAGAGGTGACCCTCGTTCCGAGATCGGCACCAGCGACCACGATCGACTGCGCCCGGCCCGCATCGTCCACACCCATGAACGTCACTTTCATTTTGAGTGTGGGGCACTGGTTCGACGCGCAGTCAGACGCGATCTGACGTGAAATTGCCCCATCGATCAGCGTCAGGCCGCTCACCGGAGTGGCGACAGCAGCGGCCGTTTTCGCCGAAGGCGCGCACTGATCCAGCGGGGTAGCAGCGTCGGCAGCCGAGCACACGTAGCCCGGCTGGATGACGGCGCTGGCGCTGAGCTGATACAGTCCCTCTTCGTCCGCATAGCGCACGCCAGCATTGTCGAGGATCTCGACGGTGTATTTCTGCAGCTGAAACCCGCTGCTCTGGGGACGGGCATTGAACGTGATCGACGGCTGTGTGGTGGTCGCCAGAGTCGAAACAGTCGTGCCGCCCGACGGGTTGGTCGTTCTGGTGATCGCCACGGCCACCGACCCTCCGATGACGTTGGCGTCGATGCTGAACCCCTGGCCGATGTTCACGCCGCCATTCTGTGTGCAGGCGCCGAGGCCGAGGCTGAGTACGCCCGCAAGTAGTGCCATTCGTTTCATAGATTTATTCCTCCGTCTCTCGGTGGTTCAGTGGGTCAGGGCGGGTGCCGAGGTTCGCGTCGCTGGGTTTGAACTCGCTGGGCCGCAGGCTCGGATTTAAAGTGTAGAACGCCAGACGTTTCATTCCCGCCAGAAAATCGACGTTTTCCACGCTCACCTGTTTCCACTCGTCGGTCAGTTCGGCGCTGCCGGGCAACGTACGCGGCTGAATGATGGTCGGTGCGAAGTTCAATATTCCCCGGATGCCCGCAGAGACGAGCATCTGCGCGGCCGACTGTGCATGTTCCGGAGGCACGGCCAGGAAGCCCAGATCGACCGGCGTAGTCTGCACGAACGCCTTCAGGTCGTCGGCGTGGCGGACCCGCAGACCACGAATCTCCTGGCCCACGAGGTCGGGATTCACGTCGAAGAGGCCCACGTAGCCGAACTGGTAGTCGCTGGCACCCGGGTAGTTGGCAACCGCCTGCCCGAGCCGTCCGACGCCCATGATGACCACGTTCCAGGTGCGGTTCAGGCCCAGCACGCGCATCAGTTCCCGCTTCAGCAGCGGCACGGTGTAGCCCATGCCGCGCGTTCCGAAGCGCCCAAAGTAGGCCAGGTCCTTGCGAACCTGAAAGGCCGTGACCTGCGCACGTTCGGCGAGGTCGTTGCTGCTGGTGCGCGACACGTCCTGCAGTTCCAGGGCTTCGAGAATCCGCAGATAGGTGACGAGGCGAGAGATGGCGGCGGTCGGAATGTCCTGGCTGCTCACACTCACCTGACCCGGAACGAGTCAATGCCACCCGCCTGCAGCTTGGCCTCGGCGGCCGTGAGCGCCCGACCCTCGAAGGGGCCGACCACCACAGTCACGAGACGGCCCGACGGCGCGTTCACCGACGGTTCCAGGCCCAGGTCACGCACCCGCGCCACCGCCGTCTGGGCAGCCGTGGTCGAGTTGTACGCGCCCACCTGCAGGTACACCGGACCGCTGGCCGCCGACTCGGTGGCCGTGGAGGTCCGGGCGGGCGCGGTGGCAGCAGGAGCAGAAGTCGGCTCTGAAGAAGTGCTCGGGGCGGGCGTCGCCGTGGAGGTCGCCGCGCCAGAGTCTCCCGTCGTGGATCTCACCGGCGCGTTGCGGGGCGGATATAGCAGCGCTCCCGGCAGCGCCCGCTGGATGTCGGCGAGGGCCTGCGCCGCCGCCTCACGGCTGGCGAACGGTCCGACCTGCGCGACCACACCGCTCGCGACCGCAATCGGATATACGGTGTACCCGAGCTTCGATACGCCTGCCGTGGTGGCCTGCAGCGCCGCCGTGTCGGTGTAGCTGCCCAGGCTGATACGGTAGTCGTTGCGCGTCGGGGTCCGGGTCTCGGAGGTCGCCACAGCGCCGCCACTGCGGGCCGCAGGCTCCGCAGTGGTCGGTGTCGTGGTCGTCTGGGTCGGGGTCTCGCCCTGCTGAGGCTGCGGCGTCTCGGTCGCGGTGGTCGTCTCGCCGGTGGCGGTGCTCGGGGCGGCCGGCTTGGTGACCGGAGCGGCCGGGATGGTCGGGATCGCGCTTGAAGAAGTGTCACCGGTACTGCTCGAACCGGACGATGCGGTGCCTGCTCGCGGGGTGTCGGTCGTCCGGGCGGGCGTGGTTGACGGTTGGGCCGAGGTCGGCGGCGTGACCTGAGCCGAACCGGTCTGCGCCTGGGTACCAGTACCACTGCTCTGACTTTCACTGCCTTGGCTTTCACTGCTCTGGTTTCCGCTGCTCTGACTGCCGGCATCCGACGACTGGACGACGCCGGCCTGCGTCCGGGACGGTCCGTTTTTTCCGAGCAGCAGTGCTGCAAATCCGGCCAGCAGCAGCAGCACCAGCAGGCCGATCAACAGATCGGGCCAGCGACGTTTGACGGTATTCAAGACTGAACCTCCCGGAACTTCGTCTGTTCCCGGCCTCCTGCGACCGGGAATACAGGACACGCATCTCTCGCTGAGGTGACGGTCACTTCAGGGCACTTCTGGCCCGGGCATTGCCCAGGCTGGCCGCCGTGCGGAACGACGACTGTGCCTCCGACTCGCGGCCCAGAGCGCGGCGCGACAGGCCGAGCTGATACCACGCCTCGGCGTTGCGGGCGTCGGCCACGACGAGAGGACGCAGCACCGATTCGGCGTCGGCGTAGCGCCCCGCCGCGATCAGGGCCGAGCCGAGACTCAGTTGCGTGGAGCTGCTCGGCTGAAGCTTCAGGCTCTGCTGCAGGGCGTTCACGGCGCCCACGTAATCTTTCAGGGCGTAGCTCGACAACCCGAGCCAGAGTGACGCCTCGGCGCTCGGCTGCTTCAGGACGCTCGACGCCAGCGCGCTGCGGGCCGCCGAGTAGTTGCCCTGGCGATACGACGCCACCCCCAGCACGAACTGGGCGCGGGCCACAGACGCCGTGGCCCCCGCGTCTCCCGCCGTCGCCAGCGTGCTGGCCCGCCGGGCATCGGTCGCCGCCTGGGCGTTCTGACCCAGCGCCAGCTCGACCACCGCCTGATTGGCGAGGTACAGGGCATTTCTGGGTTCGAGCCGCGTGGCCGCCTTCCAGGCGACGAGCGCGCCGGCACGGTCGTTCCGGGCGTAGCGCAGTTCGCCCAGCTTGGCCTGCGCGGCCGCATTCCGGCTGTCGGCGGACACGGCGTCCTGGGCAGCCAGCACCGCGTCTCTGGCTTTGCCCGAGGCAGCCAGCAGTTCGGCCTTGCGCAGCAGCAGCCGGGCACGGGCGCTGCCGTCGGGCGCAGGCGTCACGGCGCTGTCGAGTTCACGGATCGCCCGGTCACCGAGCGACTGAGACGCGTAAATGTCGGCCGTCAGCAGGGCGGCGTCGGCGTTGCCCGGCTGCTGCTGGCGCACGGCGTACAGCAGCGGCAGGGCGAGGGTGCCCTGTCCGGCGAGGGCCAGCGCCTGCGCCTGCCGGTACTGCAGACTCAGGTCGGTCGGCTCGTTCTTGACCATCTCGGCCAGGGTCGTCACCAGTCCGGGGTAGTCGGGTCTGCGGGCCTGCTCTCCGGCGAGCGCCTCAAGCACCTGCCGCATGACGCTCACGCTGACCTTGCCGCGCGCCAGTTCGGCCGCCTTGGAGAACTGCGCGAGCGCCTCGGCCGACTGGCCCTGACGGTTGGCAACCACGCCCAGGTTGTACGGCCCCTCGAAGCCCGAGGGGTCGAGGGTGCTCAGCTGCCCGAACTCGAACCGCGCCCCCTGCAGGTCGGAGAGGGCAAACAACGACAGGCCCAGACCGAAGTGCGCCTGGGGATTCTGGTAATCCTCGGCCACCAGCGCCTCGTACTGCGACTGCGCCTGACGGTAGTTGCCGGCCCGGAGGCTCTGCTGGGCCGTGTCGAGCGCCGCGAGATACGCCGGCGAAGGCGTGCTGACCGGCAGGGTCACCGAACCGGCCACGCTGCCCGGGGCGGAAGTGCCGGAAGGAGAAGGAGTCGAGGTCGAGTTGGCGGGCGCTGCCGGGATGACTGCAGGCACCTTGATGCTCGGCGTGCTGATCTGGTTGAGGGTGGTGCTGATCTGGGTCACGCTGACCTGCTCACCGAGGGTCTGGGCCTGGGCGACAAAAGCACCCGACAGAGCGAGTGCCGAACTCAGCAATAGTATGGGGAGTTTATGAGACACTGGCCCCTCCTGAAGGAAAATCTGCTGGTATCGTAGCATGGGCTTCTTTCGCAACCCTTACGAAACCTCGCAGCCGGTGGGCAGAAAGAGGCGCTTTCACCTCCTGCCAGAGTTCAGGAGAGGGAACGTGATCCGGAGGCCGAGACGGATCCCGGCCTCCGGAAGAGGAGCACTCAAGAAGTGTCGCCTCAGCTCAGGGCAGCCTGCACGGCTCCCGGCTGCTTGAGGGCCAGCTGACCACAGGCGGCCCCTGCATCACGGCCGCGCGAACGTCGAACGCTGACCTCAATGCCGCGGGCCTCCAGAGTGTCGTAGAAGGCCTGCATCTGGGCCTCGCTGCTCTCCTCGAAGCCGCTGCCGTCCCAGGGATTCATCGGAATCAGGTTGACGTGGCTCACCAGACCGCGCAGCAGGTCGGCCAGCAGTTCGGCCTGCCAGACATGGTCGTTCACGCCGCGCAGCATCGCGTACTCGAAGGTCACGCGGCGGCCGGTCACGTCCTGATACTCGCGGGCCGCCGCCATGATCTCGGGAATCGAATTGGCCTGCCCGGTGGGAATGATGCGCTGCCGGGTCTCCTCGTCGGGAGCGTGCAGGCTGATCGCCAGCTTGATGCCCAGGTCGTCCTCCTGCGCCAGCCGGCGAATGCCTTTGGCGAGGCCGACCGTGCTGAGCGTCACGCGGCGCTTGCTCATGCCGAGCGCCAGCGGGTGCAGCAGAATCTGGGCGCTCATGATGGTGGCGTCGTAATTCAGGAGCGGCTCACCCATGCCCATGAACACCAAGTTGCGCAGGTCGCGGGGCGACAGGCCCTCCCCTCGTGCCACCGCCAGAATCTGTCCCACCACCTCGCCGGCCGTAAGGTTGCGGCCGAAGCCCAGCGCCCCGGTCGCGCAGAACGCGCATTTCGCCGGGCAGCCGACCATGGTCGACACGCAGATGGTCTTACGGTCGAGGTACGGCATGTACACCGCCTCCATCTGGCGGTTGTCGGGCAGCGTGAACAGGTACTTCACGCTGCCGTCGTGGCTGCGAAACGTCTCGATCTTTTTGAACGGATCGAGTCGGTACTCGCTTTCCAGTTCGGCCCGCAGCCCCGCCGGCAGGTTGCTCATGGCCGAAAACTCGCCGACGCCGTGCACGAACACCCACTCCAGCAGCAGCTTGCGGCGGTAGCCGCTGAGGGGGTAGGCGTCCGGATGGAGGTCGAGGAGAAGCTGCATCCGGCCAGTGTAGCAAGGCGGGCGCGGCCCAAGGGTGGCGGAGGAACCTTACCCGCCCCGATTACTTAACGCCGGCCCGCAGGCTGATGACCCAGCGGCTGCTGGTCGGTGACCAGATGTAGTCGAAGCTGGGGCCGACCAGCACCGGAAGGGCGTCGGTGCGGAAGAAGAGGTCGCCGCGCACACCGCTCTCGCTGGCGACGAAATCGTAGTGCGGCGTGAGATCGACCACGAAGGCCGAGGCGAGCTCGGTGCGGAAAGTCGAGGCGATGGTGTTGACTTCGGTCTCGGTCCGCAGCAGAGACGTCTGACGGTGGTACTCGGTGCTTCTGAGCGAGAACGGGCCGACCTTGACCTTCGGAAGCAGCACCACGTCGATGTTGGTGCGGGTATAGCGGCCCACCGCCAGATCGGGAATCGGACTCTCGCCCACGAAGAAGCGCTCGAACTGACTGACCGTGAAATTCAGGTAGTCGGTCGGGCGCACAGTGACGCTGGCACTCAGGTCCACACTCTCCTGCGAGGTCTCGGGAAAGAGATAGCTTCTGACGGTGGCGGCGACGCCGTAGGTGAAGGGGCCGTCGGTGACACTCTTTCCTCCCGACACCTCGAAGTGCGCGTAGGGGGTGTCGGTCTTGCCCTGAAAGGCGTACCCGAGTTCGCTGTAATACCGCAGCGGCCCGGCCGTGACGGCGTACCCGGCCGTGAACCGACTGCTGGCGCCCGAATCCTGGTAGAGCGCGCCGTACTGCAGCCCGGTGTAGGGATTGTGGGTGATCTCCAGGTGCGCGATGCCTTGAGTTACCCCTGCCGCGTCGTTCTGGTACCTTCCGGCGGCGTAGGTGGTGTCGTCGTAACGCACCGAGACGCCGTATTCCTTATAGAGCGGGTGGCTGATGTAGGTCAGTCGGGCGTCGGCCTTGAACGGCAGTGGAAAGTACCGCACACCGTAGCCGTTGATGGCGTCCGCATAGGCCTGAAGGCTGCCGAAGCGCTCGCCGTACCCCGCTGGCAGCAGGTTGAGCAGCCGCGCCGAGAAGCTGGTGTTGGGATCGTTGGCCGAATCCTGGGACGTAGGCGCCGTCTGGGCCAGCGCGTTTCCGAAGACGGCGAGGACAGGAGCGAGCAGCAGCGCCCGTGTTCTGGAATTCACGACGACGGAGAGCAGAGAGGAACGGGTCGGCATATCGGCTTCACTATGCCAGAGCAAGCTGATGGTGGATGAGGCACTTCTCACGCCCCCAACGGGGGTCAGCGCCGGATGTTGACCACCGTGACGCCGTGGCCGCCCTGATTGGGTTCGGCGTCGCTGAAGCTCTCGACCCGCTTGTCGGTCTTGAGGTAGTCGCGCAGCAGGCGGCGCAGCACGCCCTGGCCCTTGCCGTGTACCACCCGGAGCGGCGACTCCTTGAGGGCGTGGGCCTCCCCCACCGCCTGCCGCAGCTCCTCGACCGCCTCCTCGACGTGCTGGCCGCGCAGTTGCAGCTCGGCCTGGAAGTTGCTGGGGGCCGTGCCGACGAAGCTCGTCCTGACCTTCGTCTTGGCCGGAACCACCTCGGCCTTCATGCGCACGTCCCGGCGGCGCACGTTGACCTTCATCAGCCCGAGCTGCACCACCAGTTCGTCGCCGCGCACGTCGAGCACCTGTCCGGTGGCTCCGTAGGCCGGCACCTCGACGGTGCTGCCTGCCCGCAGCGGGTCGCCGCGCGGCGCTTCCGGCTGCACCTGCGGGCGCTCGGCCTGCGCGGTGCGCCGCAGCTGGCGCAGCTCCTCGAGCACGCGGGGCCTCGCCGCGTCGTCGCGGGCGCGCGAGCGCAGGCTGCGCACCTGTTCGAGCGCGTTCATGTAGAGCGTCTCGGCCTTCTGCGAGGCCTCGGCGATCAGCTCGCCCCGGCGCTCCTCGATGGTGGCCCGCTCCTGTTGTACCCGGCCCAGCTCGGCCTCGGCGCTGCGTCGGGCGGCGGCCGCCTTCTCGACGTCGCTGCGCAGCTGTTCGCGCTCCTGTTCGAGGTTCTCGAGCAGGGCTTCGAGCAGCCCGCCCTCCGGCCCAGGATGGTCTCGGCACGCTCCATCACGCTCTCCGGCAAACCCATGCGGCGGGCGATGGCGAGCGCGTAACTGCGCCCTGGCTGGCCCACCTGCAGGCGGTAGGTCGGTGCGAGCGCGGCGAGGTCGAAGCCCATGCTGGCGTTTTTGAGGCCCGGGGTTTCGAGCGCGAACAGCTTGAGCGGCGCGAGGTGCGAGGTGATGACCCCGCGCGCGTCCTGCGCGAGCAGCCCCTCGATGATCGCCTGACTGAGCGCCGCGCCCTCCTGCGGGTCGGTGCCGCTGCCGAGCTCGTCGATCAGCACCAGCGTGCGCCGACCCGCCGTCTCCAGGATCTCGCGCAGGTGCTTGAGGTGCGAGGCGAAGGTGGACAGGCTGGCCTCGATGCTCTGCTCGTCGCCTATATCGACCAGCACGTCCTGCACCGTGGGCAGCGTGGCACTGGCCGCCGCCACGTACAGCCCGCACTGGTGCATCAGCACGGCCAGCCCCAGGGTCTTGAGGGTGGCCGTCTTGCCACCCATGTTGGGGCCGGTGATCAGCATCAGGCGCGTCTCTCCGAGCGTGATGTCGTTCGCCACGGCGTTCTCGATCAGTGGGTGGCGGGCCTCGTGCAGGCTGTACTCGCCGTCAGGGCCGGTCTGCGGCCGGTTGAGGCGCCAGTCGCGGGAGAGGGCAGCCTTGGCGGCGATCAGATCGAGTTCCGCGAGCGTCAAGATGGTGGCGTCGATGCCGGTATCGGTGACGACCAGCCCCGACAGTTCGGTGAGGATGCGCCGCACCTCGGCCTCCTCGTCGAGCAGCAGCCGGGCCAGTTCGTTGTTGAGCGGGGTGATGCTGGCCGGCTCGACGAAGTAGGTCTGCCCCGACGCGCTCGAATCGACGATGATGCCCTGCACCTGCCCGACCCGGTTGGCCTGCACCGGCAGCACGTAGCGGTCACGCCGCAGGGTGACGATGTTCTCCTGCAGCACGTCGGCCCATTGCTCGAGCGTGTTGGTCAGCCGCTCGCGGATGCGGTCGCGCAATGGGCCCAGGCGGCGCCTGAGTTCGCGCAGCTTGGGCGAGGCGTCGTCGCGCACCTCGCCGCCCCGGTCGATGCTCTCCAGCACCCGGCGCACCAGCAGCGTGTGGTCGGACAACCCGCTTCCAGCGTAGGTCTGCACCACGTTGAGCAACGGGCCGCGCGAGTTGGCCGCGACCGAACGGCGCACCGTCATGGCCGCGTCGAGGGTATAGCCGACCTCCAGCAGTTCCTGCCCGCTCAGCACCCGCCCGTCGCGGGCGCGTTCAACCAGCGGGCGCACGTCCTGCACGCCGCCCAGACTGAGCGAGACGCCGAACAGCGCGTCCTCCAGCTCGTCGAGCTGCCGGGCAATCTCGGCGGCACTGTCGCTGGGACACAGGGTACTAGCCCGCTCCACGCCCATGCCGGTGGCGGCGCGGGAGGCGAGCGCCGACCGGATACGGGGAAAATCGAGGGTGGCGAGGGCCGCTTCTTCAAAAGACACGTCTCACAGTATAGGAAGGGCGACCCGCAACGAACGTGGGCGAAATGGCTTAGAGGGGCGAAAGTTAAGGGTGCAGAAAAGGGCGGGGGGAACGCCGAGACACGCTGTTCCTCCCACCCGCTTTCCTGGTGCTCACACCACCGGAGGAACCACCTTCGGTGTGTTCTCGCTACTGCTCGCCGGGAGAAGCGGCTGGGCGTGCCTCGTCATCTCGAACACGAGGTGTGTCAGCTCGTCTCGCAGCAGCCCCTCCCAGGCGGTCTGCACGGCGTTCACGCTGCCCGGCATGGCGAAGATCAATGTCTGGCTGGCGA
>Ga0160427_10002025_pt1 | contig 12319 bp, 9 predicted proteins | sample SolpanmetagenomL_FD_108194 | JGI IMG/M metagenome (GOLD analysis project Ga0160427, IMG submission 108194) | Solar panel surface microbial communities from Lawrence Berkeley National Laboratory, California, USA - L | ecosystem: Engineered > Built environment > Solar panel > Unclassified ...
ATCATATGTCGAAAGTATGAAGGTCAAAGTAACGAAGCAGCTTCCAAGATCAATCTGATCTTTTCAGAAACTTTCTCTTGTATTCGAACGGTGAAATTGTTGACGCTTGAAAAGTACTTTACCGATAAAGTCATTGCGGCGTGTGATGTTGCACATCAAGTTGGATTCAAGCGTGCCATGACTAGTGGAATAGCATATGGTTTCAGTGATGCCACACAGACGTTCGCTCAAGCTGGGATCTTCTACTATGGTGCTCGACTTGTAGTTGATGGTGCGACAGTATCTCATGTCATTCTTGTTCTACTCATGCTTATTATGGCATTTACCCAAGTCACGCTTGTATTAGGAATGATTCCCCAAATTTCTCTCGCTCGAGATTCAGCTTCTAGATTCCTTGCACTTGCGAATCTTAACCAACTATCTCATGAATATTTCGGTATGGATACAGAACCAGATATGTCTGGAGACATTGAGTTTTGTAATATATCTTTCCAATATCCTTCACGACAAGAACAAAAGGTTTTATCAAGTGTATCGTTTACAATCCCGAATGGGAAATATGTTGCGATTGTTGGAACTTCCGGTTCAGGCAAGTCAACAATAGCGAATTTATTGTTGAGACTTTATAAATCATCTACTGTGGATCAAAACGATGCTGTAGATCCTTATACTCAGACAGGTATTTTCATATCTGGTCGAAATATTAATCGTTTCCAGACAACGACGCTTCGCAAAAGAATAGCACTCGTAAGACAGAACGATGCTCTGCTCGTTGGAAGTATTGCTCAAAATATAGCTTATGGCGTGGATTTATTCGCTGAAGCAGATGTAACGTCCAAGGTCAGATCTGCAGCTGAAGCAGCTGGACTTGCTGAGTTCATCATGTCATTACCGCAAGGCTACGAAACACTTATTGGAGGTCAAGGAGGGCAAGGCCTTAGTGGAGGTCAACAACAACGTCTAGCTATAGCAAGAGCTTTATTCAGGGAACCAGATGTTTTGATTCTAGATGAATCAACGAGTGCTTTAGATGGTGATAGTGTCGAAGTCATCAAAATGACCTGTAAAAAGCTTGTACAGGACAATAAAATGACTGTTGTGGTTGTGACACATGATGCGCGTATGGTCAATGAAGCACAATGGATCATTGTATTGGAGAAAGGAAAAGTCGTCCAAGAAGGCGAGTCGCAAGATTTGCTGGACGAGGATCATGGTGGTGAATTAAGTAGATTATTTCCCAGTCTCTTGTAACCCTGATATGCACAAAATGTATAGCCATGAGAGAATATAAACTTTTAAACATTTGATGTTCAACATACTGTCCACGAAAGCCAATCACTTGCTGGTATAACAGCATCTGGAAGATCCGTGAGTACTTCGATAGACAATTCTTCGATAGCCGAATTATCCAGTACATATTCCCGCTCGATCAGAAGCCAAATAGTAGAGTCTTTTGCCATTCCTGGGTTAATGTAGCATGTCTGTGTTCTGAGACCGTTTTCAGCATTTCGGAATTCCTGATGTGATTGGTTATCGACTCTTGATGAGGGTATAGGCGTGAATTGAGCAGCAGAGCCTTGAACTATCATAGCCCTTTTCATAGTGCTATTCTGGTTGCTGGAATCGGGACCTGATAACCATCTGATGATTGCCGTGAACGAGGTCAGTCGTCGCGGTAGGATAGCCATAGCAAGTGCTTGATCTTCAGGATGGAAAACTGCATTTGGAAACTCGTATCTGGATTTACCTCCCCCATCTTGTGGCAGAAGTTTCATACTGACAGGTTGATCACTACGGACATAGACAATATATTCACCCAATTGACCTGCTTCGAATGTTGAACATATAAGAATATAAGAGCCTTTCTTTAGGTTATTAACAGTCATTGAAGCAGACCCTTTCTTATAATCTTTAGAGTCGCATAGAATATCTCGTGATTGGACTTCAAGGAGTCTTTCACCGTCTTTATGACACAACTTAATGTTGATGGCAAGAGCATCATTTGGGGCTTCGATTGATACTGACAATGCAGTCTGTCGATCTACTCTGAGCTCATATTGGGGATTAGATGCGAAAGTTGGGCGTGTAGGATTACCTCCAGCGTTATCTTTGGTCCATCGACCTTTTGTCTGTGCTACATGATTATACCTATCCGTTGCAACGTCAAGCTCGATGTTGGAATTGGCTAGCACAGTCAAAGTGAACGAATATTTAATCTTTTCCAGGTCAGCTTGGTTGCACACAATCGTGTATAGTTCATCGGCGTTGAGTATTTCTGAACGTAAAAGATTTTGATGAGAGTCTACCAATGGACTTTGCAGGATGGCATTGCCTTTAAGCATCACCTTGTGGCCACCATTAGAGTATATAGACATACCAATATATCGTGGTTGGTGACTGTTTTCGACTTTCGATTTGGAGTTCTTGTCTCGAAAATGCTTACTCAACAGCAGCCATGCTTTACCTGACTTGCTGACCTTTACAGCGAATTGTGGATCGTCGACGATCGAGACCCCTGCAGAGGACTGAGTTAAATCCCAATCAAAGTGGATGTCCTGTCTGTATTTGAATAAAGCTGGGTTCCAGTTTAGATATATAGACTCAAAATTTTGCATTATTTGGTCCATGCTCATCCAAAATTGCTCAGATGTAGTCGTAGTTTTCCCACTTGCAATCTCAGCACCTCTGGTCTTCCACGGGTTCTTAATAAACATAAGTTTTCGCCCATCTTCGATGCGAAGAGAAATTATCGCATAATTATGCTCGCCAACCAATCCAGATTCCTTTTCAGCTGTACGAGACAACTGAGCAGTACCCAATGTAATCATGACGTTACCAGCCCGGTACGACCGCCACAAACGCTCCCAAACCTGGTCCAAATATATATCGTCACTATTGTCAGACTCAGTTTTGCAAGGATTGCATTTGCTCGTCGGTGGGGACTCACCTTGTCAAGAGGATTTGTTCAGGTATCCATCCCGTGAGAACCCATAGATCTGTACTAGAATTACTTCCTGGGAAATCATACCCACCACGAACTTTCAGGTAAGCCTTTTCAAGTAGTGCTGGCCATAGTCGTTTTGGTTTTAGTGCATCTACGACGTGAATTACCTTGTCATTACTAGACACTGGCAAACGATCATCAATCAATACTTTCCTCCAAGTTCCGTTGATGTTAAATTTAATAATATACTTGCCAGCTGGAGACGTCTGCACGTCTCTAGTCTCCGTATCGAAACAAGGATAGACGTATCTAGTAAGCAACTGTATATGATCACTTAGTTGGTATCCATTTGAGAAGAATTGATAATTACCTCTGGAGGACCTGCAGATAAACTGGCAACAACTGAGCAATCTGTAATTGCATCTTGTACAAGACTTGTTCCTTGATCCAGTCCATTCGTTCCAGTACTGTTACTTCCCTCTGATTTATAAGACGGCGGTGGCAAAGCAACTGTAGGTCGATACCACCCCTTCAAGTGAGATTGCTGTTCCTCTGACAAAGCGAGGATAACATCATCCCTTTATCAACAATCAGTTTTGTTATGTCGCTCCCAACTTGCATATCTCGACCCACTCAAAAAGTACGTCAAGTTTTGATTCATTGACAAGTTTTGGACTGACGGATGAACTCGTCCATGGCGGAAATTTACTTCCATTTAGATACGAACCACGAAGAAGAATGATTTGTTCCGTCTTCGTGACAGAACGTGTCGATATTGGATATTCCTCATTTGCCAAACTTACCGTACCAGCTGATCTGATGCGCTCTGCTTTGTCAAGCAGTACCTTTACCTGAGCTCGAATACACTTTCTGCTATCAGCTGTTTGAGCCGTTTCCAGCCGAGCCATGGCTTGTTCGACTTCGAGGAGGATTGTGTCAACATTATTCCTAATTGATAGTCCATCATTCTGAAAGGACTGTTCAGACATATACACAATATTAAGACTATGACATGACCAATCACATTGTCGTGATCAAGACATGAAGGTCAAATTTAAGATGTCTCTTGACAACGTTCGGCTTTCAAGATTTTGCCAAGATCTTGTCTATGCTATATAAAACAATGATGTAGTGGCAAACATCATCCTATAAATGTACAGATTGGCATACGATATGTATCTAGGGCCCAGTATTTCCTTCTGACTCCTTCCCATGTTTTAATTTGATCTAAATCTTCTATTTTCATCTCTGTCCAAGCTGTATCGAACCCAGCATCTTGTAAATCAAGCTCGACTACTCGCGTATATACATCATAACAGACTTGGCGATCCGCTCCGAGACCATTGAAGAAGCCAAATCGACCATGATTGTCCATAATTCCAATGAGGGTTTCAGTAAAGAACTCACGAAGGGCAGAATAATCCTCGGCAAATGTATCAAAGTAGATGGCATCGAAAGATATCCCGGATGTTACTATGTCTTTAACAACATCTTGCCATTTACCTTCATGCACTATCACACCCGGCTTTGCGTACCATCCGTTTGTCTGCATACGTTTCAGAACTTCAGGATGTGCTTCAATGATATGATGTTGTGCTGGTTTCGATTCTTGAAATATCTCATCAATAATACCCATGCCATGACCTACATTCAAGATATTTAGCCTACTTGTCGTGTCACGGCCACTAATTAGAGCAGTTGCAGACTTGCGCATAATTTCAGTTTCCCACGACATCATAACTCCGTTATCGTCTGCGTCCAAAAGTCTATCCGCACCAAATACTAAAGCGGAATTTAGATATCGATCACTACTAATATGATGGTGTTCATGATTAATAGCATCTTCTAAACCGTTTTGTACGCTCGGGTCGGTTGGAAGGCTCGTATGATTGTTTTCTGAAACTTTGATCAACTCGGGTGCTTCTGCGGCTTCTTCAATGTCTCCATTCTCCATAAGCTCGCCAGCTTCATCATCCGTCGAATCATCCGGCAAAACATTATATTCATCAAGTTTGTGTATTAACAGCTCTGCCGCCACCCCAGCTTCTACTAATAATTTATAGGCTTCTTTCAATCCTAGTCGAAGGGCGGTACAACCTGGAGTCTCATTGTTATGATTCAGATCATTCCAAATAGCTCCATTCTCGAGCAACAATTTAATAGTCTCACATGCCCTTCCTTCTTGCGAGCTGGGGTGTTCGCCACTTATGATCGTATTCGTAGTGTCATGCTCGCATGATTCCAGAGCAGCATGCAATGGTGTTAAGCCAGTATCCTCATCTTCAATATTGGCAGAAGCACCATTCTTGAACAAAGCTTCGAGTTTTAATATATCATGATTCGAAGATGCGAGCAGCACCTCTTCAGCCGTCGTATCGGTATCAATTGACTCCACATTATCCATATGTGTACGCTAACCGCTCAACTTTGACCAAGTTCGAACGCTCATGAGATGCAATTTTTAAATGATCAAATCCATCTTTCATTCACAATTCTTCAAAATTTACCCCGCATTATATTTGTATACTGCAAGCAAATTCGAAACTCGGAACCGACCGTTTGCCGCTCCTCAAACTAAAAATAAACGTCTTCATATGAACTATGTACTGTAGAAACACTTCCTGCAGAGTACTGTCGGGAATAAACGATGATACGCGTTGAAATTGCGGGTGCAGAAACTCTGCTGAGAAAACTATGAAAGGTCGCAGGGGAAGTGTGGCAATCTTTCAGTGGTTATGCAAATAAATCATGTGGCTGCCATCTCTTCTAATAACTTACTGGCAAGACGTCAATTATGGGCCATGACGAGCGATACCGCAAGCTCACCCACAATCACACAGGTAATATCGATCACCTAGAATATATTCGTTCATACAAGTACACTGATACGTGTTGTTAATCTAGTCCTGTTCAGAGATAACGCTAACTCCAAATGGAGTATTATCCTTTGGTCCAGATAATATCATTACACTTGCAAAGAACGTAATATATCAACCGGTATGTACAGGTGGTGCAGATGCGAAAACTCATTTCTACGGAACATCAGCACCATTCTTTGCATCAGCGACACCACAAGTATTTGTTGTTGCGACCGCGACTGTTCTGTCATGGATCCTGGTCACGTTATTGTTTATAAGTCCTCGAACATCCCTCAATCATCCAGCCGCAGCCCCGTCACCGTATTCTGTGGGTAGAGGGATAATCGGCGGCGCAAATGGTGGTCAAACTTCGCGCGTCGGGATTGGATCAAGACCTTGGCTCCAGAAAGTGGCAGCGTTGATGGTGGCTATCGCATTGACTATTGCCACGGCCGACACATTCAAAGTTTCAGCAGAACATTACCCAGCAGGAATTGATGGACCTTCGATGCGAGACTTGGTCGAGAACAGTATGGAAATAAAGATCACGCGACTGATATCAGATATCTTTGTATGGCTTGCTCAGGTCCAAACACTTATTCGATTATTCCCACGACATAAAGAGAAGGTGTGGATCAAATGGATTGGGTTTGCGTTGATTGTATTGGACATTATCTTTACATGTGTCAACAATTTTATTGGTGACCGCGACAAACCATCCAAAAGATTCGAGCAAGCTGTACCTACGTTAAGCTATCTCTTCGAATTGCTACTAAGTATACTGTACGCGGCGTGGGTCATGTATTACTCGTGGCGTAAACGTAGATATGCTTTTTACCACCCACATATGAAGACAATCTCACTTATTGCTTTACTTTCCATCATAGCTATTTTAACGCCTGTAGTTTTCTTTGTGGTAGATATTACGGTTCCACTTATGGCAGGTTGGGGTAACTATTTTAGATGGGTCGGTGCTGCGGCTGCTAGTGTCATTGTTTGGGAGTGGGTGGAGAGGATAGAGATACTTGAAAGAGACGAGCGAAAAGATGGTATTCTTGGTCGCGAACTGTTTGATGGGGATGAACTATCATCTATAAATCCACAAGGGTCGATCACTTATAGTACGAAACGTAATGATCGGTTTCATCATAGACGACACGATACGGATTCTGATAATACTTCTTACGATCGCGGGAACAAGATTAAAACCCCCGTCAGCTTTTTGAAGTACATTCTCACTGGCTTCCAGTCAGACAAACCCATCAAAAATAAACACAAACATACGATAGAGAAAGAAACCGGCTCTAGTGATAGAATTTCTTCAGAGACAAAGTCGACCAACGGAGTTGTTCAGTCACATTTGCCAGTGCGACCTAGTCAAGTATTGTCATTAACCCCGCCACCTATCTCTATATCACCGCCTGACCGATTGTATACAACATCGGCGGCATCGACAGTGTATGTCATACAACACGATGGATCTGTTGATCCACAACCAGTGCGTTGTCGACAGATTGAATCAGTATCCACAAACACGCCTACTCTGAATCAAACAGGCCCACATAATGCGATATCCAAACCCGAAATTTCAATCCATAATACATCGGCAGAATATACAACATCATCGTTGAACTGGCGAACAGTGAATAATCCCTTCAAACGGAAACGGACCACTCCTCCAGCAGAAATCCGCGCAACTCTCGCCGCAAACCACGGTGTCGAAGATCCGGGTACTGTTCCTACCCAAGATGATAGTGCAAGTCAAACTCGAACACACGGCGATGATAACGACGAAGATGGAACAATCGGGTCACCTATCATCATTTCAGGACGTGGTCTTCAACTCCAAACAAAGCCAAGTTGGAGATTCAGTTCAAGACTAGGTGGACTAGCGTCTCGTGCTTCTTTACGACCAACAAAGTGGACGAAGCGAAAGTCAAATCCGTCAAAGAACACGGATGACCTTCCATGGATTGTCATACCCGCTCTGTCACGAGATGATGCATGGTCGCCAGGACCAATCACTACAGTCAGAGAGGAGTCTACCTCAGACGCTCCAACTCTGCCTACGGAGCCCATGATTTCGACAGGCAACAAGACGACAATTGGCCACGAAACGTTTAGCTCTGCCACAGACTCGACCATGGATGGAACATCCGTAAGACAACGGGGAGGTGTAGCCGGACATGATCGGATTGTTGATCAAGAGTCTAGCAGTGGAGTCTAAATATGCATGGTATTATTCAATCATGCGCTTTTGAAACGTTTTTGAAATGAGCAACGACTAACACGAAAAATCATTCTGGATATCTTGTACATATAGACTATATATCTTGTAAACCACATAACGAATAGAGTATGTATGATTAAATAATGAATAATTTCCGCGTGACTATCCCTGAACCTGTTCATACTATGGTTCCAGTCAGATGTTTGCAAGGTCTATAAATAGACGCGAGCGAATGTATAACTAATCAATAATATCATATCGGAATTATTGTCATTCAGATATTCATCATACCTACAATAGCTACCTTGATGGTGTAAAAGTTGCTGCGGATTTGACGATGCTGCATCGACCTGTGTTTCAATATTTGAATTCATCCCTGAAAAGTGCATGCTTTTGAACGATCATGCATAAACGTTGATGCATCGGCAAACCTTTAACGAGCTTCCAGTTCTATAGTACCTGTTGTCATGATTCTAGCATGGACCAAAAGACGCGCATGACATCTGCCCTTTTTGAAAATCTATTAGTGGATTATCGTCATGATTCGACATGTCTGGAGGATGTTTCTTCTGTTATGGTCTATATTTATTAATGTGACGCTTGCATCGGTCAATACGCGAACAGAATTAATATGCAGAACCTTTTACGGCTCTCAAAGCGCATATGAAATTGCAACACATACTCGAACAATAATAACTAGAGAACCAACCGTGACTGTAGCGTTTGTGACGAAGGAAATCTCGACACTTACGCATGAAAAGCCGCTTACTTTTAACAAGACCGAGACTTCTATTTCGACCATCACCACTACTGTGACGCAGAAATTGACTGATAATGTCTTTACATCTACGTCTACAGTCTATACTTATCAAGCAAAGCCCATTGATATAGTCACGGTGGAAAGGACAAAAGTAATACATTCTACGACAAGTACAGATAACTTTGCGATTCCTACAAATGTTGGCTTCGCTCCAATACTTGAGCGATTACCAAAAGATGATCCGAACGTTTACTACGAAGTGACTACTAGACCTGATTTGATTGTTGTGACCAAGACTTTTACCATGGCTGCTCCAGCAAATCCAATCAAATCAGGGCAAGTGGAAGATACTAAGGATCAACCGATGACAAAAGTTATGGTAAAGATTGATGGTGAGCTTGTTCCGACAGAAATGGCTGTAGCAAGACTGGGAGTTGGATTTCATGGTGGTGTCTCTGGTTTGGAAACTGACTTGGCGCATTTTGGAGTTATGTCTGAAGGAGAAGCTGCTGGATCTGCAATTAATGGTGATGCCAATAAGCAAAAGTCAAATGCTGCATCGCTTAGGGATTCACGATCCGGACCGTTGGAAGTGACTAAACCTGACTCATCTTATGTAGTCGATGACAATGCCAGCTTAAACCCTTTACAAAAGATTAAACCGCCAGAAGCAGCACTTCCAAATCAAGGTAATATAGCTGAAGCAATCGGTCATCTGCAAGGTGCTCAAAAGAACAAGCGATCGTTGGAAATGACTGAAAAGGACGACCGCTTAGCAGTTGCTGAATCGGAGAAACTTCTACAGTGGCAACGCGCAGACCAAGTCATGGGTTTACGAGGAGCACTGAACCCAGACCCAGCAAAGACTGCAGGAGCATTTCCAACACTCGTGTCCTGTAAGTTCACCCACTCCACGTCGTCTGATCAACACTAATAATCCATTTCAGGCATCAAATCTTACATTAGAGCAACAACAACCTTCTCTCCCACTACAAAAGCCGCTCGCCTCGTGCCACCTCCAGAAATAACAAACATCATAACCACCGTTTCTGTACTAACCCACACCATCACCGTCCCTAACCGCGTCCCTTTCAAAACTTCACTATTCGTCACGACATCTACACTAACCACTCTCTCCGTAACCGTCAAGACATCTACCCAAGTCGAAGCGTTAAACTATACTATCAGCGTGACATCGACCGTCTATCCGGCATGTGAGAGCTCTAATTTCCTCGGTCCCGTTATCAACGAAGAGCGACAACGACAAATCACAAACCTGTACCTGACTGACCTGTCCAACCTCTCGTCTCTCCCCGACGACAATGACGATACTCCCCTGTCGAAGAAAAAGATCCTCGGAGCAGGTCAGCGAGCAGTAGGGAGTTACGCGACGTACGTCCTTGGAAGAGCCGAGACGCAAAGCTCTTGTTGTGAAGAATGCCACTCTCTGAGCCTCGCGCACTCGACTTCTTCGGGAAAGAAAGGGTATGATGACAACATGGCGTGTCTGGGAAGTGTCTTTGCGCGGGATAAAGGGCAATGCTACCTGTTTTTAGACAAGGGTTCACATTCTTCAAAGCCTGACAATGGTGGCGAAAAGGAGGTTGGAGGAAGGGCGTATAGTACGAAATGCACGAATGGAGCTAGATCGATAGGGTTTTTCGTGGCGCAGAATAGAAATGATAAAGATCTGCAGGATAATGATAAGTATATCTGGCCGGATTATGTGCTTAGTAATGGTCCTTGTGGATTTTTCTCAGATGGTGGTAGGGGTTGGTAGACGATTGTGCATAATTATCTAGATGATATAAGATGAGGAAGTGAATTAATCAAGGAGGTAATGATGTGATGAGTCATGTATTATAGATTTTGCAATGACACGATACAATACGAATATATACAGGATAGTTTTCTTGTGATCAATTAGTATTCACTGACGTGATGAGGATAGTAGTGTTACGAAATCAATAGATCGAGTACAACAGGAGTTATCTTCTCAGTTCCTTCCTTCTTCAATGCACACACAGGCAATACTTCAATTCCCTTCCGCCATGCGTTGACTTTACCACTCGGATGTGCTTCTTCGCCTGTCTCAATACGTTTTATATATTGTTGTAAAGCTACAAAGGAATCTTCGGTATTGGACTTGTCAGCTTTTGTAGCTATAACGAGCCAAGGTTTGGAGGAGATTGTTGAATGGCCAACACTCTCGGACGACGTAACGGACTGATCTTGTCCTGGTTCAGAATCCATTCCAGGGTCTTTGTAGTCCAAGGGTTCCGAAAAGGGATTTGCTGTCGCATTGTCTGCTTCAATGTTATTGTCAGGCGACCTTTTGGTCTTTGATCGTTTAAACTTCCTTGGAGGTGGAGATGGAGTTGAAGATACATGTCGTTCAGTCTCGGCGTGTATCTCACGATCACGAATCGATTCATACTCGCCTACTTCTCGCCATAAAGTCTTGAGTGTTTGAACTGGGTCATTATTCGAGAGATCGACAACAAATGCAAGTACAGCAGCACGTTCTACATGACGAAGAAATCCCAACCCAAGACCTTTGTCAAGATGCGCGTCCTCGATCAATCCTGGAATGTCGGCAATAGTAAAACTTTCCCGTCTTGTCGAGTCGTCCTTCTTATGCGACATGTACACGGCCGAATCTGATGAAAGCATAACGGTTCCAACACTAGGCTGTAATGTAGTAAATGCCCAATCACCCACACGAGTTCGACTATTAGTCAAAGCTCGGAGTAACGTACTTTTCCCGGCATTTGGAAAGCCTACTAGACCGACATCGGCAAGTATCTTCAACTCAAACTCCAGATCGATAGAGATTCCCTGTTCTCCCTTTGTTGCAAATTTCGGTCGAGTGATACTCTTGGTAACGAAATGAGGATTACCCAGACCTCCGACTGCACCAGAAACTAAAAGTACAGGAGCAGACATGGCATTATCTAAATCTAACCGTATAGGAGATTTTAACTGACGCGCTGCGAGATTTGATCTTCGAAGTCGTGGTAGAGCAGGAAAGTCGGCATTCGTGAATGAACGAGGCAGACCGCCAGGATATAAAACCCATTTATCGCGCCTCCATTTCGGTATTTGATCTGTTGAAGTTTGTTCATCACCACCAGGCTCATCATATACAGCATCCGCACCAAATGTCTTCTCTTTTGCACTCATGGCGAGTCCTGGATCAAGTCTTGCTATTTCTCTCACAACAGTCCCAACAGGCACTTGTATCAAAACATCTTCTGCCCTTTGACCACCTTGACTTTTCCCTCTACCATTCTGTCCTCTTGCCGCCTTGATGACGGTCTTTCTTGCCAACTTGTGTAAAGACGTCTCCCCACGTACTGCCTGGATCAGGATATTTCCCCCAGTACCGCCATCTCCTCCATTTGCAGGTCCATTCGCTATGTACTTTTCACGCACGAAACTGATACATCCGTTACCGCCAGATCCAGCTGTGACCGTCAGACTGCATTTGTCCACGAATGGTGTCAAGGAATAATCGCTCGACGATA
>Ga0160427_10002027_pt1 | contig 12311 bp, 5 predicted proteins | sample SolpanmetagenomL_FD_108194 | JGI IMG/M metagenome (GOLD analysis project Ga0160427, IMG submission 108194) | Solar panel surface microbial communities from Lawrence Berkeley National Laboratory, California, USA - L | ecosystem: Engineered > Built environment > Solar panel > Unclassified ...
ATAATTTGCTAGGAATAGGACATATGCATCTGGTATCTTGTAAGCGGGTGCCTTCTCCGAGATACAATAGGTCAATCTAATACTCGGTTGGAATCTTGATTGGGATTCAAAAATACATGGCCTCGACTATTCTGCGAACGAAATTGGAAGACGTGTAGATAGCATGTACTCTAGAATGTTGTAGACTGACGCAATCTGGCTGGAGGGGAATTTTGATATATTTATCGAAATCTTCTCCTTATGACTGTTAGAAATACCGAGTCTATGTTAAATTTTATAGTTAGTCGTTATTTTTTTTAATTGCCACAATTCGAGCTTTCTTTAATTTCTATTCCTCTGATTTGTTGTAATGTATACAGATGCTAACCGCCCCAACACTCTATTGTGAGAAGGTGAACTCCAATTCTTGGTAATGAAAAAATATACAGCGTAATTGAAGATGACGAGAACATCTTGACAAGTTCATGTTCATGCTTTGATTTTATCATATAATCCTCCACCTTCACCTGAAACTATACTTTCCCTCTTCAACTATCAACGATGCCGGGTCTTGTTTCGACAATGCTCCAGTAATCATCTCACGACCCTCTGGTTCTAAATCAATGAAGCGTGACCTTTTAAAGTTATCCTTTTTGGCTGGACGCTCCTTAGGTGAGTTTTGCGATCTCAATTTTCGCCCAGGCTTTATTGGTCTGTTGTCATAGCGAAATACTTTCGATCAACTGTTTTTCAGATGATCCTTTACTGTTACCAGGCCACTACCATTATAGTTCTTCGGGTCATGAGTACATGTCCAGATATTGTGTGCGCACATGATACTGAAACGGTTTTAGATTGAGCCCATGCCGGAAGGTTCAACTATATATATCTTCAGCTTATTGTAAGCCGAGTATCGGTATTGCATTTGTCAATTACTGTATTCAAACACTCTATTAGCTGATGATGATCATGATCAATACTAATATATCTAATACTTACAATTTGACTTGAAAGAATACTGCCTGGCGAGGTTTTTATACGTTCTAGTAATCTTTTATAATCCTCTGGGAACTACTATTTTCCTCTGAATCGAAAATGGACAACCTTGCCAAGTAGGTTTTGTGAGATTTTATCGTCCCATTATCCCTTTCGCCATGTCATTTTGAATCTAGAGTCAACTATGTACCCGCTCAAAAGATGCCTACATGCATTGTCAAAGCATCCAGTGGAGTTCCTTCCTTCGAACCCAAGATCAGGTTCGTTACCATAAAGGCAAAAAGAAGTGGCGTGATTGTTTATTCAGGCAGCAAACATTTGTATTCAGTCATACAGCCAGACTACGTAGAACCTCGTCGACAGTCGTTCTGTCGTGATCAGGTAAAAAGAAAAATTGTCATCGCTTTCGATTGATGATTGAGGTCAAACTCGACGCTCAATGCTAGTTGTTATAAACCACCGGAGCGTTTTCGAACTGCCCGTATACAAGTATAAGCTTATGAACTAAAGCCGCGTATCCTAAGTCCAAGAAGAGACCGGTTCAAATATTCGAGAATCGGTTTATCTCCTTTTTGTTGCGTTCGGACAGATCAATATCTGCGGAAGAAGTATGCGACGAGATATAAATCTCACCTTGAAAGATAGTTCAGCAGAGTATTCATATAACTCTCGTAAAGACGATTCATAAGTCTTTTTTACTTATGAGACCTTGGACAGTCAACGCACAAAGCAGTAGGATTGTGCTAGAACAAACTACTAAACCTGCCTTGTCTGGAAAGTCTCTACGAGCGATGTTGCCAGCTTTCAAGTATCGCACTTGACAATCAGCTGGAAGAAAAGTGAATTAGGTGATGAACCAGATTGCCCATGTTGTATCTCGAAAACAAGATTTTAGCCGTTCGAATTATATGTAACCACGAGTCATCCTCCTCAGTTTCGACGGTAAATGATATCCTGAAACTCTACGTGCTTAAGTTATCGTTGTTTTAATAATCATTACGTAGTCTCCCAAGCATCAACCTGAACTGTATTGACGATAAGGGTAGTACGAAGATGTTTTGGGTAGGAAGTCTACCGAGAAGGCCTATCAGCGTATGAACATTATATGTAGTCTGCATGATTTGAGAAGTTTGTATTTTTGTTCAAAGATGCTTGGAGGTCTGCGACGAGAACTGGCGCCAGATTATCACTTTCTCAATCGATTTCATCATCATTATTAGGATGGCTGCTGGAGGATCAGATGCTTTTTCCACTGTGACACTTGGCGGTCAGTACAGCACGCGTTTAGCAACAGATGATATTTCGATACGATTGTCGTCTTTACCCTTTGTTATAGCACCGAATCGTCATAGAAAGAGATGTTGTTTATGTGGGTCGATGATGGCGTCCTTCTTGGTTGATATACCATTTATAAATTGGCGCTGCTTCGGCAAGCTCAAGCTGACCGATGTGTTTGGCCCGCGTCTAGATACTCTGAGGAAGTGTTCTTAACAACGATTGAATATAATTGTAATATCGAGGGTGAAGACACCTGAATGTCAAAACCAGACGGTATGTTTTTTGAAACCAAGATACACTTTCTCCCACGATTCAGTTCCAAATTTGAATTGTGGTCTTGGTCTTAACGTGTTGTTTCCAAATTTTCGTAGTGATCTTGACCCCGGATTTTTCTCTGCCTCTCGCGCTCGGCAGATTGTCACCAAGAGCATACTCCATACTCTATGATTTTATAATTAGACCTGATCTCGATAAATACAGAGATTCAGAATTTCCGTAGTGAGTAAAGTTATGTTCTCTAAGCCATTTTACATGACAGTAGTGTAATAGCTTCTGCCCCCTCCGGCTTCAAGTTCCAGCGGTTTCACTACAACTGTTGAATATGTTGATTAGAATTTGTAGTTCCTCTTAGAAAACATTAAAAATTCTCTCCGGTTCTAGACTTACTGATTTCTGGATTGATATCTGGTAATGGAGCAACAAATGCTCAAATTGTTCATACCTTATTTTGTATGGCTCCGGTGGCTCCGGTGGCTCCACATCAGACAACATCAATTCAATTATAGGTACATCCACGTAACGAATAGCCCGTGCGTATATTTCCAGTAAACCGATCAATGGTCATGTATGAGCTTCATTTGCCTGCTTTCTGTTGTTGTATTTGAGTAAGATTTTGTATTTGGCGGCTTTCTGATCAAAATTCCAAGCTCACCAGAAACCTGATATCTATTAGGCCTCTCTTGCTCGTCCTTATAGGTGATCGTCAATTTGCTTTGCGACAGATATCGTAAATGATGATTCGTTGAACCATCCCCTAGGCAAACCCCCTCGAAAACGAGGAGGGGGGAAGGTTCGACATGCCTAGATGTGCTTGTCTACCTGAATTCCTTTTCTTTTCTTTTCTCTTCTTCCTTTCTTCTAAAGGTATCATATCACTCTTTTTTTTCCCCTCCAAAAAAGAATTCATGGCGTTCGTATTCTGCTTTCCATCCAAGTTCTACGACCTTATTATATGTCGTTCCATCTCGGTCAAGATGTTGTCATCATCAGCCTCATCCTTGATGGTCGTAGTGGTGCTTCTCCTTACCGATCTTGGTCGCTGGACAAAAGCATTGCATTGGACAAACGATCTGAGGCATGGTATCTGAACCTCCAACTCGTTTGCTTGACCTGCTTCATCAACAATCACCATCTAAGTGTGGAATAATTCGATTACTTTTTGACCAGCTCCTTTATAAGTAGTGGAAACAAGAGTAATATCTCTTAAAACCTCCTTCCTGTATCGTTCGAGATTCTTGCCAAAAGTCATCTCTTCTTCATAACGCGATGAAGAGCCGTCACGGTACTTTTTGAGAGACTTGGTAAATTCGCTAGCTTCAGGACGTGCTTTCATGTATGTGGTGCTCAATGTTGTTAAAGAAACCTCTTGATGTAGGCATAAGGATTTTTCGAAGGCCAGTCTTGCCTCCCCAAAGAGTTTCCTCTTTAGAACTTCATGTCTCGAACAAGGTGCTAAGAAATTTGGCGTGAATTGGAAAATCCTAGCCCTTACCCTCCACAGCTGCATTTATAGTGTTTGCAGCAACAAAACTCTGAAGCAACTCGTTTTTGAGAGTCCTGACATTTTTCGCATGAGATGAGGACGAAGGGAGTGTATTGATTCATTACCTAGATCACTAGACTATTCTTTGAATTCACCTTAGTACCATCATAATGAGTGTGAAGATATAACATAATCCTTCGCGGCTGGGCTGCAGATGAATTTGTGGTTTATCAAACCAGCGAAAGATGGTAGCATTTTGGAAGAAACATCAAGTCGAAGATACAATTGTCCTTTCTAGATTACATCACGATGTGTGATGTGCAGTTTTGATCGCAAGGATATAAAGGGCTAACTTTACACCCCAGAATATAATTATCTGAGGAACCATGCCTCATTATAGGAGGAAGAAAAGCCCGGTTTAGCGTGTGGTGGAAGGAAATCCTCGGTGGCCGCATGATGGACTTGTTATCCTCTTCCCGCATTAACTCTATTATTGATATAATCAATCAATTCGTCGACTCTGTCGAATATCCAGGTCCCCGCCGCATCTATAGAAGCACAGAAACTTTCGATGCTGTCCGGTCATGATAAAACCTCACGTAACGCAGAGGTACTGAAGAATGTAAATAGGAAGAATATCGACAAAAATCGTCTTTCTCTTCTTTTTCTTGGTCAGTTTCTTTTTGACGGATGTTCTCTGCCTCTTTGTCGCTTTCTCACTTGCTGTAACACCCTGTTATTATTCGGGATGTCTTCCAGGCCAATTGTACTTTTGCTCCGTTTTGTCTTGTTGACAGAAGTGTACTAATAAGTTTGCTGACGGATTTGGTGAATATGTGAAAGCTACCGAGTTTCTGAATGATTCAGGTCATTTAAACAGGGTGCTTTATCCTCATGAGAATAGTTGCTGACAGTTTTTTTCTCTGCCTACTTATTTATTTTTCGATTGGTGTCGTTATTGTCATTATTGTTATTGTTGAGTTTGTGTGCGGATCCTCTTTTTTAGCTACTATCAAATTGTGTTTGAGGTAGTCGACATTTCAGACATACGCAACATCAACCACTAACCTGGTTAATTGCTGTAGCTGCTGTAGAATCCATGTAATCATGGCGCGCTAGACTTGTATGTGATGTCTCAGTGGTGTATGTATATATATATATATACTTGCATGGCTGCAAGTATTCACTGTCGAAGTGGTTGCGGTAGTTATAATCTAAATAATTGTAAATTTCTCTTTTCTATATACTCATGTCCATGCCTTCCACTAACTGAAAGACTTTCGTTAAATACTACATACATAAATATTGGGTGGAAGATATACATAAATGAATTGCGCGAGGAAAAAATGACACAACAAAGAGCGGGAAAATAAATAAAGGTATTACGAAGAAGAGAACAATAGACAAAAAATGAATCCAAACTCGCTGGTAAAAATCGCCCAAAGAAGGAAGAAACAGGTAACTGATGATTTTGGTCGTGAGGGTATGCTTGGATAATCGAGATTACAGAACTAAATGCATCAGGTCGTCGTATATTGTTACAGTTGGTGAAAGGAAAGGAGCAAACAGAACAAGAACAAGCAGATTGCGGGTGACAAAAGCAGAATTAAAAGAAAAATCAAGACGATAAGATATCATCTAGATCAATCCACGCTTCTCACACCACTGCTACTTGAACTATGACTGAAATAACTCGACGAGCCTGACGAACTTCCACTACCTGAACTGCTCGAGCTTGACGAACTGCTCGAACTATACGATCCCGAACTTCCACTTACAGCGCTCGCACCAGCAACCGCGTATTTTGTTGGTTTGTAGTATCCTGCTGCACCGCCTTGTGCACTCGAGTATGATGTCGAAGTATCTGTTGTCCTCGACTTGATAAACTTCTCATACAACAAATAACTTCCCAAACTTCCAACGATGAGCGCATAACGTCCAAAATGCGAATTATTGTTTCGTTTCTCCGAGACGACTTCAGTGCGTCTTCGACGATTTGCCGCGATTGCACCGGCACCAACAGCAGCTGCACCGGCACCGAGACCGAGTCGTGATGCGATGATGCGGCCACCAGGGACGTATCGTACCCATGCAGCTGGATGATGTTCGACGATTACAGTTGATCTTGATTCGTCGGTGCCGCCACGTCTACGACGGAAAGCAGCGCAGAGACCGTAGAGACAGCACCAGAGGAGAAGGAGAGCGAGAAGACCGAGACCGCCGATGATACCACCTATGATACCGCCGATTTGTCCTGCTGTCAAACCACCGCCGCCTCCGGCAGTTGCACCGACAATGACTCCAGGGACGAGTGTTCCTGTAGCAATGGCTGGGATGAATGTTCCGGTTGATGAGATCGAGTAAGTAACTTTAACACCATCAGTTCCTGTAGGAGCCAATGGAGCTACAAAAGTTCCTGACACGGCGCCTATTGTTGTCGCGCCACCGGGGAAACTAGTCGTCGTCGCCACTACTACTGGTGGACCATATACGGTTTGTGTTGCTGCAGGAATGAGGACGCTGTAAACGCTTAGAACGGTGGATACATCTACTTCGGTGAAGACGTAGGTGGAAGTATATGTTCTCCATCCTGCGAATTGATTGCTGGAGTCGCCATTGTCTGGTACACAAACCCAGCCCATGTTGTCAGATGTAGTGCCTTGAGCACAGTGTTGGCCTTCCACACAGCACAAGTAGCCGCAGATTTGATATGCTGGATTTGCGCATGATTGACGTTTGTCCAGCGACAGTGGATGGGCAAGAATTGATGTAGATATGGAGAGCACCGATAGTGCTTGCCAGAGTATGGATCTCATCTTTTTGTCTTATTGTCTACTGTGTTGGCTAGATTAGATGTATTTGGTGACAATCAATTGTGATTGTCTTGGGTATAGTGGATTACACGAGCGATCAGCTTACTCAAGTGTTGATGAGCCCACTGTATGAGGATAAGGTAGAAAACCTTCCAGCAATCAAGATCAGATTAAACGTCTGGAATTGATGACCACCAGAGCTGAGAAGGAATATTTTTGTCTCTCTTTCGATGTACTGCTACTGATCGATTCTAGTGAAAGAAGACCAGAGGTGATTATTGTCGACTCCAAAGAGTACTTGATGTACGATAGCGAAGAAAGGGCAGATGCTGTTGTCGTTAGTAGTTATGCGTGATGTGCTTCTTCGTTCTTGGGTCAAGTTTGCTTGTATGTATGTTTGTATCTAATGACTAGCAAGAGATGCAGATTGCAAGCAATGAATGTGATCGTGAAGAATGAATATCAGTGTTGCTTGACAGGAAGAACGTCTTGTTTGAGAGAGATGCAGAGTGTAGCAGCAAGTGCGATGTCACCGTGATAGTACCGGTATGTAGAAGATATCAGGTATAGGTAGAATATGGGAGTGATGTGGTGGTGGTGATGAAGAGAAGAGGAAGAAGAGGAGGAAAAGAGCGAAAGAGAATGAGAAGAATCTTTCAGAGTGACAGCGACCTACTTCTTCTTAGCATCCATCTTGGTTACCAGGTTCATGTATGCACGTATATAGATAGATAGTTCACCAGATGAAGATTGGGGGGGGGAATTAGCAACCAATCGTCGATACAGAAAGTGGAGAGGCCGGGTGGAGGAGTGAGGGAGTCGGTGGTTGATGATGGATGGATGGAGAGAGCAAGATGTCACTCTCCATACTGTTTTGGGTGTAAGGGTACATGGCAACAGAAAGTGCAAGGAGCAACGCTGGGTTGCTAGCTCATCACTATACTTCTTTGGGCCTAGCTCAACCAGCCATCTGTTGTCTCACCAACTGGGGGAGCATGTTCCCAGAGCAACACACTCTCTCTTTAATCCAATTCACGTGATGTTCCTTCCATCTTGCTTCCTTGGAAGAAGAAAGGGAGCGATTGAATGAGTGACGCCTCATCATGGACAGTCTTGAGATGGAAGTACTTAGTCTTCTGTCGCCAAAATGCTGTGACAATCTTTCGAAGTCAATTCCTCGACGCGTTTATTGTTGAGTGATTGAATATGACAGACCGAGTCTTTTTCTTTTTGTTCTTTTCTTTAGCTTCTGAGCTTTTTGATCTTTGACTCCACTTTGGTGCGCTGGTCAACTCGCTTACTTTTACTCCCACACCCTCAACTTTAATGCATGCATGTTCCCATCTTCGTCTGACAGCTGTTCTGAATTATTTCTTCTCTGCACACAGTAAAGTGTATTTCTACCATACTACTACTTAGTATATTACCTCAACACCATTTTTCATCAATTTTTGTCAATTACCACCTGCTTATAACATACAAGTGTGATATACAACCCAATATAAAAATACGCGAGGTAGTTCACTGACTTGATAGCAAATCTGTATATATTAAATGCTGGTGGACATGAATGTTTGAATGTTTACGTCATTATCCATCCGCACACTGTAAGCCATAGATTTAACCGACATATCATCACCAAGTGACTTTTGCACTGTCTACAATAATAGAAGACGATGATTGAATTTGCGATAAGACTGGCGTCCAAGGCTATGTTGATGTAATACGACACGCCCTTCTGCATACTACTGTTTTAGGTTTATGAATCGCTCATTTGAGTCTTATTCTATTGCTTAGGTATGTTAGTGCATCTTATTTTTGAGTTTATCTACTTGGATCTAGATGTGTACAGATATCATTCTGTTTGACATCGCGAATCACGTGTGTATTATGTAATAGCGTTCCATATAAATGTCGCTAATATGAGATAGCTATAGTATGCAAGTCGACGCCAAGCTATACAACCTGCCTGCACAGCGACTATATTCTAGAGGTAACAGTTTAAAATACAAGCCTCCGTTCCAATGAAAAATTCCGAACAGAGGAAGAATATTGTATCTACTCCATTGATAAAGGATGGTTTCAAAAAATAAACCAATACTTATTTATCAGCTGGAGGAATCTACTTCATTATTCAAAATGAAGTATCCAAAAATAAACATGTTCATACAAAACCTAATGGAACTTTATCATATCAAGAGAAGAATACAAACATCTAAGATATTAAAACCTCACAAGGTCCCGCTACAACCCCACTTGCCGTCAATGTATTTAGATCACTTCCAAACAGATTCGTAAGCACAGCAAACGCAACACCACCCAACCCACTCGGAAGCAAAATACTAGCACACCCCACACCACAACCAGTCACTCCAACATATGTCACATTAGTAACACTATTCAATAACGCCACGTACTTGACATCCGTACTCTTCACCACCGTCGCATCATAACTAAATGTTAAATTCGTCCCAGCTTTCAACGCTGGTTGTAAATTATCTTTTGGTAATGGGGATTTGAGAGAAAGTGTCGGGTAGATTGGATAGTTGAGTTTCTGTGGACAGGAGACTACAAATGCTTGAGCGAGATTGTATGCGAGGGATGCGGGGAGGACGGTGTCGAAAGAGGTTGGGTAGGGAATGGCGCCGATGTTGCCGCGGATGTATGCGTCGTGACGGGCTTCTGTGGTCAAGATTGAGCTGGCGACGGAGAGGAGAAAGACGTTGTCTTTTAGAATGGCACCGCCTGCTAGATAGGCGCCGACACCTGCACTGTAGATATTTGTTGGTAAAGAGATCTTGAAGTGATTATGATTAAATGTTACGGAAACAACTTACGTGGAGACCATGTTTCCAAGCGCGATAAAGTTTCGAGGTGAAGTAAAGTTGAAGCGGAAGGTACAGTTGGGGAATGGCGCAATTCCACCATTTATGAGTGTTTCTCTAATGACCTTGGCATGTGTCGCTTCTTGCTGTTTGTATGTGTTAGTAAACAAAATCTCAAACAGGGCGGTTCCCAACATTAGAGTTGGCAGCTTTCTGTATTGAAAGGAACTTTGGGGAATAGTTTTACCTGCGCAATTAGTGCAACATTGTCTCTCATCGGTCTCGCAAATCCTGCGCTCTCAAAATCTTGTTCACTATACCGTTGTATACCTTTGGCATACAACGTTCCTTCCAAGTACTCAAGAAACAGAGCTAGTTGTAATATAGAAACATCAGCTTCTGTAAGTGGCGTTTGTTGAGATACTGCCACTGTGACACTTTTCGAAGAGGACAAAGTGCTGCTTGTTTTTGAGCTGGATTTAAGTGATGAGGATGTGGAAGTCTTGAGCTTAGTGGTCGCCGTAGATTCTGGTAATTTACACGTAAGAATATCATTGTAGTCAAAGATTTCTGAGCCAAAGATTTCTGAGCCACCCGTCAAAGTCTGTGTTGTGAATTGACCACATGTGACCCCCTGTATAGTTCGCGTCGTTGTAAACAACGTTTTGTTTGTTATGGTAGCAGGCGGGGATGTGGTTGAGGTCGCCGCAGGGACACAACCCTCAACGCCAGTAAAGTAAGTGGATGCTGATCCGAATATGTAACCTATTACTGTGGTACACGTCGTTGGTATTGGCGTTGTGGTTGTGATTGAGGTTGAGGTTGAGGTCGCCGCAGGGACACAACCCTCAACACCAGTAAAGTAAGTGGTTTCTGATCCTCGTATAAAACCGATTACTGTAGTACACGTCGTCGGCGTTGCTGTAAGCAACGTATTTCCTCTTATCGTGGAACTTGAAGACGTGGTCAACGGAGTCGTGGTAGGCTCTGATGATGGCACAACGTGTCCAACAACGATACAACCATGAACTTCAGTGTAGGTCAAGATATCTGATCCTCCCGTCAAAGTCATTGTTGTGTACTGATCACATGTAATTCCTGCTAGCATCGTTCGGGTTGTTGTGAACAGTGTTTGTGTTCTCTTTGTAGTGCTTGAAGATGTGCTCAAGGTAGCCTTTAGAGTGGAAGAGGGTACAATTATAAATACGGTTTTCACTCCATCAGCGGTGTTGTAAGCCGTTTGAGTAATGGGGCTGTAAGCTGTTCCTGATGTTTTTGTAATGACCGATGTCGCTGTGTACAATACTTGAGCGGACGTGCGTGTCGTCCTTGATTGGGTGGAAATGGTGGTTGCCAGTGGGGCAGGCGCACCTGAACATGGGAGAATAAAGTTCACAAAAAAAGTAAAAAGGAAAAGACTGAACAGCATGTCTGCAGATATCTGACTGTGCTATAAATTGTCTTGAAAAATTAATGAAATGGCTTTAAAGTGTGCTTCTATCAAACAGCGGGTTATATGATAGCTCTTTTATAAGGTGGTTCCCTTGCCTTATAACTACTTCATCCATGTTCATAGCCCATCCCTGGTTTTATAGAAGCATTTCAGTAACTTACTGCCTGGATAGAGAAATTCGGGGGAAGAAAGAAGTGGAGGCAGATTCCAGCCCACAAAATGCACTTTGGTCAGCTTTAGTTTGGCGATACAAGTTTGCAGACGCCACAAACATTCAGGCGTCGGTTGTGAATTCCTCCATTGTTCCATCAACCCCAATTTTGCGATACTCGTATACGTACCAGTGCCGAAGAAGCTCAGTTTAGCATCGTATGCCATCATATAGTCTCGACCAAGCACAATTCCATGAAAACTTAAGTACCTGCTTTCGCCCGTTGCAACTACATGTAACGTTATGGTGGGGACGAGGAAAACATACGATGGTGGCGTTTTATTGTTTAAATTTTGAACAAATACGGCTTTTCGCTAAAGCAGGAACACCTCCACTAAGCTTTGCTTCTTCGAGGCTTTCACATTTATGGTACTTGAGTAGGCATCTTCAACCTGGCAAGTGTATGTACCAGGACTGATTCTGTACGGATTCATTGTACAATTAATTGCATCTTGCCGTTATTCAGCAGAATAATACTGTGCTGACGTTTCGATAGTGAACGAAATCGCGATATAGATCCGTAAGTTGTTGAGCACATCACTACTGTCAAAACCCACTATCATGTAATTTGATAGCAAGTGAAAAGCTATCATCTTCAAGACTTGGTATCCTATATTTGTCGTTACCGCAAGTATGAAAATTTACACTATTATCAACCCACAAGTGATTTTTCATATATCACTGGAAGTAATAAGAACTACTTTACTTTCCAACTACCAGCTACCGTCTTGCTATTAGCAATCGAGATACTCAAATTGACGCTATCTCGGGTTTATACAATTGTAGTGTACTTCTGCTAACCTTAGTATTCCTATCATTCAAGGATATCTAGATCAATGTCCTTGGCTTTATGCGTTCTTGCGGTTGAATTTTGTTTTTGCTTACTTTAATATAGTAAATGTACTTGACCCTCTGTGGTTCTTTGACGTCTCCTGTTAACCCCTAGTATGAACAGATTGAAGACACAAACTATACAAATTGAGTTACCCTAGCC
>Ga0160427_10002029_pt1 | contig 12307 bp, 10 predicted proteins | sample SolpanmetagenomL_FD_108194 | JGI IMG/M metagenome (GOLD analysis project Ga0160427, IMG submission 108194) | Solar panel surface microbial communities from Lawrence Berkeley National Laboratory, California, USA - L | ecosystem: Engineered > Built environment > Solar panel > Unclassified ...
ACCCTGCAGTACGCCCGCACGATCAGCGACGTGCGCTTCAACGCGGTGGACCCGGGCCAGACCGCCACCGACTTCACCGGTCACCTCGGCGCCAGCGTGGAGGAGGGTGCGGAGGCCGCCGTGAGAATGGCCCTCCTGGGGGCCGGCGCTCCCACCGGTACGGTCACCGACCGCGCCGGCGTCCTGCCGTGGTGAACCGCTGATCCCTCGCGTGCGGTCGCTCCGGTGAGGGCGGCCAGGTGGAGAGCCACCGCCGGGGCCACAGCCTGCTGACCGTCGAGCAGCAGCGGCGGCAGCGGGGCGCCGGCCCGCTGCCGCCGTCCAAGCCTCCGACGGCGTGGCCGGCGTGCCGAGGCCCTCAGGTGCCGAGGCGGGCACCACCCCGCCAGACGGCGCGGGTGTTCAGGGTGTCGGAGATGGTGGTGGTGGGGTCGCCGTCGACGAGGAGGAGATCGGCCCGAAGCCCTTCGGCGATGCGTCCTCGATCGCTGAGGGCGAAGCGGCGGGCCGTCGTGGCGGTCGCAGCGCGGAGCGCCCGCTCGGGGGTGAGGCCGGCGCGCACGAGGTGCTGGAGCTCGTGGTGGACGCTCGCGCCGTGGGCCAAGCCGCCCAGGAAGGGGACGGGCACGGAGGCGTCGGTCCCCACCAGGACGCCGACGCCGGCCTCGTCCAGCGCCTTGACGGTGGCGAGGACGTCACCAAGGTCGCCCTGCGGGTAGGAGTTGAAGCTGGAGCGCAGCGTCTGCTCCCACGCCGCGTCCAGCCGGGAGGAGACCCGCGGGTCGTCCGCGAGCTCGGCGCCGGTGATGCCCATGAGCGAGGCGTTGAGGACCACGCACGGGACGACGAACATGCCGGCCTCCTCGACCAGGGCGATGATCTCCTCGTCGTGGGGGCCGACGAAGAGGTGCGCCAGACCGTCGACACCGGCTTCCACGGCCATCCGGGTGGCCTCGACGGTGAGGGTGTGGGCGACGGTCAGCGCACCGTGCCTCTTCGCCGCGGCGACGCCCGCGTTCAGCGTGGCCTGGTCGATCATCGGGAGACCGGGGTGTCCGGCGATGCTCCCGTCGTCGATGATGAACTTGATGTAGTCGGAGCCGTCGGCGAGCAGGCGGGGGATCGACGCAGCCGCCCCCTCGGGACTGGTGGCGTCGGGTTCGCACGGTGGTTCGGCGGTTTCGTCCGAGAAGGGGTCGTGCGCGCCCACGGGGACGAAGCCCGGCGGGAACAGCTCCTCGGGGTGGCCGCCGGGCGGGGTGAGACCCAGGCCGGCGGAGCGCACATCGGCGAGCGTGTCGTCCGCGCTGATGCCTCGTCGACGACGGCGGGTGCACACGCCACCCATCTCCAGCTCTGTCGTCACGCCGAAGCGCAGCGCCATCGCGAGGAAGCTCGGGTCGGTGTGGACGTGCGCGTCGATCAGACCGGGGACCAGGGTCGCGCCGTCCCCGTCGACCACGTCCGCTCCTTCGGGCACCGGCCCCCCGACGCGGACGATCTTGCCCTCCCGGACGCAGACGGTGGTGACTCCGAGCGACTTCTCGCCGTCGAAGACCCGGGCCCCGGTGATGGCGGTCGTGGGCACAGTCGTTCCTCCAGAGGTCGTGGTGGGCGAGTGGTGGTGCGCGCGCCGGCGCGGTCGACGGCGGACCACCCGACGGGCGGGGTCGCAGGGCCGGCCTCGGCCCTGCGACCCGGCGAGGTCACCGACCGGTCAGCACCGGGGTGACCGTGCTGGTGGAACACGCACGGAGAACCGCGGGTCAGGCCGTCTCGAGTGCGCGGCCGACGCGGTACAGCACCGCTTCGTCGAAGTGGCGGCCGATGAGCTGCAGCCCCACGGGCAGGCCGTCCACCGTGCCGCAGGGAACGCTGAGCGCGGGGTGGTGGGTGATGTTGAACGGGGTCGTGTTCGCCGACATCTCGATCGCCGCCTGGATCGAGGCGCCGGGGCCCGCGGCCGGGTCGGGCAGCGGGCGGGCGGTCTGCGGCGTGGTGGGCGTGACGAGCACGTCGTAGCTCTGCAGCGCCTGGTCGTACGCCGCGCGCAGCGTGCGGGTGCGGTTGACGGCCTTGGCGTAGTTCAGCCGCCCCTGCTGGGCGTTGACGTAGTGCCCCACGAGCGTGAACAGCAGGACGTTCGCCGGTCGGCCGTCCACGTCGGCACGGCGGTCGAAGAGGTGCTCCATCATGTCGACCGGGTAGTGGTCGGGGCGACCGAAGGCGAAACCCTGGTTGCGCAGGGCCGTCTCGGCCATGCCCTCGATCGCGATCGCCGTCCACAGCGCCCCACCGAGGTGGTGCAGGGGGACCGAGACGTCCTCCACGACTGCGCCCCTGTCCCGCAGGGATTCCGTGGCCGCTCGGACGGCCTGGTCGACACCGGCCTCGGCGTTCGGACCACCGAAACCCTCCTGGAGCACCCCGATGCGCAGTCCACTCACGCCGTCCTCGATCGTGGCGAGGTAGTTCCCGACGTGGATGTCGCGCTGCCGCGGGTCGATGCCGTCGGAGCCGGCGAGGACGGTCAGGAAGCGGGCGTTGTCGGTGACGGTGCGGGTCATCGGCCCGACGTGGTCGAAGAAACCCTCCAGGGGGGCGATGCCGGTGTAGGGGACCAGGCCGTAGGTCGGCTTGAGCCCGACGATCCCGGACCAGGAGGCGGGCATCCTGATCGAACCCGCCTGATCGGCGCCCAGCGTCATGTCCGCGTCGCCGGTCACCAGCGCGACCGCGCTGCCGCTGGAGGAACCGCCGGAGGAGGTACCCCTGCGGTGGGGGTTGTGCACGGGACCGCTGGCGGCGGTGTGGCTGCCGCCGGACATGCAGAAGTACTCGTTGGTCGTCTTGCCGACGACCTCCGCGCCCGCCGCCAGGGCGCGGGTGACGACGGTGGCGTCGGCGGTGGGGACGTAGCCCGCCAGGACGTCGGTGCCGTTGGCCATGGGCAGACCGGCGACCATGATGCTGTCCTTCACGCCCAGGCGGACCCCGGCCAGGGGCCCGTTCGCGGCGCCGGGGATGGAGGCCCTGACCGCCCAGGCGTTGTGCGGGTCCTCCACCTCGGAGGGGATGGTGTGGGCCACCGGTGCGCGTCCGGTGAGGACCGGGGTCTCGGGGACCGCGTCCAGGGCGTCGTAGACCCCGAGCATCCCGGTGATCATCGCGGTGTACTGCTCAGCGTCGTCGACGACGGCCGTGTAGCCGAGCTCGGTCGCGAGTGCGGAGATGTCGGCTGTGCTGGGTCTGGGCACGGACACGGGTGTCCTCCAAGGAGGTCGAGGGCGGGAGCGTGGAGTCGAGGAGTGGTGGGCGCCTACCGGCGCGCTCCATCGCACATCGCTAACGTAAGCCCGTTAGCGAATAACCGCAAGGGGTGGCCGGCCGACCACCCGGAAGGGCCGACGCCGGCCCCGGACGTCGACGCGTGACAACGGCCCCCGCGACGTCCCCGTCCGCGTTGCTGCCTCGGCGGCGCGTGAGCACCGGGCGGCGACCCCGAGGGGGCCACCACGGGTGCGGGGATCCGCCGCCGGCGCCGTGGTGGGCGACCAGGGGCGCGACGGGTCCGGTGTCCAGGGCGGGTCGAGACCCGCTGCGGGAGAGGCGTCTAGGCCGGGGGGACGGCTCCGTCGACGCTGCGGGCACGCGCCAGCCGGTCGAGCCAGACGTGCATCAGGGCGCGCTCGGCGGGGTGCAGGACGTCCGTGGTGCCGAGCAGGGCGTTCAGGGCGGCGGCGGTCCCGATGATCCCGGCCTCGGGCGCCTCCGGTCGGTCGGCGACGATCGAGCGGATGAAACCCTCCCGCATGCGCACCGAGTCCTCCAGGGAGCGGTCGGCTTCGGGCGTCGCCAGGAGCGTGAAGGTGGCCCCGATCCCTGCTGCGGTCATCGACAGCGCGGCGAAGGGCTCGTCCACACGCAGCAGACCGGCCTCCGCGACGCGGTGGATGGCGTAGCGCAGCCCCTCGTTCGCGGTGACGGCCGCGTAGGACGGCGTGTCGGGATCGGCGCGGCCGTACATCACGGCGTACAGGTAGGGGTGGGCCAGGCCGAAGGCGACGTGCTGGTCCCAGCCCCTGCGCAGGTCCGCGACCGGGTCGTCGGACTGCTCCATGCTGCGGTAGCTGCGTTGGTGGATCAGGAAGCCTTCCTGCGCCACGGCGTCGAGGAGGCCGTCCATGCTCGTGAACAGCCGGTAGATCGTGGGCGCCTGGATGCCGGCGGCCTCGCAGACCGCGCGCGTGGAGACCCGCTCCCGGCCCCCTTCGGCGAGCAGTCCCATGGCCGCGGCGATGATGCGCTCCCTGGTCGAGGGCGGCGCCGGGGACGAGCGGGGAGCGGTCATGGTCCGTGGATCCTACGGCGAGGACGGGTTCGGACCGCTGCCGAGCGGCCCGCCACGCGGCGAGGTCGACACCGGCTGCAGCGTCGCGCGATCGGCCGCGTACCCACGGGGTCCCGCCCGGTGGAGCTGCCGCCCGTGCGGGAACGGTCGTCCAGCAGGGGGTGGCGCGCAGCCGGGCCTCGTCCGCCTCCCGTCCTCTCGTCCCCGCCCAGAACTGCGACCTGCGAACTGCGACCTGCGGCGGAACGGAGCACGGGCGACGGCCAGGGTCTGACCCGACTCAGCCGGCCTGTGCCCGCCGGAGACCACCGGCAGGTGGAGGGCGCCGCGACGGCCGGTCAGGCAGGGGATCGGGGCCCAGGGTCGCGCGTTCTGCAGCTCGGACGTGACGTGGTCGCGCCCGTTCCGCCGTGGTCGAGAGGCGGCTCATCCAGGGGGCACAGGGTCGAACGGGGACGGTCGACCCGTGATGCTTGACTGACTACTCAGTCATCCTTAGGGTGTTCGTCATGGCCCGCGCGAGGAACCCCGCTCACCGCACCGCCCTCCTCGAAGCCGCGACGCGGGTCTTCGCCACCGAAGGTCTCGCAGCCTCCACGGCTTCCATCGCCCGCGCGGCCGGGGTCTCCACCGGAACCCTGTTCGTCTACTTCGAGACCAAGACCGCGCTGGTCAACGAGCTCTACGTCGACCTGAAGAGCGCGATGGGCCGCGCCGCCACCGACGGGCTTCGTGAGGGGGCCGGCCCGCGCGAGCAGTTGCGCTCGATGTGGGACGGGTGGATCGACTGGGCGGTGCAGGATCCCGACCGGCGACGGGCTCTGGCCCACCTCGCTGTCGCCGAGGACCTCAGCCCGCAGAGTCGACAGGCCGTGCACGCCGCCTACGCCGGAACCGCCGAGGTCCTCGGACCGATCGTCGCCGGCGGCCCGATGCGCCAGGCACCGCTGCGGCTGGTGTCCACCCTCCTGTCGGCCATCGCCGACGCCACCATCGACGACCTCATCGCCCACCCCGACCCCACCGGGACCCGCAGCGCCCTCGCCTTCGAGGCGATGTGGCGGGCCCTGGCCTTCGACGACGCCGGCGCCCCGTCCCGCGACCGCACCCCGACTCGGGAGACCTCATGACCGGCACCGCCACCGCGACCGCAGCCTGGGTCGTCACCGGCCCCACCTCCGGCTTCGGCCACGCCACGGCGCTCGAACTCGCCCACCACGGCCACGTCGTCCTCGTCGGCCGCAACCCCGACAAGCTCGCCGCGGTGGAGGCGGAGATCGAGCGGGCGGGGAGCAGTGCCACGAGCATCGTCGCCGACCTCTCCGACGTCGTCAGCGCCCGTCGGGCGGCGGCGCAGATCGCCGCCCTGGACGTGCCGGTGCGGGGTGTCCTCAACAACGCCGGCGTCCTGCTCACCAAGCCGGGGGTGAGCGCGCAGGGCTGGGAGCTGTCCTTCGCCACCAACCACCTCGGCCCGCTCGCCTTCACCGATGCCCTCGTCCCGTCCCTGGCGGACGGGACCAACGTCGTGTTCACCGCCTCCGCCTGCGAGGACCCCGAACGCGTGCCCGCCGTCCGTGCCGGCTTCCGCGGCAGCCGGTACCTCTCGGCCGAGGCCTCCGCGCGCGGGGAGTACGTCCCCGGCGGGTCGAAGCGCGCCGGCATGGACGCCTACGCCACGTCCAAGCAGGGCAACCTCGCCGCCGTGTTAAGCCTCGCCCGCCAGCACCCCCGTCTGCGGTTCCGGGCGGTCGAACCCGGCGTGAACCCCGGCTCGAACCTGGGCAGCGACGCCTCCGCCGTCCTCAACGTGGTCTCGAACCTCCTCGCCCCGGTTCTGCAGTTCCTGCCGCACTTCACCACCTCCGTGCGCGCTGGGCGGGTCATCTCCCGCATCGTGGCCGACCCGTCGCAGGCCACGGGGGTCTACTACGACGAGAACGGCAAGGCCATGCGGGCCTCGAAGCAGGTCAGCGACCCCGCCTTCAGCGACCGGTACGTCAGGGAGAGCCGGGAACTGCTGGCCTCGCTCTGACACGGCGGCACCGCTGTCCCTCCCGTGCTCATCGACAGCCCGGCACCGGCGTGAGCGCGTGATCCGCAGCGCGAGGCGACCGATCGTCGGCGGAGCCTACAGCTGTCGCAGGTCGGCCTCGACGGTGGAGGTAAGGCGCCGGTTGTGCACGACCGTCCCGACCACGGCCGGCACCCAGATCACCAGCAGCGACAGCAGACCGCCCCAGCCACCCGCGACGCCACCCGTGCCCCCCCGCGACGGTGAACACCGCAGCAGCCAGGAGCAACGCCCACCACGTCCTCGTGGTCACCACCGTCCCGGTCTCCCGGTCGAAGCGGCGGGCGGTGAAGGGCCCCGACGACGGGTCGGGGCCACGGCCTGGACGCTGGTGTCGGTGGCGCGACGTAGGCTCCGCGGTGTGATCCGACGATGAGCAAGCTCGACGCCCAGCGGGCGATGCGCGAAGCCAACTACGCCCGCAACAGCGGCCGCCGCGCAGCAGCTGCCACGGAGGCGCCCGCGGCCCCGGCCGCTCGTCCGTCGCAGCCGGCTCGAGCCGCTGCAGCCGCCCCCGTCGCACCCGCGGGTGAGCGGTGCGGGCACAAGTCGATGAACGGCCGGGCGTGCTCCCGTGAGGCGGCCCACCCCGAGAAGAACCACCGCTACAGCTGACTGCTGTCCCCGACGACGGTCGTCGGACGACCTGTCGTCGGAGGACCGTGCCCTGTCGTGCGACCGCGCGGACGGCGGGACGACCGTGCGTTCTGGTCCTCGAGGTGACCGAGGCGCCGCCTTCGGACGTCGGCCTGCAGTGCGGGGTCTCAGCGTCTGCGAGGTCAGCCGTCGGTGGTCCTCCGCCGGTCGTCCAGCACCTTGCTGAACAACGTCGTGCCCCTGACGCTGCCGTCGGGGTTCACCGCGTAACCCTCGATCGTCCCGACTCGACGCCAGCCCCACCGCTCGTAGATGCCCTCCGCCGGGCTGCCCGTCTCGGTGTCCAGCACCAGCAGGGTCCGGCCGGCCTCGACGGCCGCTTCCTCGGCCGCGGTCACCAGGCGGGAGGCGATGCCACGTCCCCGGAAGTCGCGGTGGACCAGCAGCTTGGTCAGGTCAGCGCGGTGGCGGCCGTTCTCGGGCTGGTCCACGCGCAGGCTGACGGTCCCGGCGACCCGCGCCGTCCCCTGCGACTCCTCGACCGCGACCCACGTCCACCCGCCCGCGAGGTGGCGACGCCACCACCGCTCAGCGTCGGCGACCCCGGGGACCTGGACGAAGCCGACGCTGGCGCCGTCCTGGACGGCGTCACGCAGCAGTTCCACGAGGCCGGTGAGGAGGGCGGCCGGGACGGGGTCGGGGACGTGCAGGAGATCCACGCGCCCACTGTCTCGTGCTTCTGACACCGGGAGGGCGAGGGGCGCGGAGGAGCAGGCGGAGCGAGCTGCCGACGACGGCGGCAACCGGTCATCGACATGACCGTGAGGTCGTCGCCCGACGGAGGGGGTCCAGCGGCGCGTCAGTCGAGGTCCTCGAGGATGTGCAGGGCGATCGCCTCGGCGCGCACGACGCGCTCGGGTGAACCGTCCAGGCCGGCGCGGGCCATCGAGCCCTCCAGCAGGAGCGTCAGGTGCTCAGCGGCCCTGGGCGGCCTGATGAGGGGTGCTCAGCTGCCCCAGTTCACCGCGCACGATGGCTTCGACGTCTTCCTCGTGCTGTCGCACCAGCAGTCGGCCGGGGTCATCGAGGGGGAGTTCAGCGGCGGCGTCGAGTTGCCCGCAGCCGCGGACTCCGTGGTCACCTGCGCTGTTGGCGAGGTCGACGCGAGGCGTTCTCCACCGCGCCGATCGCGGTGTCATCGCGCCTCGGCGCGAGCAGCGGCATCGCGACCAGCGTCTTCGCCGTCACCCCAGCTCCAGCGCGAAGGCACCCACGAGCTGAGTCGTCCGTCGGGCGAACTCCCCGGGCTGCACCTCGAGCCCGTGCACCCCCGCTCAGCACGCACCGGTTCCGCCGTCGCGTCGAGCAGGAAGCCGGCCAGGAGGCCTCACCGGGACCGCGGTGGCTTTCCCCCGCTCGGGGCGAGGGCGGCGAACGCGCCGTCGGTCAGCGCTTCCAGCGGCTGCGCTCCGCCGCTCTCGATCCACGCGTCGAAGGCCACCATGAGGCACCCCAGGGCGGCCATGACCCGGGTACGCACCGCGAGCAGTGCCGGCGCCTTCGCCGCTGACGCCGTCGAGCGCTGCACCAGCAGGTCCACCAGGGGTGGACGCCAGGTGCCGTGCTTCTCGTGCAGACGAGCCCACAGCGCCGGGGTGGACCACACCAGGCGCAGCAGCGTCAGGCCCGCCTCCGGGTCAGCCGCGATCAGCTGCACCGCCGGGTCCACGGCGCGCCGCAACGCCCTCCAGTCGTCCTCCGCCCGGGGCCGGGCGGCGAGGGCGGCGGCCATCTGCTCCCCGAGCGGGTCGAAGACGTGCAGGACGACGTCTTCCTTGCTGGCGAAGTAGCGCAGGAAGGTGCTGCGCGAGACCCCGGCAGCGCCGGCCATGTCGTCGAAGGTCACCGCGTCGAAGCCGGCGTCGACGAAGCGGGGCAGCGCGACGGCAGCCAGTTCCTCGCGCACCGCGGCGCGGCCGATGGCGCGCGTGCTCAGTCCACTCACCCGCCCAGGCTACGAGACGATCGTCCTCGCTTGCACATCTGGAACTCACTTTCTAGGCTGACACTCAGTTTCACATGGGGAACGCGGATTCACCACAACCCCCAGCTCCTGGAACGTCGCCGACCTCGAGGAAGAAGACCCACGTGTCCTACGACCTGCCCGCCCTGCACATCACCGTCGCCGACGGCGTGGCCACCGTCACCATCGACAACCCCCCGCTGAACCTCCTGGACGGCACCCTGCTGCCCTCCCTGCGCCGCTTCGTCACCCAGGTCCGCCACGACCCCGACGTGCGGGTCATCGTCTTCGACAGCGCCGACCCCGACCTGTTCATCGCCCACGGCGACACCCGCTTCATCACCGAACCCGACACCCTCGCCGCCGCTGGGGCGGCCACCGTGGCCGCCAACCCCGACGCCGACTTCCCCGCCGACCTCAACCTCATGCAGGTCGTGCACGAAGAGGTCCGCGCCCTGCCCCAGGTCACCATCGGCAAGCTGACCGGGCTGGCTCGTGGGGGCGGCAACGAGTTCCTGATGGCCCTGGACATGCGCTTCGCCGCCATCGGCACCGCCGGTCAGGCCCAGCCCGAAGTCCTCATGGGCATCATGGCCGGCGGCGGCGGGACCCAGTACCTGACCTCCCTGGTCGGACGCGCCCGGGCCCTGGAGATCCTCCTGGGTGCCGAGCTCGTCGACGCCGAGCTCGCCGAACGCTACGGGCTGGTCAACCGGGCCCTGCCCGCCGACCGGATCGACGCGTTCGTCGACGCCCTCGCCCGCCGCATCGGCGCGCTCAAGCCGCAGATCGTCGCTGCCGTCAAGCAGGCCGTGACCGCCGTCCCCAGCCCCATCACCCGCCAGGGCCTGGCCACCGAGAACGCCCTGCTCGGCCCCCTCTTCACCCCCGGCGCCGCCGAGCTGGCCCACGAGCTGCTCGAGGCGGGCCTGCAGACCCGCGAAGGCGAGATCGGCCTCGAGGCCCTCCTCAGCCGGCTCTGACCCGCCCGGTCGCGGCCTCGGTCTCGGTCTCGAAGCCGAGGTGGTCCCGGTAGGAGCTCAGCGCCACCTCGGCTGACACCACCTGCAGCACCGAGCCGTCGGAAGCTCAGCTGCCGCAGCTGTGCACGCCTGGGGCGACGACCGCACGTCGTCGCAGATCGGCGTCCGAGGCCGTCGACGAGCTGGCCCGGACCGCGCGGAAGGCGGGACGGCCGTGAGCTCCGCACGCGATGTCAGGTGATCGGCGGATCGGGCCTGCACCTCAGGGACGGCGGCGTTCGCCGACGCCCGCGCCGGCCGAGCGCAGCCGCTCGTTGTGAGCTGCGGTCGCCGCGACCACGCCGGTCAGGAGACGTTCCACCTGCTCCAGGGCGGCGTCGTCGTAGTCGTCCAGCACGCCGTCCAGCGCGTGCCCGGTGCTCTCGAAGAAGGCGGTGGTCGCGGCACGGGCGGCAGGCGTCAGGCGGAGTCTGATGATCCGACGGTCGGTGTCCACGCGGCTGCGGACCACCATCCCTGCGTCCTCGAGGCGGTTGAGCAAGCTGGCGGTAGCACCGGAGGTCAGCCCGATGCGCTCCGCCAACCGCGCAGGCGTCAGCGGCGTCCCGCTGGCCTCCGCCCACAGCACCTCCGCCACGGCCACCGCGTCGCTGCCGTGGACCCCGAGTGCCCGAGCCAGGTGACGGGTCAGCTCGATGTGGGTGTCGGTGTAGGAGCGCAGCAGCTGCAGCACCCGCGCACGTCGCCCCGGTGCGAACAGGGTGTCCGCCCGGTCGTTCCCGAGTGCCATGGCCCCGAGGTTACTCCGCCGTGAGGTACCTTGATGATGAAGGTACTTGGTGATCGAGTGATCGAGGAGACGATGGCGATGGGAACGGACCTCCAGACCCGGGTACTGGTGACAGGAGGCAGCATCGCGGGGCCCGCGGTGGCCCACGAGCTGTGGCGGTTCGGCTTCGCGCCGACCCTGCTGGAACGAGCACCACGACCCCGCGCCGCCGGCCAGAACGTCGACGTCCGCGGTTCGGCACGGGAGGTGCTGCGCCGGACGGGGTTGTACGAGGCGGTGGCCGCCGCGGGGACCGGAGAGGTCGGAACGCGGTTCCTGCGACCCGACGGCTCGACCTACGCCTCCTTCCCCGTCCGCGATCACACCCACCGCCTCGAGGCCGACCGCGCTGCGGACGGGCCCACCGCGGAACTGGAGATCCTGCGCGGCCGACTCTCGGAGCTGCTGCGGGGAGCGACCGGTGGAGACGTCGAACACCGCTACGGCGAACACCTCGTCCACGTCGAGCACGACGTTCCCGGCGGGGGCGTCGATGTCGTCACCTCCCGCGGATCGCGGGAGCACTACGACCTGCTCGTCGTCGCGGAGGGCAAGCGCTCAGCGACCCGCGACCTGGTCTTCACCGACGGCCGCCGAGCCGAGGTCACCTACACCGATCGGGGGCAGTACGTCGGCTACGGCAGGATCCAGCCCAGCCGTGACGACGACCAGTGGTGGCGGTGGCTGACGGCTCCCGGTGGTCGCATCGTCTCCCTGCGCCCCGATGACGTCGGAACCACGCGCGCGACGCTGGCCTTCATGGCGCCACCGATGGGCCTCAACCGCCTCGGCGTCGAGGCTCAGCTGGCGGTGCTGCGCGAGCGGTTCGCCGATGTGGGTTGGCAGACGCAGCGCGTCCTCGACGGGTTCGCCGGGGCTCCCGAGGAGTTCTACCTCGAACGCGCCGAGCAGGTGCGCACTCCGCGCTGGTCGCGTGGGCGGGTGGTTCTGCTCGGAGACACCGCGTGGGGCGGGCCGACCGGCATGGGCACCAGCCTGGCCCTGCTGGCCGCTCACGTGCTGGCTGGTGAGCTGGCGCTCGAGCGCGAGCGAGCACGGTCCCGGGGTGCCTCGCTGGAGCCCGAACGAGCTCTCACAGCCTACGAGCAGCGGCTTCGCCCCTACGTCGACAAGACCCAACGAGTCCGACCGGGAATCCCGGCACTGGCCTTGCCGAAGAGCCGCTGGGGTCTGGCTCTCCTGCACGGGGCCCACCGCCTGGCCGCCACCCCCTTGCTGCGGCGAGCTGGCGAACGCGCTCTGCTCGCCTCCAGCTCAGAAACGGTCGAACTGCCGGACTACCGATCATCGACCACCCGGACTTCGGCATGACCGTGACGTCGTCCCCCGGCGGGGAGGAGGCCGTCTCGTGGGCCTGCGTCCGGTAGGCGGACCGACGCGGGGAGAGATCCGCTGAGAGGCTGGGACTGACCACGTGAGAGGGCCCCAG